>Ga0172371_10012101_pt1 | contig 11408 bp, 10 predicted proteins | sample Lak12m_FD_114543 | JGI IMG/M metagenome (GOLD analysis project Ga0172371, IMG submission 114543) | Freshwater microbial communities from Kabuno Bay, South-Kivu, Congo - kab_022012_12m | ecosystem: Environmental > Aquatic > Freshwater > Lake | place: Democratic Republic of the Congo: South-Kivu...
AAAAGGCCTTCGAACTGCTGGGAGTCTCACCGAGATTGTAGCCACTAATTAACTCGCCCCTCAGCAATCAAATCAAGAATAAACAATCTCTTATGCACATCAAATTCTCGAACTTCCGTCTAGGTAGGGAGATTGAGTCGTCGTTTCACTGCTCGCAATGACAACGATCAGCGACACTACTCCGTTTAACAGAAGGGCAGTGAGCCCCCGCGGCTATTAGCATCGGCTGCAACTACACGTTTTCAAATTCTATTTTGTCCAAAGCCTCGCGAGCAGCGTTCTGTGCTGCCTCTCTCTTGTTCCTTCCGATCCCTATGCCCACCACGTCTTCACCGAAGCAGACCGCGACGGAGAATGTCTTGCAGTGCTCTTCTCCCCACTGGTCCACCACTTCATAGGTTGGAGTGATCCCGAAGTGCGCCTGTGCCCGTTCTTGAAGTATGCTCTTGCAGTCTTCCAATCGCCACCTGGCGGCGCACTTTTCTACAAGAGGCAAGAAGTGTTTTCGTATGACCTCACTGGCCCCTTCAAACCCGGCGTCCGCATAGACTGCGGCAATCAGGGCTTCCAGCGTGTCGGACAGGATCGAATCCCTTTCCCGGCAACCGGAGATCTCGTCCCCGCGGCCCATCCTGATGTACATGGCCAGACCCAGATTTCTCATGAGCCTGGCAAGCGCGGTGCGGTTAACCAGGCTGGCCCGTTTTTTCTGAAGGTCACCCTCCTCGTCCTCGGGGAACAGCTGAAAGAGCATGTCCGCGACCACCAGTCCAAGCACCGCGTCACCAAGGAATTCCAGGCGTTCGTTGTGGTCGTGGCAAGTATCGCGGTTTTCGTGCCAGAAGCTCCTGCGTGTGAGGGCGTTGAGCATAAGAGCGTGGTTGCTGAACTTGTGGCCAACAATCTCTTCAATCAGCCGGATCTCATCGTCCAGCGATCCGAGTGTCAAAGTTTCTTCAGATAGCATTCCAATTCTTCCATGTGTGAGTGAGCAGTAAGATCATAGTAGAGCGGTGTTGCCGAAACGTAGCCGCTCTTCACAGCCGCCACGTCGGTATTGTCTTCCTTTTCGTCCGCGGTGGCCTCTCCGGTGAGCCAATAATAGCGATTTCCACGGGGATCCTCACGCTGTTCGAACGACTCGCGAAACTTGGTAAGACCTTGGCGTGTAAGCTTGATTCCAAGCACCTTTTCCGGTGGCAGAGCCGGTATGTTTACGTTCAAGGCCACGCCGCTGGGGAGTCCGCATTTGAGAATCATTTTGGCCAGCGTCTCGACATGAGGCAGGGTCCATGGAAAAGGCGGATATTTCTTCTGCGCCAGCGATACGGCCATGGCGGGCACTCCAAGAATGGCGGCCTCGGTTGCCGCCGAGACAGTGCCGGAATAGAGTACGTTTATCCCCAGGTTGGCCCCGTCGTTGATGCCGGAAATCACCAGGTCAGGCCGCCTCGGTAACAGCGAGTAGATGCCGAGCTTCACCGCGTCGGCAGGCGTTCCGCCGATGGCGAAACCGAAGAAGTCTCCATCTACCATCACCTCGCGGACCTTTATCGGGTCGTACAGTGTGATGGAGTGTCCCACGGCACTCTGCTCAGACTCGGGGGCGACGACGTAGACGCTGCCTACCTTTTCAGCCGCCATCCTGAGATATCTGAGTCCCTCGGCATGCACGCCGTCGTCATTGGTTAATAGAATCAAAGGTTCCGAGGTGTTCATCCGATCTCTTGGCAAGCGAGCCTAATTCTATCTAGTCCCTTCCGGATAACCTCTTCACTCGTGGCGAAAGATAGCCGGATGTGTCGCGCGGACCCGAATGGCGCACCGGGGACGCAGGCTACGTGGTGACGCTCAAGAAGGTATTTGGCGAAGTCTGTGGAGTCTGCAATATGAGTTTTTCCTGAAAAATGAGCGGTGTTGACAAATGCGTAGAAGGCTCCATCGGGTCTGACCATAGATAGACCGGGAATCTGATTGATGCCTTCAACCATGAGGTTTCGGCGAGCCTCAAAGACGCTCCGCATCCGCTCGACTTCCTCCTGAGGGCCTGTCAGGGCTTCCACCGCGGCGGCTTGAGACGTATTGCTTGGATTGGAGGTCGACTGGCTCTGGATATTTTCCGCTGCCTTGACCACGTCGGGGCGGGTACAAGCCAAATAGCCTATCCTCAGGCCTGTCATTGCGTACGTTTTGGAGACGCCGTTGACCATGACGGTACGATCTTTCATTCCCGGAAGCGAGGCGAACGGAGTGTAAGTGAGGCTGTCGAAGAGCAGTTTGTCGTAGATCTCGTCGGACATCACCAGAAGGTCGTGTTTCTCTGCCACGCGGGCGAGCTCCAAGAGTACCTCTCGTGGATACAGCACACCCGTTGGGTTGGAAGGAGAATTGACCAGCATCATCTTGGTTGCAGGGGTGATCAGCGATTCCACCCTGTCCGGGTCGGGTACAAAGCGGTTTGATTCACTGGTTTCCACAATCACTGGTTTGGCTCCGCAAAGCGCGACCATTTCAGGATAGGAAACCCAGTAGGGCGCCAGAATGAGGACTTCGTCACCTGGGTCCAGCACGGCTTGAAAAACGTTGTAAAGGCTGTGTTTAGCTCCGCACGACACTAGAATGTCCTGTGGCTTGTAGTCCAGTCCGTAATCCTGCATAAACCTCTTGACGATTGCGTTCTTGAGATCTGGCAGACCTCCCACAGGTGTGTAGAACGTCTCTCCCCTGTCCAGCGATCTTTTGCCCGCGTCCCGGATGTGCACGGGGGTGGAGAAATCAGGTTCGCCGGCGCCAAACCCGATCACGTCGACGCCTTCACTTTGGAGCGCTTTCGCTTTGGCGGAAATGGCCAGCGTGGCGGAAGGCTTGAGCTCGCTGGCTCTGCGGGAGAGAAGCATTCTCATATAGGCTCCTGACCGATGGGTTCGCAATTGAGCCCGCAATTACTAATATCCGGGTATCGCTCTTTCAGGACCTTCAGCACGTAGTCCGGGACAAGCCCTTCTGGTGACCCGCCGGCCATAACAGTAGCTTTAATAATCCTCGAACTGACGTACAGGTATCTGTGTGCGGTCATAAGAAAGAAGGTCTCTATATTCCGGTTCAATTTGCGATTCATGAGCGCGAGCTGAAACTCGTACTCGAAATCCGACACAGCCCGCATTCCTCTGACAATGGCATGAGCCCCTTTGTTCTCGCAGTACCGGACCAGCAGACCTTCGAAGCAGTCACATTCGATGCGGGGATCCCCGTCTATGCTGTTTGCGATCATATCCAGGCGCTCCTCGAGCGTGAATATGGTATCCTTTTCGGGATTCCTTCCCAGGGCCACAATGATGCGGTCGAACGTTCCAAGGGCTCTCCTAATGATTTCCAGGTGGCCATTGTGAAAAGGATCGAATGTGCCCGGATAAACGGCAACTTTTTCTGTCATACCGTCTCTCACCTCACATGTGACTCTTGTTCGGATGGATCACTGCGGAACATTTCCACCACAGTGTCACCGTATCTCCGCTCAAAACACTTGATCAACCCGGCCAGAAATTCTGGGGCACGCTTTCGAGCGGATCTCTCTACAATCAGGAGCCCGTCGTCTCGCAGGAGCTTTCCGAGTGCTCGGCTGCCAACCAGATCCGCAAGCACTTCCTCTTCATACGGAGGGTCCAAGAAGATGAGGTCAAATAGTTCGCCGCGGCTCTCAAGCTGCTCGACAGCCTTGCGAGCGCTGAGCATTAAAACCGCTACGTTGTCCGAAACATCAAAGATCCTTGCCGTTTCAGCCAGTGTGGAAGCCACGAGTCGGTTGCTGTCCACAAACGTCACCCACCGCGCCCCGCGACTCAGCGCCTCAAATCCGAAAGATCCCGTTCCAGCGAACAACTCCAACACGCGGGAATCAAGGGTTCGTGATCCAATGGCACTGAAGACCGCCTCGCGAACACGATTTGCAGTCGGGCGCATTGTAGCGCCCTTGGGAGATTGTAAGCGCCGTCCCTTGAAACGGCCGGCTATTATCCTCATGTCCAAACTTTTTGTATATACTTTTTCAGGCAAGGATTCAAGACGCAGGAAGCATTTTTTGCCCGAAGCCAAATCGACGAAGGCAAACCGGACCTGTTGGCAAATGATCTGATGTCTGCCGGGGGTCAGGCTCTTTGCCCCTTCAACAATTGCCGGACCCCCTATACTAACTCCCATGCCTCTCGGGGGCACAACGAATCATGAAAGTCCCGGACTTAGGGGAGCACTCCGTAGCTTCGCCCCGGAGATGGGTGGCAAGAGCGCACGCTGCGCAACAATTCAACCGCGGACGCCCCCGGCTTTGCCCGGGTCATTTAGAATTGAAAAGGAGCGCTAAGGGACCCGATCCGTGCTGTTAGAGTCCCGGTGTGCAGCCACCTTGCCGCAGACGAGCGGCACCATACGCACCATGCTCCAACCCAATGCGCAAGTCTTCATGTACATGTGGAGACGGCTAGGGTTTTTCTGCCACATTCCAATCAACTGTTTCCAAAACAGCAATCTATAAGGTGCCCTGACTCCCTGCCACCACAACAGCTTGAGAGCGCCGACATGGGAATGAAACCTTTGACGCAGCGGTGACCGACCGCGTGGGATAAGGTCGTCGGGAACAGGCTCCCCGCGCTGTATCGCCAGTGCCTTGCGAGTAGGACGCATCTTCAGATAATAGCGGTATGCCCTTTCCAAGAATGTCCATGGGTCGTAGATGCTTTGCCAAGCTTCGGCGTACTCTTCTAGAATTTCGTTGACCGGTCGAGAAGGCACGAAATTCAATCGTCCTGCTACCATCGCTCCGGTGGTTCTATCTTCAAGAAGCCGACCCTCCCGCTTCAGTCGATTCCAGAGTCTTGTATTGGGCATTGCCTGCAAGAGAGCCATTTGTACTACGGGCACGGCGCTTTGTTCTATGAATGCCGAAATACGACGGCCCGCCCCTCTTTCTTCACCGTCAAAACCGATCACCAGACTGGCTACGACAGACAAGCCGTTCTTGGCTATGGTATCCAGAGACTCCAAAAGAGGGACTCGAACGTTTTGAAACTTTCTGTTGAGAGTCAAAACGTCTTCGTCCGGGGTTTCAATGCCTACGAACACGGTGGTAAAATTAGCCTCGGTCATGAGATCGATCATCTCGACATCCTGTCCCAGGTTCACAGACGTCTGGGTCCAGAAGGTAAACGGTTCCCCGTGATGCTTCAACCACGGAATCAGCTTCTCAAGGATTGCACGAGCCCGGGCTTTGTTGCCTATAAAGTTGTCGTCAGAAACAAAGATCTCGCCTCTCCACCCGAGCCGATAAATTGCTTCCAGCTCCTCGATCACTCTATCCGGCTCCTTGTACCGTGGTTTGCGCCCAAAAAGATTGATCACATCACAGAACTCGCAGTCAAATGGACATCCACGAGACGTCTGTATTCCAATATTGGCATAGTCATCGAGGTTGAGCAGGTCAAAACGGGGAATGGGGGATCCGGACAGGTCCGGGTACTCGTCGCTTGTCACGACGCGTGTGGTCTCCCCCTTGCGGAGCGCGTCCAAAAGAAGCGGGACAGTATTCTCGCCTTCTCCGCATACGACAAAATCACAACCTGCCCGCAGCACCTTGTCGGGCTGTGAAGATGGGTAGGGCCCGCCTGCAACAGTGATTCTGCCTCTCTTCTTGGCCTCTCGCACGGCAAATATCAGACTCTCCCTTTGAACCAACATTCCGGAAAGCATTACCATCTCGGCCCAGTTCCAATCATCTTCAGAAACTTCTCGGGTGTTCATATCCACAAGCCGCAAATCCCAGTCTGGCGGAAGGAGAGCAGCCACAGTCAGGAGTCCCAGTGAGGGTAGCAGCGTCTTAGCCCCGATCAGTCGAACTGCATGCGGAGCGGAACCGAAGAATTCGGAGAATTCCGGGTAGATCAATAAAGCTCTCAATTTTTCCCCCAGGCCACAGGACCGTGCAAGTATAGCATTTATCGCGCTTGCAGCATTGCACGGGCCGCATCATCCAGAGCCTGCCAGATCCTGTCCATCCACTCCAGGTGTTCCGGCTTCATCAGGCAACTTCTCAGACAGGTGACGTATTGTTGATCCCATATCAGTTGAGGCCAATGGGATTCAAGAATCGCTCGAGGGATATTCGCTTTTGCCATATGGAGGTTTTCAGCCGCGGCTGCATTGAAAAGCGTGTCCGCAAGTCGTGAGGCTTCGCTGGCGCTCGGAGCCTTCACCGCCCAAACCACGATGTCCAGTTCTGGAGACAGAGCTACCATGAACCGGCGATCCTTCTCGAGCAGATCGAACAACCTGACCGCGGCCTGGCGGCACCTGGCCAATTGAGCGGCGAACTCACCGCCGGGGACCATGGGAAACAACCGCTGAGTGGCCCACAACGCCACGGCTGACGCTCCGGGCCTCGAACATTCCAGGCTGATCTCGCCCAGGTGGAGTTCCGAAGACGTGAAGTACGTGTAGGGAGAGTCGTGCTTGTAGTATTTCCCGACAGTTGGGTCCTTGAAGACCACGCATCCGCAACCGTACGGTTGGAGCCCGTGCTTGTGCGGGTCCACCACCAGAGAATCGACTTCGCTGAGGTGTTCGTACACGTTCCTGGTTTCGGGTCTCAAGTTTTCGGCCAGAGTGAAATAGCCCCCGTACGCAGCGTCTGCGTGGATTCTGAATCCGTACTGTTCTTGAAGTTCTAGAACTTGCAGGAGCGGGTCCACAGATCCTGTTGCCGTGGTGCCGACGCTGACCACCACGGTTCCCACATCACCCCTGCGGACCGCGTCCTCGAGTGCAGCCAGATCCATTCTTGCGTAACGATCAACGGGAATCTCCTGGAACGGGACAGCCAGTACCCCGCATATCCGGCTGTGCGTATAATGCGCCTGTTGGGAAGCTGCGATTTTCATTCCCGGGTTCAGACACTTCGATATCCAGAGGGCCTCCAGATTTGCCATGGTCCCGCCGCTACAAAGGTGTCCCAGATGGGTCTTCCAGCCGAACATCCAGGCAATGCGGGCCACGGCCTCTTTTTCCATTATCGAACTGCAGCGGCCGCCATCGAAGGCATGGTTGTTGGGATTGATCCAGATGGAAAGCATGTACGCAAGACGCGCAACCGGATGAGGGGGCTTGGACATCTGCCCGATGTAGAGAGGATGCTGGTACGGATAATTGTCTCTCATCTTTTCTGCAACTTCCAGAAGAACGGGACGCAATGCTCGCAAGTTCACCGATGAATTGAAATCCGGAAGGTCATTGAAACCGGACTCCAATGAATCGAGGGCTTCGTTCAGCAGCTTCAAGCTGTCTTGTTCCAGTGTCATAGTACTCTCCGAATTGTCTCGCTAATCCTTCTTAACACCGTGAAAAAGTTCTGTCCCCGCGCCCGGGTAGATCTTCCGATGCTCCCGCGGAGTCGGCATTCTCACTTCCGGCCATGTCCCATGCTGTGGTTCCGAGCCATCAGTTGTGATGGCAGAGGGCTGCCGATCAGCCATGACAGGCTTTGCCCTCACATCCCTCCCTTTCACCGACACGCTGAACTCCACGGGAATGTTATTGGGATCGAAAGAATATATGGAATGAATGAATCCGTGATCCACAACTTCGGACACCCAAAAGCCCGCAGCATCGAGCTTGTCCTTGAGCTCCCACAGGTCGTCCTCGGTTTCCACGCCGAACGATACATGATCGAACCCGAACGGCCCCTTGACGGGAGCTCCGTGGTCTTTTTCGGCAATAGGTTCGACCCCGGGCCACTCGAAAAAGGCTATCAAGTCGGTGGCTGAGATCTCGAAGAAATAATGTCTGTATCCCGGGTGTCCGATTCCGGCCACAAGGCGCATGCCGAGCAGGTCCCTCCAGTAGCGGATCGTCCTGTCCATATCGCCGGTAGCCATTGCCAGGTGGTTGATTCCGTTGAATTTAACCATGGGATTCTCCTTTCTTGAGCGCACGGCCGCTTCTTTTCATCAGTCCGTGGGCACTCGTGTCCGCAGCCGTTACGGAAGGCTCGTATCAGTCTCTCACGGAGTTTGCGTCAAAGCAACTGCCCAGAAGTGTCATACAAACTCCCTTGCAACGACGTGCGGCACAACCGTGATCTTGCTGTGGCTGCTAACCCAGGCTGGAACAAAATTTTGCGCAAAACGCTTGACAAGGCGATCCAAGACGTGTATCCGTAAGGCTTTGGAATTCTTGCCGTCACAGTCGCCGATCAGCACCCGTGTCAGCGGACAACTAGGGAAAAAATCCTCGACTTTCCAGGCTCCTCGTGCGAGGTCAGCGACCGCGTTCGGGTAATCCGCATCCGCGGAAGGAACAGAAACAACGGCAGTTATGCGCGAGGTAGGTCGCCAAGAGTAGATGCGGCCGGATAATTGGCCGGGAGTGAGGGGATCTTTTCACCGCTGGGAACGTTTAGGCGGCTTCTCACCGACTTTGGCCAAGGTACGCCTGAAAGGATCATGAAGATAATGCTTAAGGATTTGCTCGTCAGCAAGAGATGGGCAATCGAGAAACGCTGGATGGATCACATCCTTGACTCGTACCCTAAAGACACGAGGGACTTTCTAAAGAGTCAGAGCAACCGTTTTGCAAATCCGGTTGGCGCGTCCATTGCGGGCTTCGTGGAAAAGCTTTACGACTGGCTCATTCAAGGAGTGGATTCTCAGCCGGAGGCCTTGTGCTCTTCACTGGATGAGGTTATTCGAATCAGGGCTGTTCAGGATTTTTGTCCGGCCGATGCGGTAGGCTTCATATTTCTTGTCAAGCCCGCGATCCGGGAAACCCTGCACAGCGAGATTGTCAAGCAGAATCTTTTTGAAGAGCTTTTTTCCTTGGAGGCCAGAATAGACAGCATTGCACTGTTGGCCTTTGACATCTACGTGCAGTGTCGCGAAAGGATCTTTGACCTCAAGGCAAATGAGATTCGGCGCAGGACCTCACGGATGCTGGAAAGAGTTTGTCATAAGTACGGGATGCCCTTTGATGGATGAATTCCCGGATAAAACGATGATCATCGCGTAAAGTTAATCGAGGTGGTGGCATGAACGCATGGTTTTCCCTATTCACCGCGCTAGTGGCAGTGATAGCTCTCGTTCTGCTGGCCGTGCTGGGAGTGGATACGGCGGGTTTGAGAACCCTTTTCGGCGTGATCATTCCGTACGCGGCTGGTGCCATATTCGTCATCGGCGTCGTCTTGCGTGTACTGGGATGGGCCAGGGTGCCGGTTCCATTTCGCATTCCGACGACCTGCGGACAGGGCAAGTCGCTGCCATGGATCAAGAACGACGAATTTGACTGTCCCAGCAGCACATTCGGCGTCATCGTTCGCATGGCTTTGGAGGTATTACTCTTTCGGTCTCTGTTCCGCAACACCAGAGCGGACCTCCGCGGAGGGGCCAAGCTCGGCTATGCGTCCGCTAAGTGGCTCTGGCTGTTCGGCATTCTCTTCCACTACTCGTTCCTCACGATAGTCATACGGCACCTGAGGTTCTTTTTCGAGCAAGTGCCCACGTTAGTCGCGCTGCTAACGACGGTGGACGGCTTCTTCGAGATGATGGTCCCGACGCTGTTCCTCACCGATCTCGCGTTCGTTGCGGCAGCCACCTATCTGTTCCTCAGACGAGTAGTACTCCCGGAGATGCGGTACATATCGTTGCCTGCAGACTATTTTGCTCTCTTGCTCATATTGGCCGTCGGTGTTTCGGGCGTGCTGATGCGAGCCGTGTGGAAGGTGGATCTGTTGCAGGTCAAGGAATTGACGATGGGCTGGTTCACTTTTCATCCGACTGTCCCCGAAGGGCTGAGTGCAATATTCTTCGTCCATGTGTTCTTGGTCAGTGTGCTTCTCGCGTACATTCCGTTCAGCAAGATAATGCACATGGGTGGAGTATTCTTGAGCCCTACGAGAAATCTGGCCAACGTCAACCGCATGGAACGATGGGTAAATCCCTGGAATTATCCAGTTAAGGTCCATACTTACGAAGAGTACGAAGACGATTTCAGGCTGAAGATGAAAGAAGTCGGTATCCCGGTGGAAAAGGAGTAATCATGGAACTGTTCGAGAAGATGCCTAAACCGGAGAACTTGCTCCCGGCCGATCTGAAGCATCCGCCCTCCAGACCGTGGATGGATACTCCTGTAAACTTTAAGGACGGCACTTATAGCTATCCCGCAGCTGCGAAGAATCTCAGGGCCCTCGGAATGCCCAATCCGAGGGAATGGGCGGTACCGGACGCGGATTGGAAACTTCCCGAAAACTGGAAGGAAATCATTCTGAAAGGGATCAAAGAGAGGCTTAGCAAGTATCGGTCTTTCAGGCTGTTCATGGATATCTGCGTCAGATGTGGCGCATGCGCGGACAAGTGCCACTTCTTTATCGGCTCAGGAGACCCGAGAAACATGCCTGTACTCAGGGCCGAACTTATCAGATCGGTCTACAGGAAAGACTTCACGTTGGCCGGGCGATTGCTCGGCCGCTTCGCGGGCGCCAGAGAGCTTACCGAAGACGTTATCAAGGAGTGGTTCTACTATTTTTACCAGTGTACGGAGTGCCGTCGCTGTTCAGTGTTCTGCCCTTATGGGATAGACACTGCAGAAGTTACCATGATCGGCAGAGAGCTGCTGAACCTGCTCGGTCTGAACATCAACTGGGTCATGGAGCCCGCAGCCAACTGCTTCCGGTACGGAAACCATCTCGGAATTCCCCCACATGGACTGCTTGACATGTGGGAATTCATGGTGGACGACATCGAAGACATAACCGGCATCAAGGTCAACCTTCCCGTGAACAAGAAGGGTGCAGAGATCCTATTTGTAACACCTTCCGGTGATTACTTTGCGGACCCGGGCACGTACACCTGCATGGGCTATTTGATGCTGTTCCACGAGCTGGGCCTTGACTACACATGGAGCACGTATGCTTCCGAGGGCGGGAATTTTGGCCTTTTCACTTCCCACGAAATGATCAAACGGCTCAATGCGAAGATCTACGCGGAAGCCAAACGCCTTGGGGTGAAATGGATACTCGGAGGTGAATGCGGGCATATGTGGCGGGTTATTCACCAGTATATGGAGACAATGAACGGACCTGCGGATTTTCTTGAGGAGCCTGTGTCACCAATAACCGGAACCAAGTTCGAGAATTCCAAGCAGACCAAGATGGTCCATATAACGGAGTTTACCTCGGATCTGATCAAGAACGGAAAACTGAAGCTGGATCCCAGCCGCAATGACAGATTCCGGGTCACTTTCCACGATTCCTGCAACCCGGCACGGGCAGCGGGACTCCTGGAAGAGCCTCGATATGTCATCAAGAACGTCTGCAATAACTTCTTTGAGATGCCGGAGAACACCATCAGGGAGAATACTTTCTGCTGTGCAGG
>Ga0172371_10012102_pt1 | contig 11408 bp, 8 predicted proteins | sample Lak12m_FD_114543 | JGI IMG/M metagenome (GOLD analysis project Ga0172371, IMG submission 114543) | Freshwater microbial communities from Kabuno Bay, South-Kivu, Congo - kab_022012_12m | ecosystem: Environmental > Aquatic > Freshwater > Lake | place: Democratic Republic of the Congo: South-Kivu...
CCCGACCCTTCACCGCCTCGGGATTCAGGCCTTCGAGCCTATCCTGATTGAGGGGAAGGCGATTCAGCTTCATCCCCTGGTCTGTGCCGCCTTCAATGCCGATTTCGATGGGGATCAAATGGCTGTCCATGTTCCCCTTTCAGTAGAGGCACAGTCCGAGGCAAGGATCCTCATGATGTCCACCAATAATATCCTCTCTCCTGCCAATGGAAGGCCCATCATCGTCCCAACCCAGGATATCGTCCTCGGGATCTATTATATGACCAGGGAACGTCCTTTCGTGAAGGGAGAGGGAAAAGTCTTTTCGAACCCTGAAGAGGTCCGGGTGGCTTATGATGCCAATGAGGTTGACCTCCATGCCCGGATCAGGGTCCGGATCGATGGGGAGCTTGTGGATTCGACCGTGGGCCGGATCCTTCTCAGAGAGATCCTTCCTGATGAGATTCCATTCTCACTGATCAATAAGGTGATGAAGAAGGGTGAACTGGCCGCTCTGATCGACCATTGCTATCGGTTCTGTGGGGACAAGAAGACCGTCCTACTATCGGACCGCCTGAAGGCTTTGGGCTATCGCTATGCAACGCTGGCCGGGCTTTCGATCTCCATCGATAACATGCTCATCCCTTCCAACAAAGAGGGCCTTTTAAAGGAGGCCCAGGAGGAGATCGAGAGTGTTCAGGAGCAATATACTGATGGACTGATCACCGATGGGGAGCGATACAACAAGGTCATCGACATCTGGGCGGAGGTGACAGAAAACATTGCGGATGTGATGCTCAAAGAGCTGGGAAGCGAACAGGTTGAAGGGCCCGGTGGGGAGAAAGGAGCGATCGAAAGCTTCAATCCCATCTATATGATGGCGGACTCCGGGGCCCGTGGAAGTGCTCAACAGGTAAGACAGCTGGCCGGGATGCGGGGACTAATGGCCAAGCCCTCCGGAGAGATCATCGAGACCCCCATTACCGCAAACTTTCGCGAAGGCCTTACCGTTTTGCAGTACTTCATCTCCACCCATGGTGCTCGAAAAGGTTTGGCGGATACGGCATTGAAGACAGCCAATGCAGGATATCTGACGAGACGTCTGGTGGATGTATCTCAGGATGTGGTGATTGCCGAAAAGGATTGCGGGACCCTGGATGGGATCGAAGTGGAATCATTGATGGAAGGCGGGGAGATCATCGAGTCGATGAAAGAACGCATCCTGGGCCGTGTGGCACTGGAAGACATCCGGGACCCCTTTACCGGTGAGGTGATCGTTAAGGGAAATGAAGAGATCGATGAAAGCCTTGCCGAACGGATCGAGGATGCCGGTATTGATCGGGTGAAGATCCGTTCCGTACTCACCTGCAAATCGAAACAAGGGGTCTGTGCTCTTTGCTATGGGAGAGATTTAGCCCGGGGACGGATCGTCAATGTGGGGGAAGCCATCGGAATCATTGCGGCTCAGTCCATCGGTGAGCCCGGAACTCAGCTGACCATGAGGACCTTCCACATCGGCGGGACCGCCAGCCGAAGGGCGGAGCAGACGACCCTGGAAAACCGGATCGATGGAAAGGTAAAGCTCCTCAATCTTAAGACCGTGAGAAACCGGGAAGGGAACCTGATCGTAATGAATCGCAACGGAGAGATTGCTGTCCTGGATGAGAATGGGAGGGAGCGACGGCGTTATTCCGTGATCTATGGGGCCAAATTGAGGGTGAAAGATGGACAGAAAGTGAAAGAGGGGGAGTTGCTGGCAGAATGGGATCCTTATTCCATCCCTGTTCTGACCGAGGTCTCTGGCCGCGTCAAATTTGGAGATATCATCGAAGGGGTCACCATGCAAGAACAAGTGGACGAGTTTACCGGCCTCTCAAGAAAAGTGATCATCGAATCGAAGGATGCAGAACTGCGGCCGAGAATATCCATTAAGGATGAGAAGGGGAAAACGATGAACCTTCCGGGGTCCGCCTCTCAGGCTCGATACCTCCTCCCCGTGGGAGCGAACATCTTCGTCTCCGAGGGAGATATGGTAGAGGCGGGAGATGTGATCGTCAAAATCTCAAGGGAAACGACCAAGACGAAGGATATCACCGGGGGTCTCCCCCGGGTGGCCGAACTTTTTGAAGCCAGGCGACCAAAGGAATATGCCCTAATCAGCGACATCGATGGTCTCGTTGAATTCGGGAAAGACCTGAAGGGGAAGAGAAAGGTTATCATCCGGCCGGAGGTGGGAGAACCCAAGGAGTATATCATTCCGAGAGGGAAACACGTCAGCGTCCACGAAGGGGATTTTGTCAAGGCCGGAGAGGCATTGATGGATGGCCCGGCCAATCCCCATGATATCTTAAGAGTGATGGGGGACAAAGCCTTGGCCCGATATTTGGTGGATGAGATCCAGGAGGTTTATAAACTTCAGGGAGTGAAGATCAACGATAAGCATATCGAGGTGATTGTCCGCCAGATGCTTAAAAGGGTCAGAGTCAAAGAGGTGGGCGACACCCATTTCCTGGTGGATGATCAGGTGGAAAAGTTTGCCTTTGAGGAAGAGAATGAGCGTGTCTTAAAAGAGGGAGGGAAACCGGCCGTTGCGGAACCTCTGTTTATGGGCATCACGAAGGCCTCACTGATTACGGACAGTTTCATCTCTGCCGCTTCCTTCCAGGAGACGACCAAGGTTCTGACCCAGGCCGCAGTGGCCGGAAAGGTCGATAATTTAAAGGGGTTGAAGGAAAACGTCATCATGGGAAGGCTGATTCCTGCGGGCACAGGTGTTTCCAGATACAAAAAGCTTGATCTCTGGGTAGAAGGTTATACAGAAGGGGAGTTGCAAACCGGAGATACGGCCGGAGAAGTCCTTCTGCCAAGCTCAACCTAAAAGGATGTCCTTTTACATCAATGGGGCCCATTCTAAGATAAAGACAATCAGAGGGGGCCCCATTTTTACCTCCAGTTTAAAAGCTCATTTTCAGACAATGGCACTTATTATTTGATGGATTCCAGCTTTTTCCTGGCTATCTCCGCCTGTTCTGTTTGGGGGTATCGGTCAACCACCCGTTTGAGCAGGTTTCTGGCGTTCGTCTTATCCCCGAGTTCTAAAAAGGCAAACCCTTGTTTGAGAAGAGCGGATGGGATCTTGTCTCCCTCCGGATATTTCACTATTGTCTTCTCATATTCCAGAATTGCCTTTTCATAATCCTTTTTTAAAAAATAGGTCTCCCCAATCCAGAACTGGGCATTATCAGAGAGTTCGGTGTGGGGGTACTTTTTGAGAAAGGCCTCAAATTTTTTCCGGGCTTCTCCCAGATCCCCTTTCTGGAAGGTCTCATAGGCTTCCCGGTAAAGGTCTCCTGCCCCTGCAGATAGCCCTTTCCATTCGGGGGCTGTTTCCTTCTGGGGGAGCGGCTTCTCGCCTTCTGCAGGTTTAGAGGAAATTTTAGTGTCGATTCCCTTTACACGGTCCTCTATCCCCTTCAGCCGTTCTTCGTGGGTCTTCCCTTTCTCCTCAAATATTTTCAATCGGGCCTCCACCTCTTCTTTTAGTCGCTCTATCTCTTTCGGAGGCCTTTTGAGAAATTCTTTATATTCCTCAACCCCAGTGGAAAGGGTTTGTGTTTCAGACTGAAGAGATTCAAATCGAAGAAGGAGGTCCGCCTTCAGCTTCTGGTTTTCATTGGAGATGTCGGTCCTCAGGGCAGAAAGGTCATTCCTAATAGCCTCCCTCTCCTTTTGATTTTGGTTTTGGGTCTGAATCAATTGGGAGTCGAGTCTCCGGATTTCCCGGTCAAGGATTCTGACATCCTCGGCAGTGGCACATCCAAAGAGACAGACCAGCACGCCGAGGATCCATCCTCCCTTTATTCGATTGAGCTTTTTCATATCCCTTCTCCGAGGAGGAACCCTCTTGAAACGGGAACCAGTTCCTTGGTATTTTTTCTATTTTGAGGTAATGATGAAATGGGCTCTTCGGTTCTTTGCCCAGGCCTCCTCATTATGACCGGTATCAAATGGTCGTTCTTCACCGTAACTGATGGTGGAAACCCGATCAACGGTGATCCCCAGAGAAGTCAGGTACTTCTTCGTACTGCTGGCACGCCTTTCCCCGAGGGCAAGGTTATACTCTTCCGTCCCTCTCTCATCGCAATGACCTTCTATCTGAATCTTCAGATTGGGATAGTTTTTTATCACCTCTGCATTGGCCTTTAGAATCGTCGCATCTCCCGGCCGGATATCATACTTATCAAAGTCGAAGCGGACGTCTTTAAGTAGACTGCTTTCGTAGACGGTCCCTTCGATTCCTGGAGTTTTTTTAGCCACCAGGCTTTTCTCAAGTTCTGCCTTTGACCTTTCTCTTGCCTCTCTCTCTCTTGCCTCTCTTTCCTTTGCCCGCTCCGCTTCGAGTCTCGCCGCCTCTTCCTTCTTCGTGGCGGCAGAGGGTTCCTCTTTGACCACTGTCTTTTTGGGACAACCTGTCAGGAAAAGTCCGAGACAAAAAGTGACGAGAATGAGAATGATAAAACTTTTCTTAGTCATAGTTTACCTCCTTTTTAAATGAGAGTTCAAAAAATCGTTTATTCAAATCGCATGGACCAGGCCGGACTGGATTCACCTCCCTTCGATGAAGTTAATGGCCTCTGATTGAATCCATTGGCATTCATAATAAAGACCTTCGGGCTGCCCGTACGGGTTGAGCTGAAGGCAATGTAGCGACCATCGGGTGACCAGCAGGGACTTTCATGATGTCCGGCATTGAATGTGAGTTTCCGCAACCCGGATCCGTCCACTTCAATCGTGAAGATATGGTATTGTCCTCCAGCCCTTCCGCAAAAGGCGATCCGGTCCCCTTTTGGAGACCAGGAAGGGCTGACATTGTAATTTCCTTCGTAGGTGAGACGGCGGACATTTGATCCATCCGATGCCATGACGTAGATCTGGGGTGAACCCGATCGATCGGAAGAAAAAACAATCCACTGACCATCCGGAGACCATCTCGGGGAAGATTCATTCCCAGGGCCTTTGGTGAGGGGTTTTGGATTTGCACCACTGGCATCGATGAGTCCGATCTCCGATTTTCCATCCCTGCTCATCATAATGGCGATCCGCCTCCCGTCCGGAGACCAGGAAGGGGAGGCATTGAGCCCGGGTTGAAATGAGAACCGCTGGAGATTCCTTCCATTTAAGTCGATCAGGTAGAGATCCGGGTTTCTCCTGAGGTAGGAGGTGAAGGTGATTTTTTTCCCGTCCGGAGACCAGGCCGGTGAAATATTGATGGATTGATTCTGGGTAATCTGCTGGATACTGGCACCGTCGAAATCAGCGATGAAGATCTCTTTGCCGACCCCCTGCCGGACCACATAGGCCAGCTTCGTATTATGGACTCCTCTCTCTCCTGTGAGTTGAAGAACGACCTCATCCGCAATCCGATGGATCAGGGACCGAAGGTTTTGGAGATAACCTTCATATTGCTTTCCGATGAGATGTTTCTGTTCCACCAGATCGACCAGATGAAATTTGAGTTTCACCTGGAGCCCATTCGGGTCCAGATAAACTTCCCCGGCCGCCAGAATCTCTCCGCCCGAGGAGGCCCATTCGCTCAAGACCAGGGGGTCAGGGATTCCCTCTTTCTCCCTGAGGGGGAGGGGTAGCTTCGTATGATCAATTACTCTGAAGAAACCTGAGAGGATGAAATCGTTGGCAAGGATCTCATAGACTTTTGTCGAAAGATTGGGAGGCGTCTTCTCTATGGCCTTCCATTTTGGAAGGACGATCGGTATCTGAATGAAGGTGGGGGCATTGATATCGAGATAGACCCTGGCCTCGACAGAGGTGATAAAGGAGCAGAATAGGATGAGAATTAAAAGGAGATGCTTCCACATGATTCAATCCGGAAAGAAACGAATTCCAATCTCAAGGGTTTGCTCACTCCATTCCTTCGGAATAGGAGGTAAGGGTTCTGCTTTCTTGATCGCACGCATTGCCATCTGGTCATAGACTTCATTGCCGGACTTCTTTTCAAACCAGGATTTCTGGACTGCCCCATTACGGTCTATTATTACGACAATTATGGTCTCCAAGTCAACTTTTTCTTTAAGAAGATTTTCAGGAATGGTCCATGAGGCCTTGATCTTTGCCCAGAGCAGGCTGTAATATTCACTGAGCTTGGCTTCCAGTAACGACGGAGAGATCAAAGGAGGGGGAGGCGTGACCTCCCGCTTTGATACCCTTTTCTGGATTTCATCAAGGGCTGCCTTTTTACGGATCTCCTCAATAGCCTCCTGGAGATGTTTGAGAGACTCTTCACTCCTTTCTTTCTTTTTTACTTTCTCGACAATGTCATTTTTTTTGGGTTTCTCAACAGGTTTCATCTTTTCAGCGGGCTTGATGATTTCTTCTTTGGGAGGTGGGGCTATCGTTTTTGGAATTTCAGGTTCTTTCAAGGAAACAGGCATCAGGGTGACGATATAAGCGGTTGGTTTGACCTTGATGATCGTCGGCCAGGGATTGAGGCTGAGGAGAAGGACGAGAGCCATATGGAGGCAGATGGAAACTCCCATCGCAATAGAAAGACGATCCGTTTTGAATCTTCTTGGAAAGACCATTCCCATCTATGTCCTGTTTTTTCTAAGAAACCTGAGAAACTCCAAACCCATCGGCGAAAGGGTCCTCGCCCGATGAGAAACAATATAAATTTGTCTGAGAATGGGATCAACACCTTCTATATCGAATTTGGAAAAGAGGCCCCGGCCCAGTTCATCCTCTATAGCCCTTTTCGAAATAAAGGCAAAACCCAGACCTGCTTTGACCCCTTCCTTCACCGAGGAGGTGCTTCCCATTTCCATCACCACATGAAATTGCTTAAGGCTCTTTTCCCTCTTTTTTAACATTTCCTCAACAGCCATTTGAGTTCCGGAGCCTTCTTCCCGGATGATCCAGGGTTCCTTCAGGATATCTTCAAGGAGGACTTTCCTCCCGGTGAAGGCATGACGGATGGGACCAACGACAATGATTTCATCCTCCGTATACCTTTCATAATGGAGCGCAGGTTGGTTGACTCTGGCACCGATGAGGCCAAATTCGATTATATCTTCCGATACAAGACGAACAATTTCCTTCGTATCGGCTATCTTGAGGGCAATAACCAGATGAGAATACTCTCTTTTAAAATCCCCCATCAATTTAGGAAGAAGATATTCTCCGGGGATGGTGCTGGCCCCGATGGAGAGTTCTCCACGAATTCCCTGTGAGAATTCGCATAAGGCATTAATCAGTTCCTGACGGGAATGAAGCATCTTCGAGGCATATTGATGAAAAATCTGTCCCGCCCTGGTTAACCGGACCTCTCTTCCTGTACGATCAAAAAGGGGTAAGGAAAGAGATTTCTCCAGTGAGAGGATGTGACCGCTAACCGTAGGCTGGGTGAGGAGAAGTTCGTGCCCTGCCTTTGAAAAACTCTTCAAATCGGCAACTCGGCAAAAAGTTTCAAGATGTCTGAAATCAATAAACAAATTATTTTTTTTCATAACGGATAAAATATTAAATCCCTTCCAATAGAAATGCAAGTAATATTTTGTTTTCTTCTTTTAAATTGAATAGATACGATTGAAAAAAAGCACTTTTTAAACGAGGTTATCCCCTCTTATCAATAGACAACAGAATTTTAAAAAGGTTGAAAAAAAAGCCTGGGGAATTCCCCAGGCTTTTTCTCAATAAATATGATTCGAACCCATTAATACATTTCACCCATTCCGCCTCCTGGAGGCATAGGGGGGTAAGGAGGTTTTTTCTCCGGTTTTTCAGCGACCAAGGCCTCTGTGGTGATCATCAACGAGGCAACGGACGAAGCATTTTTTAAAGCAAGCCTTACCACTTTGGTAGGATCGATGATGCCGGCTTGAATCATATCGGCATATTCATCCGTTGAGGCATCAAATCCGAATGCCCCTTTTTCATTCTTCACCTTTTCGCAGATGACCGAACCTTCCTGTCCAGCATTATTGGCAATCTGGCGGATAGGTTCTTCCAGGGCTCTTTTGATAATATCCACTCCGATCTTGACGTCTCCCTCTGTTTTAAACTTTTCCAGTCCGGGGAGACAGCGGAGGTAAGCGACCCCTCCACCCGGAACGATTCCTTCCTCGACCGCTGCTCGGGTGGCATTGAGGGCATCCTCGACCCGGGCCTTCTTTTCCTTCATCTCGGTCTCGGTGGCTGCCCCGACATTAATCACCGCCACCCCTCCGATGATCTTAGCCAGTCTCTCCTGAAGTTTCTCCCGGTCGTAATCGGAGGTCGTCTCTTCGATCTGGACGCGGATCTGTTTTACTCTGGCCTCGATATCATCCTTGTCACCTGCTCCATCGACAATCGTGCTATTGTCTTTATCCACGACAAGCCGTTTGGCCCTGCCCAAATCGTTCAGTTTAATATTTTCGAGTTTGATCCCTAAATCTTCAGAGATCACTTTCCCTCCGGTCAGAATGGCGATGTCTTCCAGCATGGCCTTTCTGCGATCACCGAAACCAGGGGCCTTCACGGCACAGCATTTGAGGGTTCCCCGAAGCTTATTGACGACCAGGGTGGCAAGGGCTTCTCCCTCCACGTCCTCTGCAATCACGAGAAGGGGTTTTCCCATCTTCGCAATCTGTTCCAGAACGGGGAGCATATCTTTCATATTGGAGATCTTTTTCTCGTTAAGAAGAATGTAGACATCTTCAAGAACAGCCTCCATCTTTTCCGGATCGGTCACGAAATAGGGGGAGAGATACCCGCGATCAAACTGCATTCCCTCCACCACATCGAGGGTGGTCTCCATTCCCTTGGCTTCCTCTACCGTGATTACACCCTCTTTGCCAACTTTGTTCATTGCCTCCGCAATGATGTTTCCGATGGTTTCATCGTTGTTCGCAGAGATGGTTCCCACTTGTGAAATCTCTTTTTGATCCTTGGTGGGTTTGCTCTGCTTTTTTAACTCTTTCACCACTTCTTCCACCGAAAGATCAATCCCTCGTTTGACATCCATCGGATTGGCACCGGCTGCGACCACTTTCATTCCCTCCCGATAGATGGCCTGGGCGAGGACGGTGGCTGTGGTCGTTCCGTCTCCGGCGGTGTCAGAGGTCTTGCTGGCAACCTCTTTCACCATTTGGGCACCCATATTTTCAAATTTGTCCTCTAAATCAATCTCCTTGGCTACGGTCACACCGTCTTTGGTTACGGTTGGAGAACCAAACGACTTCTCTAAAATGACATTCCGACCCTTTGGGCCGAGGGTCACCTTCACCGCATCTGCCAAGATATTGACTCCCCGTAATATGGAATTACGGGCCTCCTGATCAAACTTCAATTCTTTTGCCATTGTTGCCTACCTCCGTTTCTTTAGTATGGTTTGGATTTTTTATTTTCCTTCAATGACTCCTAAGATGTCCTCTTCTCTCATGATGAGATGCTCTTCTCCCTCAATCTTAACCTCTGATCCGGAATATTTACCGAATAGGACCTTGTCCCCAACCTTCACATCGAGAGGAATGACTTTACCCTCCTCGGTAATTTTACCTTTCCCGACTGCGATGACTTTTCCTTCCTGGGGTTTTTCTTTGGCAGTATCCGGAATAATGATTCCACCTTTGGTCTTCTCTTCTTCTTCAAGTCTCTTCACAATCACTCTGTCTTGTAACGGCCTGATCTTGATCTCTGATATCTCCTTTCTTAACAAATTTCAGAATTTAGATATGGAAAATTTAGAAAGAAGCTTTTCTCTTTCTTCTGAAACCATCACCTCCTTAATTTAAAAAATTCTTTTATTTTAAATAGTTACAACTTAGTAAAGCGGAAAAGACTATACCTCCTTTTCATTTTTTATTTAACAAAAATTAACCATCCATCCAACGATTGTCAAGGTTTCTACTAAAAATTTTATCTCCCGTGGTCAGATTGAGATCTATTGTTGAAATTTTTAATGCGATTCGACATAATTAAAAATATTTAACTCCGACGGGGAGAAAGATGGGACATATGAAAAAATTATCTTTGTTCATCCTGATGGTCGTTTTTTGCAGTTTTTTCTCGAATGCGACTGCCGGTCCGTTGAAGAGACCTCTCAGCTTTCAACAGATGACATCCAAAGAGGGATTATCCGGCGAGATGGTCTATGCCATCGCTGTTCATGGGGGTGAGGTCTGGTTTGGAACCTATGCAGGCGGAGCAACGTTATATGACCGATCTCAAAAAATAATCAAGGCTTATACAACCAAGGGAGAACCCATGGACCCCGTGGATGACGGGGTAAGCATCAACTGGAAGAATCTTCTCCCTTACAACCATGTTACTGTGATCGTTCCGGATGCGGATCGAATTTGGTTTGGCACCCATTTTTATGGTTTTAAAGGAGGTGGGATATCATATTATCACCCCCAAAAACAACCCCAGTGGAGGGTATTTAATACAAACAATGGTCGTTCCAAGAAGGTGGTCTCAATGGCATTGGACGGAGAGACCCTGTGGGTTGGTTCGGAGAAAGGGCTGAATGTTCTGGATAAGAAGACCGAAGGATGGAAACATTTCTATTCGATCCAAGAGGGTTTGTCCGGAAATTTTGTGAATGCCATCCTGGTTCAACCAGAATCCATCTGGGCCGGGACGAATGGAGGGATCAGCAGGCTCCAGAGGGGAAAGAGGATATGGAGAAATTACTCCGGGAGAGAGGGATTGACCGAGGCCGAGATAAAATCGCTGGTTAAGGCAGGAGGGCGAATTTGGGCCGGTGGGGCCGGGGGGCACCTCTTCGAATATGAACCTGCGGGAGATCGCTGGAAAAGGATTGAACCTGCCGATCCGTTAAAGAACGGAGGGATCCATTCCATGGCAGTGATTAAAGAGAAGGTCTTCATTTGCCGTGACAATGGCGTCAGCATCTGTGATCTCCAAACAAGCCAGTGGGAGTCATTGACCACAGCAGATGGGCTTCTGAGCAATATGGTTCTATGCGCAGCGGAAGATAAAAATGGCGTTTGGTTCGGGACGGACAAAGGGGCATCGAAAATGATATTAAACCCATAATGAAAATGGGGAATGGGGAATTCGGATTGCGGAGTATTAAATTATTTTGACCGGCAAGTGCCCCGCAAGCCCCGCCTTGTAGGCGGGGCCAAGGGGCACAATATAAATGAGATTTCCTTTCCGGGAAGCCCCGCCCTGTGGGCGGGGAGCTTCACAACCTGCTCACTGCTTCCTGCAATTTATAGGAAAAGCTATAAATAAGTTGATATCTTAACCCCCTCACCCGACCCTCTCCCACAAGGGGAAGAGGAGGCTTAAATTCTCTTCCCTCCCTCGGAGATTGTGTCGCAATCGCAAGCAAAGGGGAGAGGCAGTCAGGTTCCAAAGCTTTAGAATGCGGGTCTTTTATATTATGGGAAATCGTCGCTTGTATA
>Ga0172371_10012103_pt1 | contig 11406 bp, 10 predicted proteins | sample Lak12m_FD_114543 | JGI IMG/M metagenome (GOLD analysis project Ga0172371, IMG submission 114543) | Freshwater microbial communities from Kabuno Bay, South-Kivu, Congo - kab_022012_12m | ecosystem: Environmental > Aquatic > Freshwater > Lake | place: Democratic Republic of the Congo: South-Kivu...
AAGGTTAAACCTTGAACCAACACAAGGTCCCCTCTGTTCCTTTTGAACACCTCCCTTTATAAAGGGAGGATGTGAAAGTCCACCCTTTTCAAGGAGGGGCGCCTCGACAAAGTCGGGCGCGGTGGTTATTTTCTCGCCAATAGGCGAAAATAAAAAATGAAAGTTTACAAAACAAAAATTAAAAAATTTTCAGGGACTGATTTTCATGATGTTTATGAAAAAGCTTTTGGTTTATATTCAGAGATTAAAAGAAAAACTAAAAGAAGAACTTATGTTAGATCCGCGTATTTTAATAAAAATAAAATATTTCTTGATTTATTTTGGCAACATCTTTTTAGAAAAGAAAACTGGCGTGACAGAGTACGGCGGATGAAATATTTTGGTTGCGCCATTGAATTAATAAAAAACTCGCGTTTTGAGCCAAAATCTAAAGAAAATCCCAATGTACCAGTTGAAATACTGCATCGCTTTTATGGAATAACAAAAGATAATGAGCTTTTTTGCGTACAGATTAAAGAAGAGAAGAAAAAAGGTCAAAAATTCTTAATTTCAGTGTTTCCTACTGATGGGCCATTAAATTAAACTAAAAAAGACTTTCCGCTATGTGTGGTGTATAAACCACGGCCGAAAGCCTTTTTCATTTATAATAATAACATGGTTAAATATTTTGTCAACTGTGGATAAATTAAAATAAAAAAACCGGCTCTGATGAGTCGGTTTTTTATTTAACGCCGAGTATATTCTTAAAAATATTTTTCCACTCTTCATCTTTATTTTCTTTTTGCCCAGAATAAATCAGCCAAAAATCTTTTGGTGAAACAATTTTAATTCCATCGTAATTTTCTAAAAAAAGTAAATGTTTATCAGAGGAAATAATATAGTCTGCTTTTGCCTCAACTGCGCATTCAATAAATTTGTTGTCTTCTCTATCATCTGCAACAGCCAGAATTTTTTTATAAACCGGAATTACAGAAATAGCATTAAAAAATTTTTGCAATCTTTCACGGTCGCTTTCTCTAACAATATTTTTTTCAATTATAAAACTATTTTCTTTTAAAATTTTGTCAGATGCCACGGCTTCAATTTCACCAGTCAACACCAAATCAATGATTTTCCAAGTATAAGAAAAATCATCTGACATCGCATCAATTAAAATGTTAGTGTCAATAACAACTTTCATAAAATTTTATCCCGAGCGAAGCGAGAACCACCCGCGTTTTTAACACAAACCTGATTAAACACAAACAAAGATTTAAAAAATTATTCTATACACCCCCCTATTTCAAGTCTATCGCCTTCCTGCCGTACATTAGCTTTAATATTACCCATCAAATTTAACCAACCATTTTCCAACTGTTTAGTTTTTAAATAAATTATTTCTTGGCTATCAAAACTCCAACAACTATTTTCCTTGTCAGATTCAGATAAAGTCATAATATTTTTTAATAAATCCTGACTATTAGTTAAAATTAGATAACCATCTTTCACTGCAAGCGCTAAATTAACATTTTTGTTATCCACATATTCTAAAATCCCGTCTGCTTTAAACTCAAAAATATTTTCATCAGCCACTAATTCTGTCATCGTAGAACCATCCTGTAATTTCTTTGTTTTTTTGTCAGGATATTTTAAAGATAAAACTTTTTTAATAATTGCTTTGGCTATATCTAATTCTTCTGCCTCTGTTTTATTTTTTGATAGTTTAAAAGCCAAACCATAATCATATGAATTTAATTTTATTGCATCTTTCAAAGTAAGGACGGGTTTCAAATCTGTCCCTACCACATTTTTAATTTGGCTAAAAAAGACAACTGGTCCTTGAAAAATATCTTTTACTTCTGTCAATGTATCTTTGTTTAAAAAGCCATTATTAGACAAGATATCAAAAAAATCTTGAGAGTCGCTTGACTTTAAAACTAAAAATAAATTTGATAATAAACTTTGGTTTAATGGCGCAAAAATTTGATCTTCTTTTTTAAAATCATCAGACACTTTTTCCTTGCTGGCTGTCTCAAGATTAAAAACGATTTGGTTATCATCAAAATGCAGCCCAAAAATAACTGGGTTGCTAAAATTAAAATCTTGCCAAAAATCAAATTTCAAATTGCCAAAATATTTTTTAGTATAATCAGAAGATAAATATACATTAAAAAAATTATCTGAATAGAATTTTTCTAATGTTTCATCTTTAATCTGCAATCCATTATAATTAACAGATTTCAAACCTGTCCCTGCCAATGATAAATCATTTTTATCTTTAGCAAGAGCAATCACAGAAGCATTTAAAATTTTATTTGCATAACCATCTGGCAAAAATGCATAAGCGCGTCTGACATTTTTTACTTCTATCAACCAAAAAAAATGTCTGCCGCTTTCATTTTCTACAATTACATAACCTATTTTTTTAATTTCTTTTTGCAGATCAGATGACCAATTTGGAAAGATATTAAAAGAAGAAATAATTTTTTGCCATAATGATAAACTATTATTTTCTTTTGCCGCTTCAAGCGTTTTGATTTTTGCTAAGTCATATTGCACCAAAACATTTGCTTCATTTGGCAGAAACGAAATCAAATTTACATAATTGGAATCATTTCTCACAATAACATAAAAAAATCCCAAGCCAATGGTTATAAGTAAAAAAATAATGATTGAGAGAATAAATTTTTTATTCATTTATGTTTATTGTCATCCCAGCCCCGTGTCGCAGTACGGGGTAAACTCCGGCTGGGATCCAGAAAGCTCGTTTCTGTAATAAGCCATATTTTCTGGATTCCCACTTTCGTGGGAATGACAATGTGCAAATTTATTTGCACTCTCCCCAGTTTTTCCCAATAGATACCCCTACTTTAATCGGCGCTCTTAATTTGTAAACCGCTTCCATTTCTTGTTTAATTATTTTCATAGCTTTTTCCGCTAAATTTTCACGCACTTCAAATACCAATTCATCATGAATTTGCAAAATCATTTTTACTTCACCCGGAGCAAATTCTTTTTTAATTTTTGTATCTAAATTTATCATCGCCATTTTTATTAAATCAGCAGCTGTGCCCTGAATTGGATGATTAATAGCCATGCGTTCGGCTTGTGCTCTTAGTTGCTGATGCTCTGCGTTAATCTCTGGTAAATAACGCCGTCGACCAAATAGAGTTTCAGTGTAACCGAAATTTTTAGCTAAGGCAATGGTGTTTTCTAAATAATCATGCAACTCATTAAAAACAGTAAAATATTTAGCAATAAATTCTTCTGCCTCTTCATAATTTATGCCAGCACTTTCAGCAAGTCCGCGCGCACCCAAGCCGTAAATCACGCCAAAATTAATGACTTTTGCTTCGCGGCGCATTTGTTTTGTCACTGCACCCCTTGACACATTAAAAATTTCTGCCGCTGTTTCAGTATGAATATCACGGTCATCTGCAAAAGCTTTTAACATTTTTTCATCGCAAGACAATGAAGCAGCGATTCTAAGTTCAATTTGCGAATAATCAGCCGCAATTATTTTATACCCGCTGTCTGCTACAAATGCTTGACGAATTTTTGCTCCAAGTTCTGTGCGAATAGGAATGTTTTGTAAATTTGGTTCGCTGGAAGACAGGCGACCAGTGGCTGTGATTGTCTGGTTAAAAGAAGTGTGCACGCGATTATTTTCATCTGCCAAATCTGGCAAAGGATCAAGATAAGTATTTTTCAATTTTGACAATTCTCTGAATTCCAAAATCAAATCAATTATTTGGTGCCTGCCTTTTAGTTTGTCTAATTCTCCAGCCGCCGTAGAAATTCCTGTTTTGATTCTTGCCAAGCCAGCAGTAGAAATTTTTAATTTATCAAACAAAATTTCTTTTAATTGCAGCGGCGAAGCCACATTAAATTTTTTACCTGCCATTTTATAAATTTTATTTTCCAGGTTTTCAATGTTTTTACTTAACTCAGCGCTCATCTGATGCAAAAATTTGATATCAATTTTAATGCCCGCTCTTTCCATTTGCGCCAAAACAGAAACTAAGGGCATTTCAATAGCTTCTAAAACTTTTAACAAATTATCATTTTTGATTTTGGGTTCTAATTTTTGATAAAGTTGCCAGGTAAGATCGGCATCTTCGCAAGAATAGTTGGCAACTAAATCCAATGGAATTTTTGACAAATCAATTTTGTTTTTATTTTTCTCACCAGTTAATTCTTCAATAGATTGCATTTTATAACCTAATTCCACAAAAGCCAAATTATCAAGATTGTGCTGGCGTGTGCCAGGATTTAATAAATAAGAGGCAATCATCGTGTCAAAATATAATCCTCTCATTTTAATTCCTGCTGTTTCTAAAACTTCTAAATCAAATTTTAAATTATGTCCAACTTTTTTTATTGTTTCATTGAATAGAATCTGACAAAGAATGTCATTCTGAACTCCCGAAGGGAGTGAAGGAACCCGTGATTTTTTACCAGATATTATTTGTTCATTTTTTATGGGTAAATAAAAAGCGTGTCCTTTTTCCCAAGCAAACGAAACGCCAATCAATTTATTTTTAAAAGGATCAAGCCCATCAGTTTCTGTGTCAATGGTAAATATTTTCTGCTTTTTTAATTCATTAATAAACTGCTGATATTTTTTTTCATCATCAACAAGCGTATATCCTTTTTTCAAAATTATTTTCTCTTTATCTGCTAACCGTTGGCTGTTGTCTGCTGGCTGAAATAAATTCCCTTGTTTTTCTTGCATTATTTTTTCTGCCTGAGGAATTTTCCCAATTAAAGAATTAAAATTCCATTCGCGGAAAAGTTCAATCACACGCTCGGTATCAAAATTTTGCACATGGCAGGAGTCCAAATCAAATTTAACAGGCACCTCGAGCACAATTTTAGCAAGCATCCTTGATTGGTAAGCCTGTTTTTTTTGTTCCTTTAATTTTAAAAAAACATTTTTTGTAATTTTTTTCTTTTTTAAATCTTCGCTATTTTTTTCATAATCATCTATTTTATCAACCAATTCATAAATTTTATCAAGCGTGCCAAAATTTTTTATTAACTCCGATGCGGTTTTTTCTCCAATACCTTTGACACCTGGAATATTGTCTGACAAATCGCCGCGCAAAGCTTTGTAATCAATTAATTTTTTAGGTTCAAAACCAAATCTTTCTTGGACGGCATGTTCATCATAAATCAAAGTATCTGAAATTCCTTTTTTTAAAGTATAAACTTCTGTATTTTTATCAATCAATTGTAAAACATCAAGGTCGCCGCTGACAATAATGCTTTTTAAATCGCGCCAAACCCCGCCTGTTTTTATCCGATCATCAATATATTTTGAAATCGTGCCAATCAAATCATCTGCTTCATAACCTTTTAATTCAAAAATTTTAACCTGAAAAGCGGTGAGCAATTCTTTAATATAGGGAAACTGCTGATAAAGTTCGGTCGGCTGTTCTTTGCGATTAGCTTTATAAGCGGCAAATTCCTCTTTTCTAAAAGTCTCGCGCGAAACATCAAAACAGCATGCCACATAATCTGGTTTGATTTCTTTCAAAGCTTTGAGAAAAATAGTGGCAAAACCATAAACAGCATTCACAAGCTGGCCTTTTCTATTTGTTAAAGGCGGTAAAGCATGAAAAGCCCTGTGGATCAAAGAATTAGCGTCAATAATAAGAAATTTTTTCATAATTCTATTTTACCTTTTTCCAAATTTTCTTTCAAATTTTGTAGGGGCGTATTGCAATACGCCCCTACCACGCAAATAATTAAAATTATTTGCTTTTTCATCATTTTTTGTTATGATTATTGTATTCGCTGGTCTGGTGGCCAAGTGGTAAGGCATGAGTCTGCAAAACTCTTATCGCGGGTTCGATTCCCGCCCAGACCTAATTAAAATATCCGCGAAATTCCGCATAATATTCTGCGGCAATCTGCGATGAATTATATGAAAACACTTTTTTCCGGTATCCAACCCACTGGCAATCTGCATATTGGCAATTATTTAGGCGCGCTCAAACAATGGGTGGAACTTCAAGATAAATATAATTCAATTTTTTGTGTGGTTGACTATCATTCACTTACAGAAAATTTTGATCCAAAAATCAAACAAGAACAAATTTTTAATACTGCCATAGATTTTTTAGCTTGCGGCATTGACCCTGAAAAATCAATTGTCTTTGTCCAATCACAAGTCTCCGAACACACGGAATTGGCCTGGATTTTAAATTGCTTAACGCCAATAGGAGAATTAGAAAGAATGACGCAATATAAAGACAAATCCGCACGGCAAAAAGAAAATATCAATGCCGGACTTTTTACTTACCCGATTTTAATGGCTGCTGACATTTTGCTCTACAAAGCAGAAGCAGTGCCTGTGGGCGAAGATCAAATCCAACACATTGAATTAGCACGCGCCATTACCAGAAAATTTAACTCTCGTTTTGGAGATTTTTTTAAAGAGCCAAAAGAAATTTTAACAACAGCTAAAAGAATAATGTCTTTAAACGAACCTGATAAAAAAATGTCCAAATCGCTTGGCGAAAAAAGCTATATTGCTCTTTCTGACACGCCAGAAATAATTAAGAAAAAAATTCAATCCGCCACCACTGATTTTGGGGCAGAAAATTCAGAAATCAGCGGTGGTAGAAATTTATTAAATTTATTAAAAGAATTTTCTGACAGCACAGCAATAATTAAAAATTTTGAAAATGATTATAAAAATGGAACGCTAAAATATGCTGCATTAAAACCAATTTTAGCGCAAGCCATAATTACAACTCTTAAGCCAATTCAAGAAAAAAGAGAGAAATTATTAAAAGACAAAAAATATGTAACTGAAATTTTAGAAAAGGGAGCAGAAAAAGCAAAAATAATTGCGAGTAAAAATCTAATGGAAATTAAAAAAAAGATTGGAGTATTATAATTTTTATGCTTTACGACACAATTATTATTGGCGCGGGACCCGCTGGACTGACAGCTGCTATTTATGCGGCCAGGCGCGAAATGAAAACCTTGGTCATTAGCCAAGAAATCGGCGGGCAAATGGCCAAAACTTTTTTAATTGAAAATTATCCTGGTATAAAAAGTATTAGTGGCTTTGAGCTATCACAAAATACTAATCAGCAAATAAAAAACTTGGGTGTTGAAATAATCAATGGCAGTATTCAAAAAATAACTAAGGAAAATAATTTGTTTATTCTTGAAGAAAAAGAAACTGGCATAACTTATCAAACCAAAACCGTCATTTTGGCTTCTGGTTTAAAAAAAAGAAAATTAAATTTAGATAGTGAAGAAAAATTTGAGAGCCAAGGTTTATCTTATTGCGTAAACTGCGATGGTCCTTTATTTAAAAATAAAACAGTGGCGGTTGTGGGGGGTGGAAATTCTGGTGCTGAAGCAGTGGAATTTTTAGCAAAAATCTGTCCTAATGTTTACTGGATAGAAATAATGCCAGAACTAAAAGCAGATCCAATTTTAATCCAACAAATCAAACAGCTTAATAATGTAAAAATTTTTACCAATACTAAAATTATTGCTCTTAACGGAGATAAAATAATTTCCAACATCACCATTGATCATAATGGAGCAGAGGAATCTTTGGCTGCCCAGGGTGTCTTTGTAGAAGTTGGTTATTTGGCAGAAACTGACTGGCTTAAAGATATTGTGGAATTAGATGATTTTGGGCAGGTCAAGATTGATCAGCTTGGAGCCACTAATGTGCCTGGAATTTTTGCCGCAGGAGATATAACAAATTCCAAACATAAACAAATCGTTGTCGCAAGCGGCATGGGTGCCATTGCTGCTTTGGAAGCATACGAATATTTGAGAAAACAGAAATAATTTTTAATTTAGCAGCATTTCCTTTTTTTGTCATCCTGAACTTGATTCAGGATCTCAATGTTATAAATCTAAAACAAAGAGATTCCGAAACAAGTTCAGAATGACAATTAATGCAATGTTTCTTCATACTTACCATCCTTCGTCAATTATTTTAGATTTAAATTTTTTCCAAATTCATTGGTATGGATTTATCATCACACTGGCCGCTTTTGCTGGCTTTTTTGTTTTTTATCAATTAGCAAAAAAAAATAATTTTACAAAAGAACAAATTTTTAATTTGATTTTCTGGCTGATTATTGCAAGTATTATCGGCGGCAGACTATATCATGTGTTTTCAGAATTTCCATATTATTGGCAACACCCTTTGCAAATTTTTTATTTATGGCAAGGAGGATTGGGAATCTTTGGCGCAATTTTTGGAATGATGTTAATAATTTATTTGTTTAGCAGGCATCTACTTGATTGTCATTCGCGCTTTCCAGTTTGTCATCCCCGCGAAAGCGGGGATCCAAAAATCGTGGATTATCACAAAATAAGTATCCTGGATTCCCACCTGCGCGAGAATGACAAAAATAAAAATTACAGATTACAGATTACAGATTACAGATTATTTTTTTTAGATTCCCTTGCCCCGGCACTTGCTATTGGCCAAGCAATCGGCAGATGGGGAAATTATTTTAATCAAGAACTTTACGGTCTGCCAACAAATTCAGTTCTTGGCATTCCAATTGATTTTGCCAATCGCTTGTCTGGTTATGAAAATTTTTCTTTTTTCCAGCCATTGTTTTTGTATGAAAGTATTTTTTGCTTGGCAGTGGCGGTTCTAATGGTTGTCATCCTGACGAACCGAGCCCCGATGAAATCGGGGCGAGGTGAGGAAGGATCCCGTGGATATACACCAGGCGCAATTTTTTTTCTTTACATTATATTTTATTCTACTTGGCGTTTCTTTATTGAATTTCTGCGCCTTGACCCCCAGCCAACTTTTCTCAATCTACGCCTCGGCCAATGGGTCAGTCTTGTTTTAATTATTTTTTCCATTGTATTTTATTTTTTACTTAAAAGATGGTATAATAAAAACAATAAATTGTCCCCTCCTTAATAAGGAGGGGTGGGCCGACAAGCGCAAGCGCTGTCGGCTCGGGGTGGTTAATAACAAAACTTTATGAAAAACTTTTTTGCAATAATTTTAATTAGTATTATTTTCATTTTTAATGCTACTGGTATTGTTTTAGCTAAACAATTCAAATGTGAATGTACAAGTGCGGCGCCAGACAAAATTTTAGATGTTCAAGATATCAATGTGTGCAACTCGCAATGTCAAGAATATTGTTTAAGTAATGGCGGGTTAAAAAAATGCACCGAAATTATAAATGCACAAAATTCTGGTAACCAACAAAATGCTTCTTTAGATAACCCAATTGGCGCTGATTCTGTTTCGGGAGTGATTGGTAAAATTATTAAAATATTTTTAGGCATTATTGGCACAATTTCTTTAATAATGTTTATTTATGGCGGATTTATGATTTTAACTTCTGCCGGCAGAGCAGGCCAAATCAAAACCGGGCAACAAACTTTAGTTTGGGCATCAATTGGAATTTTGGTTGTCTTTGCCTCTTATGCTTTATTAAAATTTGTCTTTAGCGCGTTTGGAATTTAAATACAAAAAGCATTTAATTAAAACAAAAAAGAGGTAGATATTTCTACCTCTTTTGCTGTTATGTTATGATTACGACATAACAGCGACATGTGTTGAATCGCTGGTAAGCAACTGGAATTGAATAGTTGCTCCAGGACGATTTTTTACAAAATTGATGGCATAACGCTGATTCGGCTCTAAATCAGCGTCAAAATCTGCCCAATAAATTCGAACTTTTCCAGGCCCATTATTTTTGATAAACACTCCAGACCCAACCGTTAATTGAATTTCCGTATCAAACACATTATTTGGATCTGTTAGTGTTTTTTCCCAGATTATTTGACCAGGTTTTACTAAATGCGTCACAACTATTGTCGTATCACCTTTTGATGAAATAATTTTTTTAATTCCATCAAACATAGTGCTTGCTGCTGTGCTAGCTTTACCAAATAAAGAATTGTTGCTTAGATGTTTTTTGGTCTTTTCAGCTAACACTCTCGCACTATCAGTAGTGATTTTTCCATCACCCGTCAGCCGTTCAATAGTCTTTAATGCATCTGCTAAATTCTCATCGTCTTTCTGCTGAATGGTTTTTTGCAGTTTTTCCAACGCCATATCAGTTTTTTGAAATGCGTTTGACAATTCCGAAGGCGACCGGCCAAAAACATGGTAATAAAAAGTTGGCCTAATGAAACTTATGGTCAGTGGCAAAAAAACTAAGAATAATACGGCTTTGAAAAGTTTTGCTTTAAATTTTGGATCTGGGACGATCCATTCACCCTTGGTTCCAAAAAGAAAATAAAGCACAACGATAACCAAGGGAATAACAGCAAGAATATTATGCCAGACTTTAAAAAAGAAACAATAAATTCCGGCAAACAATATCCAAGCAATTATGTCAGAAAATTTAGTTACAATTTTCTTGACATTTTCCGGGCTGGCATTAAGCTCCTTTAATTTTTCCGAGTATTCACTCGGAATAGTTAAAATAATTAAAGGGGAGTAAAGTGCAAGCGCCAGCCACATTAAATATAGCCATGGCAAAATTGCCACGAAAAACCACGCGGCAAGTATTAATGGTGCCATTGCACCAATAATAATATTTTGCCACAACCAGGCTGCGAAAACACCGACCAACGGTGCGACAATCGACAGCGGCATTGCCCATTTTAAATTGCTCCTATGCTGGGCAAAGGTGCCATAAGTGACACCTTTTAAATATAAGTCTATGGTTTTTAGGGCTTCAGCAAACAACTTGCTCGGCCCTTGTTTTTTTGTTTTTCTCCTTGCCATTGCAAAATCCTCCTATCCTAAAAGAAATTTTTCAAAAGTTTTATTGCAAATCCTTAGTTCTTTAACCAAACCATCAGTTAAATCTTCCGATCTAATTTTTTTTGCCTTATCCAAAGTTCTCTCCGCCAAAGACGGGTTTCTAGTAATAATGTTTAAAGCAATAACTAATTTTGTACGAGTTTTATCATCGGTCAAACCAGCTAAAAATCTAAAAAAACCGATGGCATATTCCATGCCTTTTGAATTTTTTGTTTTTTCATCGATTTCTTTAAACTCGCTGATTTTTTTTGCCATAACCTCTCTCAAACGGCGTTGCTGAAATTTTTTTAATATAGAAATCCAGTTCACAATAACTTCAGCTTCTTTCTTAAACCTCTTTCTCTTCATTTCACCAATGATTGAGCCAATGATTGCTTCATCATCAGTGCCAAACCCCATCATGTGAGCACCTGCTTTTGTAGTATGAGCTGCAGGAACTGGTTTCCCACTTTTATCATGTTCAACCAACCCGAACAGCATAAGAATTGGCGCCCATCTTTCAAAATGTTCGCCAAATTTGGTTATTAAATCAGTTAGCGCTCCACTAACACTTTTTGTGCTCGTAGCCATAAAACCTCCTGTTCAATTTTTATGCAAAATTATAATTTTTACTATTTTGTGGAATGTACAAA
>Ga0172371_10012104_pt1 | contig 11406 bp, 16 predicted proteins | sample Lak12m_FD_114543 | JGI IMG/M metagenome (GOLD analysis project Ga0172371, IMG submission 114543) | Freshwater microbial communities from Kabuno Bay, South-Kivu, Congo - kab_022012_12m | ecosystem: Environmental > Aquatic > Freshwater > Lake | place: Democratic Republic of the Congo: South-Kivu...
CTGGTCCAGGATCAAGGTGAAATTGGTAGCCTTCGCTAAGTATCACAATACCGCCAGAAGCTCTCATCTGTTTGGTTGTGACAAATTCATCACCTGCTGTTCCTAAAAATATTACTTTATCTTGCATTGTCTCGTAATTATAGAATACGTCTAAGTTTAAATAAATTTTGCTTTTTGATGTTCTACGATAATCTCTAAAGGAATCCCGTACTGACATGCAGATTCCATCTCTTTTCTTGAAAAATCTGTAAAAGGAACAGCCATCCCACCTTCTGAGCTATACACCACCTTACCATCGACCAATGCATTAAATTTTAGCGTATAAAATGGGTCTTCTCTTGTAGGTTCTTGCACCAATATCTGGTATAGCTGAGCATCAATCCCATGTTTTACTGCATTTGTTGCAAAAGAAAGTATCATTGATTCAAATGTTTCACTTTCTACCTTTTTTAGCGTACATTTCATATTTAACCTGATTGCAATTCATATTATAAATTTATTGGTCAAACCATAACTAATGAAAATGCTAGCATTTTAGGGGTTTCGTAACAAAGTTCCGAAACCAACAAAAACTTGGTTTTTGAGGTATTCGAAAAGCTTTACTTTTCGAAACCCTTAAAAACCAGACTATTTTAATCTATATGGAAGGCTAGATTGGGAGGTTAGCGCTCTCCTGTAACTGTAAACACGCTTCAGACAGAATTGAAGCCTAGGAAAAGGTATTGGTTATACCTAAGGGTCCTAACTTGGACGTTGAAGTTCTGTCCTTTGGGACCTGTTTTTTTAGGAACCGAGTCAGGCCAGGAATGGAGCAGCTCTAACTAACTAGATGGGTGCTCAGAGGGGTGCGGAATGGAGGAAGAGTTTAGGGTTACTTTTAGGCGTTTCTAGTATCGATTTTTAGGCGTGCCTTCCACTCATATTACCATGTTTATCAACACTTTAGACCCAACATTGCTGAAAATAGGTATTTTTGAGATAAGATGGTATGGTTTAGTCTATATTTTTGGTTTTTTACTTGTTTATTGGATGCTCTGCAGAAAAAGAAACGAACTAAAGATAAATTCTCAGCAGATAGATAATATGATTTTAGCGATATTTATAGGCTTGTTAGTAGGAGCAAGAATATTTCATTTTTTGTTTAGCGAACCCTCTATCTTCTTAAAAGATCCTTTGGAAATATTAAAGATATGGCATGGAGGTATGTCTTTTTTCGGTGCTTTAATCGGCATTTTTGTAGCTTCATACTATTATCTCAAAAAATTAAATCTAGATTGGAAGAAATTTGCAGATGTTATAGTCATTGCAGGGACAATCGCTTTGATACTTGGAAGGATTGCTAATTTTATCAATGGGGAATTGATTGGAACAGCATCTAATCTTCCTTGGTGCGTTATCTTTCCTAACATTGATGATATATGCAGACATCCTTATCAGATATATGCATCTTTGTCCCATCTCTTATTGTTAGGATGCCTGCTTTTGGTTAACAGGATAAAGAATAGAAAAGACGGAGCAATATTTTTTACATTTGTTATAGGTTATTCAATTCTTAGGTTCTTAACAGACTTTTTCAGAGATGATCCAAGATTTTTTGGATTAACAGTTTGGCAGTATCTTTCTATTATCACTGCTTTTTTTGGCTATTGGTTTGCTTCTAAACATAAGATTTATAAGCATCTAAAAAAAATAAATAATGTGAAAAAATGAATATTGCCTGGTTTTATGCATTGATAAGCGTTTTTATAGTAAGTTTAGTCTCTTTTGTAGGAGTTTTTACACTTTCAATAAAACAAAAGAATCTTCAAAAATTATTACTATTATTAGTCAGTTTTTCAACTGGTGCTTTATTTGGTGGAGCTTTTTTGCATCTTATCCCAGAAGCTTTAGATTCAATAACTTCAAAATCAGTTATAGGGCTATTGATATTGTTAGGGATAATGGTATTTTTTATATTAGAAAAATTTGTCCATTGGAGACACTGTCATATCCCCACTTCTAAACATCATCATCATCCTTTAACAACAATGAGCCTAGTAGGAGACGGACTTCATAATCTTATAGACGGTCTAGTGATAGGTTCTAGTTATTTGGTAAGCCCTGCTTTAGGATTAACAACCACTATTGTTATCATTTTACACGAAATCCCTCAAGAGATGGGAGATTTTGGCATCTTGATATATGGCGGATATAAACGGATGAAAGCATTATTGATGAATTTCTTATCAGCTTTGACAGCAGTCTTAGGAACAATAATTGCTTTAGGGATAGGTTCAAAGATTGAAGGTTTTGCAGCTTTATTATTACCAATAACAGCAGGAGGATTTATCTATATAGCAGGTTCTGATCTAATCCCTGAACTGCATAAAGAATTTGCTGTTTCAAAATCAATACTGCAATTTTTAAGCATCTTAGCAGGAATCTTTCTGATATTTATATTCACTTTTTTTGAATAAGATGCCAGAACCAGAAATAAATCCTAAATTTGATATTATCTATGAAGATGATTTTTGCATTGTTGTTTCTAAATCTGGAAATATTCCTGTCCATGAAGGCGGATTGTATAATAAAAATTGTTTAACTGCTTTGCTTGAGAAAAAGTTAGGTTATAGAGTTTTTCCTGTTTATAGGTTAGATAGGGAAACGTCTGGAATCATTGTTTTTGCTAAGAACAAAGAGGCGTTTAAACATATCCAAATATCTGATAAAGAGTATATCGCTGTATGTAAAGGAAAAATTTCTAAAGAAATTGTTGTTGATGAGCCTATTGGAGAGAAAAAAGGAGATTACATTGATTGGAAAAAATGTGTTTCTAAAGAAGGGAAATCTGCTAAGACTAAGATAATCCCTGTAAAAAGCAATAAAGAGTATTCTATTGTAAGGGTTTTGCCTTTAACTGGAAGGCAGCATCAGATAAGGGTTCATCTTTCCCATATAGGACATCCAATATTAGGGGATAAAGTTTATGGAGAATCTGACAAGAAATTTAGGGATTATCTTGAAGGAAAAGAAGTTAAAGGAATAAAGAGACAGATGTTGCATCTACATAAGATCAAACTTAATGAAAATAAGATTGAAGCTGAATATCCTAAAGATATAGGATCATTTTTTCCTTTTTTCCCTTAAAGCTTTTAATAAATCTTCTCTACCAACATACGAATCTGGAGTTATAATTATCAAAGAAAACTTATCAGGATGAAGCAGATTCCATTGTCTTATCTTAGGCTTAAAATCATGGTCTCCACCGTAGACAATAAAATTAGTAGTAGAACTTCCTGAAGAATCTTTAAGTATAGAATCAATAACATATTGTTCTCTTAAGCTATAGACTCTGCTTCTCATATTTACAAAAGACCAGTAAAAATTGTTTGTATTAATATTACCCTCTTCAGTCAATCCATTTTGAGGAACACCCCTCTTTACATCATTTTGTTTTTTAAGATAATCTTTTACAGAGTCAATACCTTGTTGATTTAGTTTTTCATCTTCTCCTGCTCTTAAATCAATTTTATGTTCATACAATAGTCTATTTACTGCATAAACATGGACTGTTTCTTTGTCAAACTCCTTTATCAATGATGCTAAGCTTGAGTTAGTAGGATTTTTAGCAGCTTCAGACCTGATTACATCTTTTAATTTTACTTAATCTTTCCAACTTTCAAGATGGTCTTGAGTTACAGCTTCGCTATAGACTCTTATATTCCCATATTTTTCTTGCAAGAAATTTAAAATATCATATATGCTGTCTTGAGCATTTTTTACAATCTGAGCTTGTTCTAATATTGTCTTTTCCAGAGAATTCATATGGTTTTGTTTGATATGAACAAAGATATATTTAGGATTAAACGCTTCATATTTCTCTACTTTTCTTGCACCAGGTATATTTGTAGGAAAATTTGATACGAATGATGAGATATCATTATAATAAATGTTCATATTTCTAAAATTTGTGTTTGAAGGAATATCTTGTGCTTTAAGTGAACCTGAATAAAGTGCTCCGGCTAATATCATAGCTTTTGCAAAATAGCCTAGTTTCATTTTCTTGATAACCTCATATAAAATCTTTCTTTTATACCTTGAAGGTCTATAGGTTTTATTTCAGCAAGATTTTCTGGTTTTATTGTTATATAACTTAAACCATCAAGATGTTTTGGTAGTGTATAACAATGCGCAGAACCATATATCACTATCAAAGGCGTTTCTCCTTTATTTTTAGCATCTTTACATACTGAAGCATACATAGCATCCCTTTGTTCTATCATTAGTTCATAAAACTTTTGAGTAATCTCATCAGTCATATAAATATCAACTAGACCTTTTATCTTTTTATTAGCTTTTTCAAGAGATGAACTTATCTCTATATCTTTTTGTATATCTTCAGGTTTATTCTCATATTTTTTAGTTATCCTATCCATAGAAATTGATGTTTCTTTTAGTACGGAATCATAAATATCTTTTAAAGGCTTTTTTAGATCTTCAAGCTCATCTCTTTTTTTAGGATCTTCTGCAAACTTAAGGTTCCAACGCCTTCCGTTGATAAGCTCTTCAAGAGATCTTACATATCCTGTTGAATCATAATCTCTAAAACTAATCCTATTTTTTTCATTATACATCTTTTCAAGAGAAGGATCAAGACCCTCTGGTAACAATGATTTTACTCCAAAATTATCATAAAGCGTGCTACATATCTTACTTATAGAACTTATAGAATCTCCATGACTTGCTCTAGAATATATATCTTCTTCTCTTTCATTTTGGTCTATATGGTTTTGTAATATTATTATAACATCAGGAACATTACCAAGATTAGCTACTACAGATTCGACACCTTTTATTGATCCAATATTTTCTATATTAGGCTCTTTTTTATGATTTAGGCAATAAAGAGGATAAGCTCCTGCAAGCAAAGCTATAGTCCCTCCCAATATAATCTTCTTAAACAAACTTATGCTTTTCATCTTATTCACACATCTTTGCAACTAAAAGCATTGCTTGAGCCCAGCCTAATGGGCTATTTTCGTTATATTCATCAGAATTTGCAAAGTAAAGTTCGGGCATCTCACCTTTTTCTGTCAAGACTTTTGTTGACCTTATCATATAATGAGCATATTTGTCTGGCTTATTCATCTGCTTGTAGACTATTGCAAGCCATGGAAAACCAAAACACCATTCTGCTTCACCATTTTTATGATAATATTTATCTCCTAAATATCTGATTATCCCATTTTTTCTTACTAATTTTTCTTCAATATTTTTTAAAATCATCTTTTTTTGAGTTTCATTTACAATATCATAAGGATAAATCAATGACAATAATGCTAAATCAACTTCTTTTGTTTCAGATTCTCTTGGTAATAATTTATTTAATGTATTTTTTCCTTTTTCAACCAATTCTTTCTTGACATCAACCAAGATGCTTATCTTATCTAAACCTGCAACACAAGCTCCAACTGAACTTGCATGTATTTCTTCATTCTCTTCCCACATACCATTGTCTTTATCTTGCCAATATTCAATGCTTTCTAAGTACCAAACTAATTTCTGAAGAATCCTTAGATCATGTCTGGTCCTTATTATTTTTATTCCCTTAGATTCTAGGTCTCCTATCTTGAATAAAATTGCTCCAATTGCATCATTTTGCTTATTTCCCCACTCTTCCCAAATCTCATTCATGGTTTCTGGGTCATATCTAGCGTGAATATACTTAAAAGTCTGGTCTGGCTTTTCTCTTATAGCCCAATCTATCTTATTTTCATGTTTTAATAGAACATCTAATAAGGCTCTATAAATTTTTATCAATTGTTTCTTATTTTTAGTTGCTTCAAATCCTAAAGATTCATAGACATTATCTCTTAACCAAGCTCTATTATAACCTGTCCTGACCTGAGCATGGCTTGCTCTCATCAAACCAGTTGAAGCTTGCAATGTATTTAATATCTTTATTGATTTTTGTATCATCTTTTAGAACCTTTTTTAGCATCAATCTCTTCAGCAACAAAATCTGGATAATAGACTACATCTTTAGCATATGGCAAACAAGCAGCATAAGCTAATTTAGGGATATGTGGAACAATTCCTGTAACAACTTCAGCTATATTTCTTATCATGCTAACAGCAGTTGTCTCTTTAACTACACCATCTAATAACAACAGTTCTATATTATAACTTCTTTTTTGATTTTCTATATGTATCTGAGATTCTTCTTTACTCATAAATTCATTAAATTCAGAAGTATTATGTGGTTTTACCATCCTTATCACAACTTCTGATCTTGAATATTTTTTATCTGAATCAGTTAACTTATTTTTGCCTATCTTATAACCTGTAATCGCTTTTAGCCTGTTAGGAAAATCATTTATATTTGCATTCAGCAATATTGGCCAATTATCATAGATCCCTAATCTTGCTCTAAGATCTTCGACAGGTAATTTGCCTGCCTTAACAGCTTGAAAAATATCCTTCAATTCCTCAGCATAATCTTCCAGCTTCATTATAGTTCTATTCTCTCTTTAATCCGTCATAAAGGCATAGATACACCGGTCCTTTTTCGTCATTTCCGAAATATCCTGCGCATGAACATTCTTGTCCTGCTCTGCAGATTTTTCCAAGACCTTCTACAACTTCTCTTTCAGCTAAGCTTTTACATTCAGCATTCAGCTGAATAGCTGCAATTGTAAACTGCATAGGTTTAGCTTCTTTTACGACATCCCCTAGTTCTGTTGCTTGTTCCATTTTAACACCCCGCTTAATTTTTCTTTTATCGCCGTTTCTACAAAATGGCTTTGATTACGATAAATCTGATTTATCCTTACAGCTTCTTTCAGCTTAAATACAGTTTCCTCGTCTAAAGTTATTGATATCCTATGTTTCATCTGTTACAACACCCCAGATATTATCTAGTATTACTAGTATTTAAATCTTTCGTTTTTGTAACTACTAATAGATAGTAACAACTACTTAGAATTCATCTTTCTCAAATATTCTTTAAGCTTAACTTTTATGCTTTCTTTAGTTTTATCGTCAATATCTAGCTTTTCAGCTTCTTTGTTCCAGTCAATATCAGGAACTTTTGTCAGATTGCTCCCAAATGTCATCCCTGCTTTTTTGACTCCTGATACAATCTGCTTTGCATATTTAGAGTTAAACTTCTTTATAGAAGGAAATTTAGTTATCCCATCTGAACCTGATCCTAATAAGAGATGAATTTCATCTAAATGAGTTAACCAAGAACCTGTTATTATCTTTAATTTTGGAAATTCTTTATGTATCTCTTTTACCCATCTGCAATAATATTCTGAAGAAATAGGTTTTTGTTTTTCAAAAGGAGTTCCTTTTTGAGCTTTTAGCCTGTAAAAAGTCAATCTGTCAACTTTATTATCTCTGATAAATGATTTTAATATAGGAATATCTTTTTCTGTTTCTCCTATACCTAAAACTATTGTAACTGATTTTTTTAAGCTTAGTTTATCGCATAATTTGAACATATCTTCAATCTCACCAAGAGGTTTTGAAGGGCATATCTTATCACGCAGTTTAGGAGTTATAATTTCAACTGTACCGCAAACACCTTCAATATAAGGCTTAAACATCTTAATCTGTTTTTCATTTAAAGTTCCAAGATTAAGCCATTGCTTTTGATTTGTGATAAGATAGATATTTTTCAATAAATCAAGAACCTCTTCATCAGATTGACAGTTACATCCTCCTGAAATAAATTCAACAGGCCAGCTGCAAGCTTTACATATGATAGCTTCTGCTAAAATACTTTCTTTTGTTCTTTTATCCTTAAGAGCATCTGGTTTTTTTGAGCTTCTTGTGCTTAGATAACAGAATTTACAATCTCTTTTAGAGCAATACCAGTTGATGAATATAGCTCTTTCAAAATAAACTGTTTTCATATCAAAAAGAATGTTTGACCATTTAATAGCTTTATTATTTATAGCAACCAAGGATCATCTCTGCAGTTTTTCTGCAGATATCTTCAAATTTAGGGTTTGATCCAGGAGCAAATTCAGTCGTTTTTACTGCTCCAAATCCAGGAACACCGTTTACATCCATAAGATATAGATTTCCGGCAGTATCTTCAATTATCTCGCTGCATAAGAAGAGCCTTCCTTTTCCACCTGCATAAGCGCATACCTTAAGAGAGATATCTCTTACTTTTTCAGGAAGCTCATTGTATTTCAAACCATGAGCCTCTAAAACCTTTCTTTCTTCACTTGACATCCTCTTTTCAACATAATCTCCTGTCAAAGGTATCTTTTTTGTAGAGTTTCCATGGACTGTAAACCTGTTTTCAGGATTATAGCATAGAACACCTGACAAAATATGGGCTTTTTTTCCGTCATAAAATGTAAAAACCCCATAATGAGATGCATACCTTGGATGAGGAGTATCTACACGCTGAGTTATTATCAGATTATCTTTATTTTCATTTAGATTAAGAGTATCCAGCACAGCCTGAACATATCCTTTTAGTTCTTCCTTATTTTTTGGAGTATAGATTATCATCCCGCGACCGTTTGAAGAAGCGCTGTTCTTAAGATAAAAACCCCCTCCCCAAGATTGAAGTTTTTTAAGAGTATCCCTATATTCTTTGGCTCCTTCAATAAGTGAAGAACCGTTTATGACTTTTAAAGTAGGTATTCCTAATCTTTTACATATGCCGGGAAGATTCTTTTTTAATCTTATATCTTGGTCTTTAGGAGGTCTTAACCCATGGCACTTGCCTTCTCCTGCAGTTGTTTGGTAAAGAAGAGCATTGACAATACTTTCAACATCCTCAGGACATTCAACTTTTCCATCTTTTTGCTCAATAAGCTGGAATAAGAACATATCTCTGTCATGGATTACCATATTTATCTTGCTAAGTTCGCATACTGTTTCTAAGAAAATTATAGGATCATGGTTTATTACAGCTTCATTGAAACTTTCGAAAACAACATCATCTATGCTTCCACCGCTAAGCTCAAATAATTTTTTATAGAGCTCTGCAGATACAGGTGCCTGGATATACCTAAAACTAACATTAGAAGGATCATATGTAAATTCTATCTTTAATGGTGAACTTTCAGCCATGATGCAGGTTCAATCCAGATATTTATAAATCTTTCTATTTGTAACTACTTAATAGTACTAAAAGCCCTTGAGGAGATTTGCACTCCCGACCTGCTGATTTCTTTATTATATACGAGTCAGCCGCAATAGCTACTATGCTACAAGGGCATAAAACTAATGAGAAAATGAGATATTTAAATCTTCGTGAGAATATCTTGTTTTGTCTTGTTTGATCTTTGACATTTATTGCATATAAGATGATGCTTTCCTTTGGCGTCTTTGATATAAGATCCTACTGGCTTCTTTAAAAATGTCTCTTCAATGTTATTTTTGCATATCTCGCATTTCATAATATAAAATAATTTGTTACTATTAATAAATATAACGAAAAACTTCGTTTTTAGGAATTCTGAAAATACCTTATATTTTCATAATTTTGCAAAACCTTATTAACTTCAAATCCACTTAAAATTATAAATAAGTATTTATAAAGGTATGATATAACTTTAAATGATAGTTATAATCGAGCCACAAATTTCATTTAGGGCTCAATAAACTTAAACAAGGTGAGAAAATGGAAATGAAAAAAATGTTGATGGCAGTTTTTGTTATTGCTTTAGTAGCTTTAACAGGATGTATACAGACACAGCCAAACGAAGACAATACAATTAATGTGCAAGGAAGTTCTGAACTGACATTTAAGCCAGACAAAGCAGAAGTTTCAGCAGGATTTACTGTTGTAAAGAACACAGCAGCAGAAGCTCAAAACGAAGCAAATACAGTAATCAATGCAATAATTGACGGGTTAAGGTATAAAGGAATACAAGAAAGCGATATACAGACAGACCAGTTAAATCTATATGAAGAGATGAGTTGGGAAAATAATAATTATGTTTCAAAAGGATGGAGAGCAACCCAAACATTAACCATTAAGACTACTGATTTGACAAAAGTAGGAACAATTGTTGATATATGCACAAAAAACGGTGCTAATCAGATCAATGGAATAAGCTTTGGTCTGTCAGATGCAAAAGAACAGGGATATAAACAGCAAGCATTGGCAGAAGCAACTAAAAATGCAAAATCCAAAGCAGAAATAATTGCATCAAGTTTAGGAGCTCAACTAGGAGACATCAAATCTGTTTCAGAAAGCAATTATTACTATAGACCATATATGTATGCAATGTCTTCAAAAGCAGTAGGAGCAGATATGGTTCAAGAAGCAGCAAATGTATTGCCTTCTGATGTTAGCATAACTGCAGATATAATCATAGTTTACAAAATCAAGTAAACTATTTCTTTAATTTTTTTTATTTTTAATTTATTCTCCTTCAAACTCAACTAGATTAAAAACTTTATATCCTGCATTTTCTAATTTTTTCTTGCCACCCAATTCCGGCAAGTCTATAATAAAACAGCATTCTACTATTTCTCCACCTAGCTTTTTAACAAGATTGCATGCAGCCATACATGTACCTCCTGTAGCTAAGAGATCATCCACAATCAAGACTTTTTGGCCTTTTTTAATAGCATCTTTATGTACTTCTATCTTATCTTTACCATATTCTAGATCATACTATTCAAAAACAACTTCTGCAGGCAATTTTCCTTTTTTTCTGATAGGGACAAATCCCAATCCTAATCTGTGGGCTAAAGCTGCACCTGTAATAAATCCGCGAGATTCTATCCCTGCAATCAGATCAATCCTTTTTTTGATATATCTTTCTGCAAGAAGATTGATTGTATGGTTAAAACCTTGTGCATCTTTAAGCAAAGTTGTTATATCTCTAAACATAATACCTTGTTTTGGCCAGTGAGGTACAGTTCTTATCTTTTCTTTTAGTGTGTGTGGCATTTTATTGTTCCTCCTTAAATTTTAATTCTTTGTAAGAATGTATATCTTCACCATATTTTCTATATATCTGTATAAGACCTATATGACCTGCATCTTGGCCATCTAATCCTAATATTTTAAGGCCTTCTTTAACTTTTTTCTCGTTTTTTGCTTCAATCTCTAAAAAAGTTGGAATCATTGGCCAAGTATCCAGCGTAAATTCTATATCTTTTAATGTAAATTTTATCCTTTTATTTTCCTGATAATAATTGCCTGTGAAACAGCTTAAATTTGACAGTATATCTTTTGTTTTATCAAAATCATCAACAACTATCTCAATCTCTTGAGTATCAGAAATGCCATTACCTTTTCTGTTTTTATATGTTAATGTGGTTTTGTTTCCACTTTGCCTCAGACGAATCCATTCTCCTGTGCCTGGGATTATTGAATCAAGACATTTTATATCAAAAACTAATCTTTTTTGTAAAGCTTCAGATTCTTCTTTTGCACCCAAA
>Ga0172371_10012113_pt1 | contig 11401 bp, 15 predicted proteins | sample Lak12m_FD_114543 | JGI IMG/M metagenome (GOLD analysis project Ga0172371, IMG submission 114543) | Freshwater microbial communities from Kabuno Bay, South-Kivu, Congo - kab_022012_12m | ecosystem: Environmental > Aquatic > Freshwater > Lake | place: Democratic Republic of the Congo: South-Kivu...
CAGGCCCGGCAGCTACGCATTAGGGGATAAGCACTGAAAGCATCTAAGTGCGAAGCCCTCCGCAAGACGAGACAATTAAGGCCGTCAAAGAAGATGACGTTGATAGAGTTGATGTGTACATCCTGAGAAAGCGAGGGATTCAGCATGCAACTACTAAAAGCCTTATTTAAATTTTATCTGTCGTATCCATAACTTTAATTTCTTGTTGTAGCGTAGTTTTTCTACCTACCTAGAGTTTATTTTTTCTAAAAAGAAACTGTAGCTTCCTGCTTGTTTTATGAAGAATTCTTATTTGACTTCAATTGAACTTGAACACATAGATATAATTAAAAAGCTAATAATCGTATATCAAATATGCAGCAGAAAATAATTTTCTCAATATTCGTTTTATTACTCTCAGTATCTTTTGCATCTGCAGATGCATTAATGGAAGGGGAACACGGAGTCAGTATTCATAACAAGATTACAAACATGGATGATTTCTCAAATTATGTTTTAGTTATTGGCGGAGGTATACCTCACATGTGCGGCGTACTAATTATAGGTCAAGATGGAATTGTTCCAGGTCAATACAAATTTTGTGGGAATACAATTTATGCTATACCTAAAGATAAATTTAACCTTAGTATTACTGACAATAGCGGAGCGAAAAGTATTCCAGAACTTCGTAACATGACATATGATGAATTGGAAGACTATCTAAATTCAAGTAGTGCTATAAAACTCGCCGAAGGAGTATCCACATATACAACTCTTCCCGATACAAACCCAACAACCAAAATAAATAGGACCTACACTCTCAAAATCGGAGAAATTGCTAAACCAGACAACATAATATCAAGTGAAGGGTTCTTTAACTATATCTATTTGATTGTGTCTGCGCTGGCTATCATCGTAATAGTTGCTATTTTGATATCAAGGAAAAAGAATAATGGACCTCCTAATTAATATAATTCTGCAATTCGTAGTAACCTTTATTTTAGAGTTTCTTATTGTTTGGGCATTTATCAGAAAAGATGTTAGAAAGATTGCCCTTTATACACTGTTAATCAATTTATTTACTTGGCCTCTTGCTAACCTCTTTAGTTCATACGGGGCAGTAGCAGTAGAAACAGGAGTAACCATTATAGAAAGCATTTTAATAATGCTTCTTTTTGAGAAGAAATATCTCATGTCGTTATTGGTGTCTTTCGTTGCGAACTTGGTCAGCTTTGCCCTCGGATACCTAGCAATTATTTTTATTTCCAATTCATTTTAATAAGTACAAATGCTTCTGTAAACATTTATAAACCAATCAAAAGCCATATTTACATGTCAGAAACAGCAATTCCACAACGGCAGATAGTAAAACCACAGTATCTACCTAGACCAGAATATCACAATGGGAAGGTATCTCCAGAGCATAAGGCTTTAGTAGACAGAGATATTTTACGGTATCACACTCAGAAGGCTAGAGCTTTAACTTCAGAAGTTGAGAGAATGCTAGCTAATGCTCAAGATGGGGTTCTTCCACAGTTTATGATATTAGAACATAATAATCTTAAAGGAGTACTTCAAGGATATAGATTTGTCACAAAAAATATATTTCCAAGAGTTTTCAATGACGGAATTTATGATAAATCCCTTGAGGGAGATTTCAGAGATTATCTTAAAGCTGTAGGAGAATTAGGGTTGCCATTATGCTTATTCGGGATGTGCGATACAGCAAATGTCCTAAGACCATTATATTCAATAAATGAGATGTTAAATTAATAACCCTTCATTCACATAGTTTTTATACCCTAAAACAATCGATTTATTATGAGTTTTGTCGATAAAATCAAGAAATTCTTTGAAGAAGATAGAAGTCAAGTCGATATAAATAAAAATAATTCTTCCGAAACGAATCTATCTATCGAAGAAATATCTGAAAAATTAGAAGCAAAAAAGAAAGAAAACGCAGGAAAAGTAGACAAGTTAAAGGGAGACATTGGAAGTAAGATAAAAGAGTTTGATAGGGAGATAGAAGAATCAATAGAAATATTAGAAAAGATAGACCTATCGAAAAGAAAAGAGCAGGAAAAAATAAAGATAATTAACCTCGATAATCTTAATTTATATATCTCACATATCAAAAGATTAGTTGAAGATTTGGAAAAAATAGAAAATAAAGACACACAAGAATATCTAAATGGCATATTTTCTTCTCTGAATATATTCAATAAAACATCTCACTCAGCTTACGAAAAAGCAACTATCCTTATAGGAAAAGAATTAGCTGAAACAAGGGACAAGATAAGGAAATTCTCCTGGGAAATAAATGAGATTGCTAAGGTAAATAAGCCCCTTTTTGATGAGGTAAAATCAATAAACAATATAGAAATCCTGTTTAAGGAAATAAACAGTAACTCGGAGTATTTATCTGAATTGAACAAAAACCTCAGGGATATTAGTTCCAGCATAACTAATTCAAAGAACGAAATACCCGCTATTGAAAAGAGAATCTCCCAGATTAAAGAAAGCGAAGCGTATAAAAAAGACCAGGTTGAGAAAGATATTCTCTTAAAGAAATCAGAAGAACTTGATAAAAAAATATACTCAACAAAAGAAAGAATAAATATGAAGAATTTAGCTAAAATATATCATTCTGATAAAAAGAAGATGCAGGTATTACAAAATTACTCATCTAATTTTAGAGCTTCTCTCGAAGCAGATAGCGAATTAGAAATATTAAAATTAATAACAGATGAGCAGCATATAAAAGAATTAAATGACATAGTTGAAGAAATAAATAATTTAAATAAAACCAATAAGACAGAATCCGAGATGCAAATCTCATCTATCGAAGATAGTAAAAGAAAGCTGCAAGAAGAAATATCAACTTTGGATGGAAATTTATCTGAAGAAACAAGGAAAAAAGATAGGCTTGAGTCCAAGAATAAAGATTTGGAAGAGCAAATATTATCTATTTCAAAGACTCTATCAATCTAACCTATAGCTTCAAACCAAATTGAACCTATCGCTCCATTTATATACCTCATATTCTTATGTAAATCATGACAGAAAAATATGTTTCAATAGACATAAATGACCCAAGAAGTCTAAAGATAGCAGAAGCATTGTCAAATGAAAGTTGTAAAAAGATATTAAACATATTATCTGATAAAGAATTATCAGCATCAGATATATCAAGCATATTAAAACAACCACTAAACACAATAACATACAATCTAGACAAATTAATTGAAACAGGATTAATAGAAAAATCAAAAAACTTCTTTTGGAGTGCAAAAGGAAAGAAAATTCCAACTTACAGGTTATCAAATAAAAAGATAATGATCTCCCCTAAGACTATTTCAAAGAGTATTCTTCCTGCTTTATTAGGCACTGCGATTGTAACAGGAATAATTGGCTTTTTATCGTCGGTAAATACAAAAGGAGCAAGCCAATTAGCTCAAAAAGCTACAGACGCAGCGGTTGAAACTGCCTCAAGCGCATCAGGCAGCGCAGGCGGAGCAATGTTAGCAGCAGCACCAACAGCAGCAAACGAGATAGCTAAAATGCCCCCGCAATATTGCCCCCAAGTAATTCAAGCATGTTCAACTCAACCTGTCTGGGCATATTTCCTTTTGGGAGCACTAACATTAGCACTATTTTATTTAATTTGGAATACAATTTCAAACAGAATGAAAGGGGGTAATGAATAATGAAAAACACAATAGCAATAACAGCTATAGTAGTTGCAATAGTTTTAGTTGTTGGATATATTGCCTTCAACGCAGGACCAGTAATAGGTGCTCAAGGAACTTCAACAATAAAAGTAGTTCCAGATGAAGTTTCAGTAAACATAAACATTGAAACTCATAATACTACTGCAGTCTTAGCCAATGATGAAAACAATAGAATAAGTGAACTTCTTTTGTTTGAACTCGTCAAGTTGGGTTTTGACCAGGACGAATTGAAGTTTGTAAATAAGCAAACTTATCAAGAATATGATTACTACTACACCGGTTCAACTCCAAAAGGATATGTAGTCTCACAGCAATTAGTTGTAAAGACTAATAATACTGATAAAGTTCCAGGAATAGTTGATGCTGCAATAAACTCAGGAGCTCTAGTTTCATACATAGACTTCCAGATATCTGATAAGAAACAATCAGACGTCAAAGCACAGGCATTAGAACAGGCAAGTAAAGATGCTGAAACAAAGGCAGGAGCAATTGCAAAAGGGCAAGGTAAAAGCTTAGGAAGATTAGTCTCAATCCAAAATGATGAGATGCCAAGATTTCAGCCATATAGATATTATGAAGCAACTACGCTAGCAGGAGGAGGAGCAATGGACAAAGCAACAATGGAAATGAATGTTGTTTCAGCCCAAAGAGCCTCAATAAGCCTTTCTCCAAACGACCAAACTATCTCAGCCTCAGTCACAGCCCAGTATAAACTTAGCTGGTTCTAACAACACTTTTTATTTTTATTTTTTGTTTGTTTAGAAACATTTAAAACCTATCCAGATACGCTTTTTTATGGCCGGTTCAGAGTATCCAATTAAGGGAATAATGTCTCATCTTCCTAGCATGATGAGGCCTTGGCAACTCAATTCAGATAAGATTATGTTATTTGGGCATCCAGGATGGAATCGATATGATGCTAGCCAAGGCGTTGTAAAGCAATACTCTAAATTTGTGAAACGTTTCCTAGAAAAAGTGCCAGAATTGTTTAAAGGTAAGCAAGTTGATGAATCTTTCTTGAAAGTTCAGGCACCTAAACTTTATATAGCCGCCTCAAATCAGCATTCAATTTTACTTGAAGAGCTTACTAATGATACTACATTCAAATTAGCTAAGAGATTAAGAATTCCAACTATTGTTTCTGTTTCTTGTGAACCAGACGGACAAGGATATAAAACCAAAGAAGGAGTTGGGTTTATAGATTATTTAAATTGGCATATCGGTAATGATGCCAACTTTTATGTCCTTCCAACTACTCCAAAGGGAGGTATCGTTCAAGGTTTTGATGGGAAAACTGTTAGGGATGCCGCTTTATTCCACAGAACAGACAAGGGAAGGCAGATATTCGGAGACTTATTCTCTAAATATGATAGACAAGTTATCGTAACGGGAGGGGATATTGATGCTTGCTTAGCCTCAACCGTTTTCTTCTTTGGAGATCAGGAAAGGATGAAATTTTTGGATGCTCATATCTCAGCCAAAGAAGACACCGAGAGTAACTTGAACGAGGAAGACACAAAGAAGGCAATAGAACTAACAAAGTTACTATTTGCATCTACAACTGAACCAAGAGCCAGAAGAGAATTAATTACTTTATTAAAACATAATTACTCAACCCCTAGAAAATCTAGGAAGGGAATTTATCAAGACATAGTAGACTCAATGCATACTATCGGGGCAACAAGATAATTGGCATCAGACTCCCATTTCACAAACATTAAAAACCTCAAAAAAGCTCATTTATAGATGTTAACAGAAAAGCAGATTAAAGATATAAGAGAACACTTAGAAAAGGCCCAAAATCCTTTGTTTTATTATGATAATGACGCAGATGGTCTATGCGCATTTTTACTTTTAAGAAGATATATAGGCAGAGGAAAAGGGGTTGCAATACGAAGTTATCCTGAACTCCATGAAAGTTACGCAAGAAAAGCTCACGAGTTAAAAGCAGATTATGTCTTTATCTTAGATAAACCAGTCATATCAGAAAAGTTCGTAGAAGAGATAAATAAATTAGCCCTCCCAATTGTCTGGTTAGACCATCATGATATTCAAACAGAGGATTTTAGTAAAAAATATGACAATTTTAGTACATTTAATCCCGCTCTAAACTCAGGAAAAGAAAAGAACTTTGAGCCAGTTTCATATTTGGCATACAAAATATCAAACAGAAAAGAGGATTATTGGATTTCATTAATGGGATGCATAGCAGACCATTATCTTCCAGATTTTGCGAAGGAATTTGAAAAAGAATACCCTGAAATGTGGGCAAAAAACGTTAAAGAACCATTCCAGGCATATTTTGAAACAGAATTAGGAAAGATAGCACAATCATTTAATTTCGGAATAAAAGACTCAACAACACATATAGTCCAAATGCAAAATTTTCTTCTAGAATGCAATTCTCCTAAAGATATAATTCAAGAAACAAGCAAAAATGCTAACTTTAGAGCAAAATGCTCTGAGATTAAGAGAAAATATGATGCGTTAGTAGAGAGAGCGCAAAAAACTCTAAACAAAAATTTAATGTTCTTTGAATATGCGGGAGATTTAAGTATTTCATCTGAGATATCAAATGAATTGCATCATTTCAATCCTAAAAAATACATTGTAGTTGCATACAAGAATGGTGCGATTGTCAATGTTTCAATGCGAGGAAATAACGTAAAGAAAATACTTTCTAAGATTCTTCCAGAATTGCCTCACTCTTCGGGAGGAGGGCATGAAGGTGCCGTAGGCGCAAGGATTAAATTGTCTGATTTGTCTAAATTTAAAGAATTCTTAGAAAAAGAGGTTAATTAGTATGGGTAATAAAGGTAATAGCAAGGTAAGCAGTAAATATTCCAATGTCATCGTTGAGCAAGGTAGTTGTAGAGATAACTATAATGCAGCATGACTAACTTTTCATTAAATTATTAAACCATCTTTTCGTGATATATAAATGGCAAACAAAAGCAAAGCAAAAAACAGACAGTTAGATATGTTAGTCTTCGGAAGAGTCCAAGGGGTAGGATTTAGATGGACAACAAGGAAGCGCGCACAAGAAAACGATCTTAAGGGGTCCGTTATGAACTTAGAAGACGGCACAGTAAAGGCAATAATTCAAGGGCAGGAAGATAAATTAAAAGACTTCCTATCTTGGGTAAAAACTAGTCCAGGATTCTCAAAAGTTAAAGGTATAAGATACTCGTTTGATGACATAGATAAAGAACACGAAGATTTCAAAATAGAATACAAATATTCCTTGTTTAAGGACAAATCCAGAAGCTTTATTAACCTCTCAAAATCCTTCTTTGAATAAAATGGCAGTCAAAAATCCAAATCCAATACATGTAGTAGTAATACCTGATGGAAATAGACGTTGGGCAAAAGAAAAAGGTTTAGCTGCAAGTCTAGGTCATGAGAAAGCATTTGATAGAGATAACCTTTTATCAATTATGGATGAGGCAAAAGCCCTAGGAGTAAAATATTTATCTTTCTGGGCATTTTCAACAGAGAATTGGAACAGAGATTCTTTGGAAGTTAATATTCTTTTCAAACTATTCTCTAAATGGTTAAATGAAGTGGAGAAGGACTTTCATGACAGAAAGATTCGTTTCATTCATATAGGAAGAAAAGACAGAATTCCTAAAGCATTAGCAGAAAAGCTAACGAAGGTAGAAGAGGAGACAAGACATTTCATGGATTTCACAGTCATTTTATGCTTAGACTATGGTGGGAGGGATGAGATAATAAGAGCAGTAAACAAAGCAATTCAGTCAGGTGCTGAGAAAGTCGATGAAAACTCATTCAAGCAATACCTAGACACAAAAGACATTCCAGACCCAGATTTAATAATCAGAACTTCAGGAGAGCAAAGGCTCTCAGGATTCATGCCCTTCCAGGGAGTTTATTCTGAGCTGTACTTTACTCCTGTTTATTTTCCAGACTTTGATGCTAATGAATTAAGAAGAGCAGTATCAGAGTTTTCTAAAAGAAAAAGAAGGTTCGGCGGAAACTGATTTAACACCCTCAGATAATTTTAAATACTTCTTTTCTTAATATATAGTATGAAAATAGAGGTTAATATTGAAAAGAAATATGCCTTTTTGATTGTTGGAGTTTTGATAATTGCTACCGGATTGATAATGGGATACGCCCTATTAACTCCTGGAGTTACTCCTGATCCAGGGCATGGTGTTGATCAGGTATCTCCTCCTTCTGGCTGCTCAACCGGACAGTTTTTGCAATGGACAGGTACTGCTTGGACCTGCGGTAGTTCCAATATCGATGATGGAACATGGCAAAGAAAGATTATAGGCAACGGTTGCATAGCAGGTTACTATTTACAATCTGTTAATACTGCAGGGACACCAACATGCGTACCTGTTTCAGTAGCGGAAGTTAAGTGCCAGTGGGGATCTAATAGTTATTCACCAGGCGCAAGATGTGGTAGTAGCTGTTTTACATTTAATGGCATCCCCAATTATTGTTACAGGGAAGTATGTGGCAATACTGGTGCTTGGATTCATTCCACTACACAAGAATACATTGCTCCCTGCTAACTTTTTTCTAGAATAGGTTTAAATACCTCTTTTTTTGCATTTTTATATGGCTAATAATAATGTAAATGGCGATAATGAAAAGAAAGCCCGGGAAAGTTTACTTAGAAAGTCCGAGGAAACTAAGGGAATAAAGATAGAAGGATATAATTTTGATAATGGAGTTGACTATCCAGAGATAATCAAATCGTTCAAGAGTTCAGGATTTCAAGCTTCCCATTTTAGCAAGGCGATAGAAATAGCAAATAACATGATAAAAGATAATGCCTTTATATTTTTAGGATACACAAGCAATATGGTTTCTTCAGGAAACAGAGAAATTATTAGATATCTTACAAAGAATAAGAAAGTGGATGTGCTTGTTACAACAGCGGGAGGGATTGAAGAGGATATAATAAAATGTCTTGGGGATTTTGTTCTAGGGGACTTTTCTGCTTCTGGAAAAGAGCTTAGAGAAAAAGGAATAAACAGAATAGGTAATATTTTTGTTTCAAACAATAGATATGTAGAATTTGAGGAATTTGTTCAGCCAATTCTTGAAGATATCTATCAAGAGCAGAAGAAAACAAATAAACCAATAACTCCAAGTGAGTTAATATGGAAATTGGGGGAGAAAATAAATAATGAGAAAAGCATTTATTATTGGGCATGGAAAAATAAGATAAAAGTTTACTGCCCCGCTATACAAGATGGGGCATTAGGGGATAATATTTATTTCTTTAAGTTTAAGCATCAAGATTTTGTTTTGGATATTGCAGAAGATGTAAAACAATTTAATGATACAACGATTGGACTAAAAAAGAGCGGGGCAATTATTTTAGGGGCAGGAGTTGTGAAGCATAGTATATTGAATGCAAATATGTTAAGAAATGGATTGGATTATGCAGTTTATATCAATACCTCTCAAGAGTTTGATGGCTCAGACTCTGGGGCATTGCCAGAAGAAGCAGTTTCCTGGGGCAAGATTCAGAAGAACGCAGAATCAGTAAAAGTTTTCGGAGACGCAACAATCTTATTCCCTCTTCTTGTCGCAGAGACATTTGCAAAGGCTTAAAAACTTCTTCCTCTAAGTACATTAATGAAAATAGAGGTTAATATAGAGAAGAAGTATTTCTTTGCCATTATCGGTTTACTAATTATTGTCGCAGGAATTTTCCTAGGATATGCTTACGGAGGAAATAATCCTCAAACAATAGGTCATTCTGCAGGAGAAGTTATGATTTCAGTCAATGGGACAGAGATGACGCTCCAAAATGCAATAACTCAAGGAAAACTTGGTGGATCAAATGCAATCCCTAATATAATCTTCAAAGCAGGTTTTATGAATAGTAGTGTTAGTTTTAGCTCAGGATTCAAATATAATGTGACAGATGTTCCTGCTGGAAGATGGGCAGTAAGAGTTGATTTCAGGGGAGAACCATCTAGAGATTGCTCTCAGACACTAACTACTTCTCTAAATGGGATTGCAGGCCCTAGTTTCTCTGTCGCCACAGATAACGAATGGTCTATTTCAAATGGTAATTATTACAGCCCTTCTTGGATAATAGATGTTAGTGATTCAGGGGTTTATGCAAATAAGTTTGCTCTTAGTTTTGGTTCTACTTCATGTTTAAGTGTTCCTTGGGGGAGTTTCGAAGCATATCCAATACAAGTAGGCATAGGTTCTGGAACAGGTTTGGGGAGGTATATGGGGATAACACCTTCCAGTTATAACGGAAACGTTGGGGGATATGCTGCAGCCGATGCTTTGTGTTCAGCCGCATTTGCAGGATCACATGTTTGTTCCGCAGCAGAATTTTCCGCAGGACCAAGACCAACAGTTAAATCGTGGTATAATACATTTATAGATACAACTGTTACTGGTGGTTGTGCTCGTGCAGATTGTAATGGGTGGCTTGGTTCAAGTGGTTGCGGTACAGTATGGGGCGGATCATATCCTGCCAGTTGGGATAGCGGATTTTGCAGCACTAGTTATCCATTTGCTTGCTGCAAATAAAATTTAATTTTGTTTTTAGAAGACTTTAAATAGGGTTTTTGAGGCATTTTTATATGACTAACGATAACAGTATCAATGAAAAGAAAGCTAGAGAGGCTTTACTTAGAAAAGCAAATGAAACTCAAGGGATAAAGATAGGGGGATATGACTTTGATAATGGCATAGATTACAAAAAGATAATTGAAAGTTTTAAATCAATGGGATTTCAGGCATCTCATTTCAACAAGGCAATAGAGATCACAAATAATATGATTAAAGATAATGTCTTTATCTTCCTAGGATATACAAGCAATATGGTTTCTTCTGGAAACAGAGATATAATTAGATTTTTAGTTCAAAATAATAAAGTAAACGTTCTTGTAACAACTGCTGGAGGTATAGAAGAGGACATAATAAAATGCCTCGGGCATTTCGTTCTCGGGGATTTCCGAGCCCCAGGGAAAGAATTAAGACAAAAAGGGATAAATAGGATAGGAAATATTTTTGTTTCCAACAACAGATATATCGAATTTGAGGAATTTGTTCAACCAATCTTAGAAGAACTATACCAAGAGCAAAAGAAAACAGGAAAAATAATCACGCCGAGTGAATTAATCTGGAAGTTAGGAGAAAAGATAAATAATAAAGAAAGTATTTATTACTGGGCCTGGAAAAATAAGATAAAAGTGTATTGCCCAGCAATACAAGATGGAGCATTAGGAGATAATATCTATTTCTTTAAGTTTAAACATCAAGATTTCATCTTGGACATTGCAGAAGATGTCAAACAGTTCAATGATACTACAATAGGTCTAAAAAAATCAGGAGCAATTATTCTTGGAGCAGGAGTAATAAAGCACTCTATTCTAAATGCAAACATGCTTAGAAATGGATTAGATTACGCAGTCTATATTAATACTTCGCAAGAGTATGATGGCTCAGACTCTGGAGCCCTCCCAGAAGAGGCAGTTTCATGGGGAAAGATACTTCCAAATGCCCAATCTATAAAGGTATTTGGGGATGCAACAATATTATTCCCTCTTCTTGTAGCTGAGAGTTTCGCATCAAGATAATTTTAAATACTTTAATTATTAGCTATCAGCATGAAAATAGAGGTTAATATAGAAAAGAAATATTTCTTTGGAATTATCGGGGTATTAATTATTTTAGTGGCG
>Ga0172371_10012114_pt1 | contig 11401 bp, 11 predicted proteins | sample Lak12m_FD_114543 | JGI IMG/M metagenome (GOLD analysis project Ga0172371, IMG submission 114543) | Freshwater microbial communities from Kabuno Bay, South-Kivu, Congo - kab_022012_12m | ecosystem: Environmental > Aquatic > Freshwater > Lake | place: Democratic Republic of the Congo: South-Kivu...
ATTCCTTTTAATCCTTTCGTGGGATGGTATAGTTTCATTGGGTGTAGGGTTAGATATTAAGCATACCTATTCTACATCCCTTTCTTTCTCAGGGGTGCACTTGAGATTCGTGAAACTACGTAAAATTTTTCTACCGCAAGCCATAAATTAGTCATTGAAAATTGCTCACCTATCGTGAATAATCAAACCATGCGCTTCGACATTCTTACAATTTTCCCGAATATCTTTGATTCGTACATCAATACGAGCATTCTCAAACGTGCTCAAGAAAAAAAACTCATCGAAATAGTCGTCCACGACATTCGCAAATTCACAAAAGACAAACACAATAAAGTCGACAACCATCCATTCGGCGGCAGCGCCGGCATGGTTATGATGCCTCAACCTCTCTACGACTGCATCAAACACGTTAAAAAACTAAACAAAGGACCGCTAATCTATTTCACTCCTCGCGGCAAAGAATTAAAACAACTTCACGCTGAAGAACTTTCCAAAATCTCAACAGAAAAAATCAAAAAGAAACGTGGCTTAATCCTCCTTTGCGGCCATTACGAAGGTATAGACCAAAGAATCGTCGACTCACTCGTGGATGAAGAAATTTCCATCGGAAAATACGTACTCACCGGCGGAGAATTACCGGCTCTCATTCTCGTTGATGCCGTTTCTCGCCTGCTTCCAGGCGTCCTCGGTCGCGCCGAGTCTCATCAGGAAGAATCGTTTTCCAAAGCCCTCGGCCGCAAAAAAGAATATCCTCACTACACCAGACCGGCGGTTTTTAAAGGCATGAAAGTTCCAGACGTTCTTCTTTCCGGTCATCACAAAGAAATTGCCAAGTGGCGCAAAAGCAAATTGTCTTAATTATGAATCAAGAAATAATTTTTAATATTTTGGCTATTTTAGGTTCCATGGCTCCCATAAGCCTGATTGCCTCTTTAAATATTCCGAAATTCTATCTTAAACTAAACGGCAAACTTTCTAAAACCACCAGTATTTGCACTCCCATCACCGGAGTTCTCACGAAAGAACCGGTAGAAGTGAAAACAATTTTTTTCGATAAATTCAAAGCGCGCGCGGCTCTAAATATAACCGAAAGTCATCAATTAACTTTACTCGATACCCAAAGCAAACTTGAAATAGAAATACGTCGCACCGAACTTCAAAAAGAATATGCCATGAATTTAATGGCTATCACTACCTGTTTTTGCCATTACGAAAAAATGAAAAACATTGAAGAGATCAGTGAAAATCTCTTCAAGTCCTGCGCTATCGATCTCAAAAAAATTCGCGAAGAACATCAACTCATCACCAAAATAAATTCCGATCCGGAAAAGAAAATTTCCACCGTAGTAGCGGTAAACAACAAAACCAAAGAAATTTTCTCACTTTCCAAAGGAAATCCTTACAAAATTCTCGAAAAATGTACCCGCGAACTTATAGATGGGAAAAAAGAGCCCATCGATCATCAACGCCGCCACAAATTGAAAAAACGTATCGAGAAAATGAATAAAAAAGGCCAAAAAGTTATCGCCTTTGCCTATAAAGCCATGCCTATCAAACGCCTGGAAAATTACGGCGGACAAATGTGCGAAAGCGAAATGGTACTGATCGGTTGTATCGGACTTGTGGAAAACATCAACAGTGAACTCATCCCCTACATCGAAGAAATCAAAAAAAATAAGATTAAAATTTATATTGTCACCGGAGTAAAAGAGAAGAAAGCCATTGCGATCGCCAATGAAATGCACCTCCTCAATCCGAATTATTTTGAAGCCGTCGACGGCGAAGCCTTGGACAATATCGACGATCAAAGATTTGAAAAAATGCTCGCGAATAGGGACAAAGATTATATTTTTTGCGATATCAAACCAAACCATCGCGCAAGAATTGTCGAAACTTTGGAAAAAGTCGGCGAACACGTAACCTTCGCCAGCAAAAAACACGGCCACAGCATTAAAGAACTTTTGGAACACATCGACCGCAGCCGTAAAAACAAAAAAAATCGCGGCAAATTAATCAGCCACGCCTTAAATTCAAAACTGGCCGAAACAGGACTCATGGTAGCGGCTTTAATCTTACAAGCTCCAATTCCCCTATCCATTTTCCTCATTCTAATTCTGGATGTTTTACTCAATATCATTCTTGAATTAGCCATCAACAGCGACAAAGAAATAAATTCACAAGTGATAAACCAAGACAAAATCTTTAATCCAAAATTGCTAATCAATGGCACCCTAAGCACTCTGACCATAGCCATTATTTATTTTTGGAGTTTACTGCGCTTCGGCTGGATTCCGGGAGAAACAATCCAAACCGACAGCACCGCCTACACCACTTCAAGTACCATGGTATTTGTCACTTTGGCCATTATTCAAATAATAACCGCCTTCGAAATCAACAATAGAGAAAACACCATTTTCCGCAAAAAAACTTTTAGCAATATCAATCTCCTTTTGACTACCATCGTCTGTATTTTAATACTAAAAACTCTCACCTCTTATCAAACTCTCAAAAACATTTTCAACTTAAATAATCTCAACAACGGAGAAATAGCCGTAATAATTTTCAGTACCTTAATTTTCCTTCTGGTTGTAGAATTATATAAAGCAATTCTGCGTCACGTACAAAAAAATGAAAATCAACATCCCGTTAAACCAATACCTGCGCATCAAGGTCATCCCGAAAAGCCCGAAGAATGAAGTAGTGGAAATCATGGAAGAAATTCATGAAGAACACGGCAAATCAATCAAAGTTTCCACTATTAAAATCCGCATTAAAGCCGTACCGGAAAAAGGTCGCGCCAATGCAGAATTAATCAAATTCTTAAGCGGAGAACTAAACGTCCCAAAAGAGAATATCAGTATCATCAGCGGCGCCAGTTCACAATTAAAATTGGTAAAAGTAAAATATTAAAAACACATTTTGGACCTAACTCACCTCCCCACAATCAAACTTCTCCTCGAAAAACACAACCTCTGGGCAAAAAAACGCTTTGGCCAAAATTTTCTTGTAAACCGCGACATCCTAGAAACCATAGTAAAAACCGCCGACCTCTCACTCGCCGACCAAGTAATTGAAATAGGCCCCGGATTAGGCGTTCTCACAACCGAATTAGCCCAAAAAGCAAAAACCGTCACTTCCCTCGAACTCGACACCACTCTCCTTCCGGTACTCAAAGAAACTCTCGCACCATATAAAAACGTTCAAATTCTCAATCAAGACGCTCTGAAGTTTTCACCTGCCTTCAAAGAATATAAAGTCGTCGCCAATATCCCCTACAACATCACTTCGCCACTCATAAATCTTTTTCTCCAAGCCGACAACAAACCAAGTACCATGACCATTCTGGTGCAAAAAGAAGTTGCCGAAAAAATCTGCACTCTCAACCCGAACATGACCGTACTTTCGCTTCAGGTAGCTCTTTTCGGCCGGGCAAAAATAATTAAAAAAGTTGGTGCCGGCTGTTTCTTTCCCGCTCCAAAAGTCGATTCCGCCATCCTACACATCGATTTATACAAACCTACAGATACAAATTTCGTTTCCACTTCCACCGCTTTAAAAGCACTGAATCTCGCCAAAAAAGCCTTCTCAAATCGCCGCAAAATGCTCTCCAACACTCTCGCCGACCACAAAGAAAAAATGCTCGCCTGCGGCATAGCTCCAAACCGCCGACCCGAAACTTTATCAGTCAGCGAATGGCTAAAATTGATTACTTAAATCACTTTCGCCAAATCCTTTTTCATTTCAATCACCGCTGTCCGCGCCGCTTCAGCATAAGCATCCGGAGCCATTCCCAGTTTTTCGTAAGCAAAAATAATTCCACGACTATTATTCACAATCGCGCCCAATCCATCTTTATTAAAACACGCCCGCACATCTGCCGCACTACCTCCTTGCGCGCCATAACCCGGCACCAAGAAAATCGTTTGAGGCATAATCTGACGCAATTTTTTTGCCTGTTCAGGAAAAATCGCGCCCACCACCGCTCCCACAAAATTATATCCACTCTCACCCATTTCATCTGCTCCCCAACTATCCACCAAATGTCCCACGATTTCATACAAAGCTCTGCCGTCTTGCATAACCAAATCCTGCAAATCTCCACTGCTTTTATTTGAAGTCTTCACCAAAGTAAAAATTCCTTTTCCATATTTTTTACACTCTTCAATAAAAGGTTTAATGCCATCCCATCCCAAATATGGATTCACGGTAATACTATCCGCCTCAAAAATCGGCATCACCACTTCATTTTCTCCTTCAAAAATCTGCACTTCGCCCAAAAAAGCCTGCGCATAAGCCTCAGCCGTAGTGCCAATATCATTTCTTTTCGCGTCGGCAATCGTGATAATACCTTTGGACTTGGCATACTTCAAAGTATCAATATAAGCCTTAATTCCATCAGCGCCATAAACTTCATAAAAAGCGATTTGCGGTTTCACCACCGGCACCAAATCACACACGGCATCTATAATTCCCTTATTGAATTCAAACAAAGCCATCCCGGCCGCCGCAGTCGGTGAAAGATGCTGCCCTTCATCATCGGTAAAATCCAAAGCTTTATTTCGTATACTCTCAGGAATTTTATCCAAACGGGGATCAAGTCCCACGCAAATAGGATTTCCTTTCCTCTTTACCGCCTCTATTAATCTGTCCGCAAAATTTACTGGCATGGACCAATTATAACAAAATAGATCTCAAATCCCCAAATAATTTTCTCATCCGCAAATTCATCACAAATCCCGCATATCGAGAATCGACATAAAGATCCAGCACTCCAGACATCGCCACCTCTCCATTTCCATCGAGAGATGCAGCGACTTTCAACATCTTTTGATTCAAACTATCATCCGGAATAAGTCCACTCTCAAACAAGCTTTTCAATAATTTCACAAATTGCTCCGAAGACTCAATCATTCCAAGCCATCTCATATAGAAAGGAAACGTAGGATTTATAATCCTTGTATTGATAGCCTTATTCGCAAAAGTTTCAAAATCTTCCACGGTCTGACAAGATTCTCTCCAATATTTAAACACATCCAAACTAATTTCCATACCATTCTCTTCCAGTACCTCACACAATTCATAAAAATCCGCAGGCCCCTGACAAACTCTCAACCAGTACTTAAAAAATTTCGCATCCGGCACGGAAATCAACTTCTCTTGTCCCTCGTTTTGATACATCTCACCCTTCAAATAATCATATAACCGTTTCGCCTTAGCAGCATCACCCACTCTTCCCATCAAACCTCTTACAAAAGTAACATTATGAAAAATTCTCACCGGATATCTTTCGGAATTTTTCATATCATCCAACAAACAAATTATTCCTTCAATATCGCCAATTTTCAACAAATTCAACCTTTCAAAATAATGACTCAAACCACCAAACTGAAGCCTCAAAGAATCAATCAACCCTGCAACACGCGGAGAAAGCTGATCACTTTCACTCAAATCATCAACAACACCATCCACCTCAGAACAATTAATGGAAAATCTATCATAAAAACCAAGCCCACCACGTTTTTCTCTAGCTTGAGGCTCATTTACTCCCGTAGCAACCATGACTTTTTGTGCCGCGCTTCTGCCATTCAACAAAACTATCAACATCTCCAAATCGGACTTAATAGGCTCCGGACATCTATTGAGCAATGCTCCGGTCACAACTCTCCTACCTTCCACATTTTCATTTACTTCAGTCATATTTACAAAAAAAGGATGCCAAAATAGCACACCCACTCAAATCCGTAAAGATGTCAAATCTTACGCCAACGGCTTATTGATATAAACAACCGGCTTTCCTTCTGCACTTTCAGGATTCAAATTCGTACCTCCCTCATGAATTCTCCACTTTAGATTTCCATCTCCACTGGCACAATTCGCAATCAAATTATCACTATCTTTCCAGCCCAAAAACATCGCGCTATGCAGCCCTCTCCAATTTGGATTTCCATTGTAATACCAAATCCAATCCCCCGGTCTCAAAATATCTCTTAGCTGCTTAGGACTCGCCTCGTGCCCGCGATAATCCCTGCTTCCAGGTCCTTTGCTCGGATAATGCGCCTGCCCATTAAAAACTATTCTTCCGGAAGAATTCAGACCCGCCATCTCGCGAAGCTTTCCCACCCATTTACCACAATCCGCCGCATGTTTGATGATACGCCCTCTATATTCATAAGGACCCTTATATTTTTTGGGATATTTTCTTAATGCCGCCGCAAAACCTACAGCCATTTCCACCAATTCTTTTACTTTCGGACTTCCACTGCAACTATCGATAATTCTCTTGATATCAGCCTCGTCATACTCACCGGAAAAATTTCTTCCACCTCTACCTCTGAGCACCACATCGTTCGCAACCAACTTATCCAAAAACTGTTTATCCTTAGCCCCTTCTTCCGATTTATCATAAGCATCATAATCCAAAACTTCTTTTCCATCTTTATCCACTTTCATAAATTGTTTTTGATAATCCATATCAATTCCTTTTTTCGCATCTTTATCTCCTCCAATAATAATTTCATCCCCCGTAAAAATCGCCATATAGCCATTTTCATCAAAAAATCCATTACCTGAATTCCCTTTTCTATTACCACTACCAATGTCGGCATGACCTTTTAATCCCAATCTTCTCGTACTTGTTCTTTTCATGTATTTCACATTTTTTCCTCTATAATCCTGCGGATAAACCGTAATCGTGCGCACCGCAGCCGGCATCAAATCCCCAGCACCGATTCTGTCATAGGCCTCCTGATTATCATGAAAATCCACTTTCAACTTCATCCCAGCCACAGGTTTTGCGTATAATTCCCATTTTGAAAAATCTATTTTTTCTTTTGAACCAATTACATCCGTAAACGCATACATCAAAATGCCCGGATAAGCTTTCTCCAATTTCATCAAAGATTTTACACTCAAATGTTCAATATCCACTTTTTCCACGCCATCAAGCACCTGACGCAATCTCGGTAAATTATTGATATTTTTTTCAATCAAAGCTTTTTTATCCTGTTTTTTTGTCATTTCCCCAGCTAAAGGATCGCCCAGTTCTTTTCTGGCCTCCTTACCCCTATTCGTCAAATCCTTCTTTTCCAAATCTCGAGACTTCCCCTCATCCGGCTTAATTTTCGGTGCTTCCTTATCGCTCATAAAACTTCGTGTTTAGATCTGAACCGCAAAGATTATAACAGGGATGGGTTTTATTTCAACAAATTATTAAATCCCGCAATCGTAAAATGTTTATCAGTAGTAAAGACATCGCGAATCCTCAATTCTTTCATGACAACAAAACTCACACAATCAGTCATACTGAAAAAATGATCTTTAAATTTATGCATCAGAATTAAGGCATCACCAAATCTATCTCTCCCAACCTCAATTACATTCAAATCTTTGATATATAAATTATGTAAAAATTTGAAAATTTCAGTGATCTCATAATTCTTTCTACATCTCAACCAGGTCACCAATTCCTCGAGAACATGATCAGTCGTATACAACTGATACTTCAAATCATCCATATCGGAAAAAACTTTATCTATTATATTTGCCATAAGCCTCATCCATTAAAAACTCGTCAATTTTTTCATTATCAGCCGCACCCCTTCCCCACTTAAACATCCCAATAAAAGGGTATTTTTTTTCCTGAATCGTCATCTTCTTTTTACTTGTCGCCATCTCTTTTTCATATAAAAAACGCGTATACGCTGCAAAAGACATTTTGCGCTTTACAGCTTGTTTCTTAGCAAACTCATAAGTTTCATCCTGTAAATACAACTGCGTCCTAACCATAAAAATACGTTAAATACTGTATACGGCACAAGCCCTCGACTCACAAGCCTCTAAACCCCAAATTCCTTTCTATACGCCTTAATCTTTTCCATCATCGCTTCATCAATATAAACTTTTCCATTCACTTCTTTGCCATACAAAGCCTCGATCACCTCATCAAGATTTACAATCGAAAACACCTTTATTCCCAATTTTTCAATCTCTTCCAAGGCGTTTCTACCTTCATTATTTTTTTCCATTCTGTTCATCGCGATCAGGACTCCCACCACCTGCGGATTACCATTCACCTTCAAAATTTCCAAAGTTTCACGAATAGCCGTACCGGCAGTAATCACGTCATCAATTAAAAGAACTTTTGTGCTTTCATTCAGTGGCGCACCTACCAATAATTTACCCTCACCATGATCCTTCACTTCCTTTCTATTGAAGGTAAAAGAAACTTCTTTTTTAAACTCAGAATGCAAAACACTTGTCGTCACGACCGACAATGGAATTCCTTTATATGCCGGCCCAAAAATCACATCCACTTCCACGCCACAGTCCAGAAAAGCCTGCGCGTAAGCTCGCGCTAATTCACTAACCAATTCCCCGGTATAAAAACTTCCAACATTTAAAAAATACGGAGCCTTGCGCCCACTTTTCAAAGTAAATTCTCCAAATTTTAAAGCCTGCGCCTTCACCAAAAGCTCTATAAAATCTTGTTTGTATTGTTTCATTTTACCAATGGCTTAAAAAAATAATGTTTCCTGCCCTGAGCATCCCTATGATATTTACCCATTTCCGGCAATCTCTTCAAATAACCCCATCCCATCACCGGACCTTTCTTACAGCACAAATCCCCTTTATCGTCCATCGCGCACTGACCGCAAACACCAATTCCACACTTCATATATTTTTCCATCGACATATAGGCATCAACCCCATGTTTTTCCGCCACTTCACCCACCACTTTCATCATCACCTCCGGACCGCAAGTAAACACCTGATCAATCGCATGCCCCTCGGCCTTTTTTTCTCCCATCACCCTATCCAAAACTTGAGTCACATATCCTTTGAAACCGGCCGATCCATCGTCCGTAGAAATATGCAAATTCACTCCCAGTCCCAAAATTTTATGACCATAAAGTAATAAATCTTTATTTCGCGCGCCGATTAAAAAATCCACTTTACAACCCGCTTTCACGGCTTCATGAGCCACAAAATACATTGGCGCGGCACCATACCCTCCAGCCACAAGCGCCAAATTTTCTCCTTTTTTAAATTTATAATGTGTACCCAATGGCCCACGCACACCGACTTTATCCCCGACTTTAAGTTCATGCATCGCCCGTGAAAAAGGGCCAACCGCACATATCGTCACCCAAAATTCCTTTTTATCACTGAAGGCGATCGACATTGGTTTTTCATCCACTCCGGGAATCCACATCATGAGAAACTGTCCCGGCTGCCCGCCTAAATTATATTCAAAAACAAAAGTCTTCGTTACCTCATTCTCCTGAATGATTTTAACGATCGGCAGAACCTGGAATGTAGAATCAAATTTTTTTATGTTCATCTCGTTTAAATTAGATTTTTTCATCTTCCCGAAGTGTGCGCGCGCACATTTTTTAACCAACTTTTTGGCTTAAATAAGCCGTTTCAATTAACCTCAACCCGAAAATTGCACATTGATAATTGATCATTGATTCACACATCCAATAATCTCTTCCAAATTCTTAACTCCATTTTTATCGCACCACTGAGACATTTCTTTCACGATTTTTCCAAACCCTTCCACGCCGCGATAATAAACCATAGTTCCTATACCCACCAATCTTCCTCCTGCCATCATCATTTCAATCGCGTCCTCTCCCGTCATCACTCCACCGGTCGCGATTATCGGCAATTTTGTAGCTTTATAAACATCAAAAACGCACTTCACGGCAATCGGCTTAATCGCCGGACCGGACACTCCACCCACTTTATTACTCAAAATCGAACGTCTCACATTTATATCAATAGCCAAGCCAGGACCCACAGTATTGATCGCGCAAAACCCATCCGCGCCTTCATCAGCGCAGCTCTTTGCGATTTCTCCGATATTCAAAACATTCGGCGACAATTTGATTATTACCGGTTTCTTCGTCTTGGCACGCACAAGTTTCGTCACCTTCGCCGCATCCACAATACTGCAAGCAAAAGGCTTACCATATTGATCTTCAACATTCGGACAAGAAATATTTACTTCGATAATATCCGGATCACATTTCGAAATTTCCTCCGCCACCACGCCAAAATCATCCACCTTCGAAGCGACTATACTCGCGATAATCGGCGCGGATTTTCGTTTATTATATTCAGGAAAAGTCTCCTCCTTTGCTTTTTCCATTCCGGCATCGGAAAGCCCTACCGCGTTCATAAAATAATTCGGCGTACCAAACATCACCGGATTTTTATGTCCCGGATGTTCATTCATCCAAATGGATTTTGTCGTCACCCCTCCGGCCCCTTTGCGTATCACGTTTTTCAAGCTGCTTGCCGTCACACCCAAAATTCCCGAAGCCAGCACCGTCGGATTCTTGAATTTCACTCCACAAAAATTTACTTCGAGATTTGCCATACAAATTTATTTAATTTCAAACTGCACTTCCTTTCCCACCTTCTTGCCCACGATCTTTCCATTCTTATAAACCAATTCTCCATTCACAAAAGTCATCACCGGACATCCTTTAAAAGTGCTGCCGGCATAAGGCGACCACTTACATTTTGTAAACAGTTTCTCATTCTTTAACTCAAACATTTTTTCCATATCCACCACTACCAGATCCGCATCAAAACCCGCTTCCACTTGTCCTTTTCCTTTCATGCCAAAAATTTTCGCCGGACCCTCGCAGCAGAGTTTCACAATCTCTTTCATTTCAAGACCTCCATCATTTACCGCATTAAGCAAAATAGGCAATAAAGTATCAAGCTCGGGAATTCCGGACGGACATTCCATATAACCCCGCTCTTTTTCCACAAGCGAATGAGGAGCATGATCGGTCGCGATAATTTGCACCTCACCAAACTTCAAAGCCTTCCACATTCCAAACAAATCCATCTTTGTCCTTACCGGCGGATTTACTTTTATCAAATTACCGAAACTCGCGTAATCATCATCCGACAAAAGCAAATGATGCGGCGCAACCTCACAAGTGATCAAGCGTTCTCCTGCGGCATCCAACAAGTCCTGATATTCCAATAAAGCCGTCAATTCCTGATCGCTGGACACATGAGCTATATGCAATCTTTTTCCATTCTCCTTTGCCAATTCGCACAAAAATTTCACCGCGTTCGCCGCGCATTCCGGAGATCTGATTTTCGAATGAACAGACGGATCAACCACGGCATCTTTCGGCACCACAATTTTTCCCTGCCCGGCCCCTGACGGGCCATCCTCGCCTATCGTAGCCCCATATTCACTAAGATACTCCATCGCATTTTTGCGAATAATATCTTCATCTTCCGCGTGCGCCACGATAAGTTTATTGCATTTCTTGAAAAGTTCTTTAATCGTTTCATGACTCACGCCCATATTGCCGGTAGAATTCGCCACATAAATTTTCACCGCCGGAACATTTTCCACCTTATTTATTTC
>Ga0172371_10012115_pt1 | contig 11401 bp, 9 predicted proteins | sample Lak12m_FD_114543 | JGI IMG/M metagenome (GOLD analysis project Ga0172371, IMG submission 114543) | Freshwater microbial communities from Kabuno Bay, South-Kivu, Congo - kab_022012_12m | ecosystem: Environmental > Aquatic > Freshwater > Lake | place: Democratic Republic of the Congo: South-Kivu...
AGACGTGCGGGAATGACGTTTTTTCTCATTTTGCAAAAGGCTCCGTCAACAGTCGTTACCATCTCTAGCGATAACAGCCCAGCGCACAATGCGCCGTCCCCCCTCAGCCCTTCAAATCCAAATACAGCTCATAGGCCTGCTGCGGCGGCAGGTTTTCGTGCACCACCTTGGCCACCGCCTGGATCATCGCCTTGGGGGCCTCCGACTGGAAGATGTTGCGGCCCATGTCCACCCCCGCCGCCCCCTCGTTGATGGCGTTGGCGCACATCACCAGGGCGTCTTGTTCCGGCATCTTCTTGCCCCCGGCCATGACAATTGGCACCGGGCAACTGGCGGTCACCGTGTCGAAGCCCTTGGGGATATAGTAGGTCTTGACGTAGTGGGCGCCAAGCTCGGCGCACATCCGGCAGGCCAGCCGGAAATAGCGGGCGTCGCGGGCCATGTCCTTGCCAACCGCCGTCACCGCCAAGGTCGGGATGCCGTAGCGCATGCCCTGGTCAACCAGGCGGGTCATATTCAAGACCGACTGGCTCTCATACTCCCCACCGATAAAGACCTGCACCGCCAAGGCCGAGACATTCAAGCGAATGGCCTCTTCCATGTCCACCGCCAGACCCTCGTTCGACAACTCCTTCAAGATACTGGGCCCGCCGCTGGCCCGAAGCACGATGCCCTTGCTGTAGGACGGCGGCACGGTGGAGCGCAGGATACCCCGAGTCAGCATCAGGGTGTCGGCGTAGGGGGCGATGGGCAGGATGTTCAGGTCGATGCGCTCAAGCCCGGTGGTTGGGCCTTGGAAATAGCCGTGATCGACGGCCAGCATCACCGTCCGGCCACTGACCGGGTTAAAGATGCGGCTCAAGCGGTTCTTGATCCCCCAATCCAGGGCGTTCGAGCCCTTCAAGAAAAAGCCCTCCTGACGGGCGGGCACCTCCTGATGAAACTGTTTTCCTTCCTTATCCTCTTCGGGCATCGTTTCCTCCTTTATTTGTGATAACAGTAACAAGTGCGCCGTAGGGGCGGCTTCCACGACACCAAGGGCCCCTACGACACCCAGGCGATTAGCAAGAGTAGCCGGGAGAGGGTTCCCCGTCAAGGAGATTAGGGATGGGGCAAGGCCTCAATCCTCAGCCCCGCTTGCCCCATTTTTTTTGGCAGATATCGATTGACAGCCTTTTTTGTTTTTGCATAAGATGGGCCTCAGACGTTCGGCAAGAAATCAGCCTCCCAAGATTGCGCCGGATTCCGGTTCGCATTCAAGGCAAAGATTCTTTTCACCCCATCCCAAAAGGAGTTCCCATGAAACAAGTTAAACTCAGCACCAAGATTATCGGCGGTTTCGCCATCGTCGTCCTGCTCATGATGGGCGTTGTCGGGGTCTATCAGTTCTCCTCCATGCGCACCACGGGCGGTTTCAAGTCCCTGCTCACCGACGACATCGAGGTCGAGAGACGCGCCCTGGAGGCCGAGGCCGCCCTGGAGCTGGCCTTGCGCGCCAAGGCCAATTTTCTGTTGAACAAGGAGCTCAAGCAGATGGACACCCACCGGGAGGCCATCGACCGGGTAACCAAGGCGCTGACCTGGATCAAGACCAACGAGCAGGCCGACCACCCCGAGGTCAGCCAGCAGGTGGACAAGGCCCTTACCCTGCTTGCCGACTACCAAGGCAAGGTCGAGGCGATGCTCAAGTCCTGTCAGGCCATCGGCCTGACGGAGAATGAGGGCCTGCAGAAGGGCTTCCGCGCCGCCGCCCAGGCGATGCAGGAGGCGATGCCCGAACACGAGCAGGATGACCTGCTCATCGCCCTCCTAAACCTGCGGCGCTACGAGAAGGACTACCTTGTGTCGCCCGCCGACTACCACGACAAGTACCAGGGAGCGATCACCGCCTACGGCGGCCTGCTGAAGGCCAAGACCGACACCCTGGAGGCCAAGGTCAAACAGGTGCTGCCGGAGGCCTTCGCCAAGTATCAGACCGCCGCTGGGCAGTTGCTGGCCGACCCAGAGGGCAACCGCGAGGAGAACCTAGCGGCCCTGAAGGAGGCAACCCATACCACCGAGGCGGCGCTTAAGACCGTCAACGTGCCCGGGGCTAAGGCCATGTTCCTCGACCTCCGCAAGAGCGAAAAAGACTATCTGTTGCGCCTCAAAGACGAGTACAGCCAGGAGACGAGCACCAAGGCGGCCAAGCTCAAGGAGACCTTTGCCCAGAGCGGCATCGCCCCAGAGCATATCGCCGATATGGGCAACCTGCTTGACGCCTACCTGAAGTCCTTCGAGGCCATGGTGAGCGAACAGCACACCCTGGCCAGCCTCACCGGCGAGATGCAGGCGGCGGTGGACGCGATCGAGCCCATGATCCGGCAGATAGACGACGAGGCCAGCAAGTCGAACCTCGCCCTCACCACCAGCATCGCCGACCAGGCCAAGCAACTGGCCGCCATCGCCCTCGCCGCCAGCCTGGTGACCATCGCCCTGGCCCTGGCCCTGGGCTTTGCCCTGGCCCGTTCCATCTGCCGCCCGATCGACAACGCCGTCAAGAATATGCTGGCCGGGGCCGAGCAGGTCGCCGCCGCCTCGGGCCAAGTCTCCTCCTCCGCCCAGGCCCTGGCCAACGGGGCAACCGAACAGGCGGCCTCGCTGGAAGAGACCTCGGCCTCGATGGAAGAGATGGCCTCCATGACCCGCCAAAATGCCGACAACGCCTCCCAGGCCGATGCCCTGATGCGCGAGTCGTTGACCATCATCCAACAGGCCGACGGGGCGATGACCGAGATGGGTCGCTCGATGGGCGAGATCGCCGAGGCCAGCGCCCAGACCTCAAAGATCATCAAGACCATCGACGAGATCGCCTTCCAGACCAACCTGCTGGCCTTAAACGCGGCAGTCGAAGCGGCCCGCGCCGGTGAGGCCGGGGCGGGCTTTGCGGTGGTGGCCGAGGAGGTGCGTAACTTGGCCATGCGCTCCACCGAGGCCGCCAAGAATACGGCGGCGCTGATCGAGGGCACGGTAGACAAGGTCAACAGCGGTCAGGAGATCGTCACCAGAACCACCGAGGCCTTCCACGGGGTGGCCGAGAGCAGCGCCAAGGTCGCCACCCTGATCGGCGAGATCGCCTCCGCCTCGCACGAGCAGGCCCAGGGCTTCGGCCAGATCAACCAGGCCATCACCCAGATGGACACCGTCACCCAACAGAACTCGGCCACCGCCGAGGAGTCGGCCGCCGCCGCCACCGAGCTGAACAGCCAGTCGGCAAGCATGATGGAGATCGTCAAGGAGATGCAGAGCTTGGTCAACGGCGGCGGGGCCAAGGCCGCCGCCCCAGCCCCCCGGCCTGCCGGAAGCCCCGCGCTGAAGACCCCGCCACCAAGACCCACCGCCACCAGCCGGGGCAAACAGGCCTCTCTCCCCGCCCCAGCCAGCAAACGCCCCACCCCGGCGGCCAAGACACTGAGCCCTCCTCCCCCCAAGAAGTCCACCAGGCCAGAAGACGTTATCCCGATGGACAACGACGATAATTTTGAAGATTTTTAGGTAGAAGTGGGCCGTAGGGGCGGCTTCCAAGCCGCGATCGATCTAGCGACGAATCGCGGCTTGGAAGCCGCTCCCACACCATGCTTGGAAGCCGCTCCTTGGCTAGAGGGACAGGCGTATTCTCAATCCCTTACCAATTTTTGTTACTGAAAAGACGGACAATGCAATTTCCTAAAAGGGACCCATGGATTGTGTATCAGTTGCCTTTGGCCAGGGCGTCGATGGCGGTTTCTTCAACCGCCATGGCGGGGTAAGCCTTCCCCCCTTCGACTCGTTAAACGTCAGTTATGGGGTTGGCGATGAGCCTTGGCGGGTGACGGAAAACCGGGCCCGAATCAAGGCCCATCTCGGCCTTGCCACCCTGCTCTCGGCCGTGCAAATCCACGGTGAGGCCGTCTTCTCCCTAAGCGAACCCGCCGACGGCGACCGCGAGCTGACAGGGTTCGACGCCCTGATCACCAACCAGCCCGGGGTTGGCCTCCTCATCCAACAGGCCGATTGTCAAGCGGTGGTGCTCTACGACCCCAAGCATCAGGTAGTGGCCAATGTCCACAGCGGTTGGCGGGGCAGTGTGGCCAATATCATCGCCAAGACCGTGGCCCAAATGGGCCGTGATTTTGGCTCGAACCCGGCCGGGTTGCTGGCCGCCATCAGCCCCTCTCTCGGCCCCTGTTGCGCCCAGTTCCTCCACTTCCAAGACGAATTCCCCGCCAGCTTCCACCGCCACCAAACCGCCCCCGCCCTCTTCGATTTTTGGGCGATCAGCCGTCAACAGCTTGAGCAGACAGGGATACCCTCCGCCCAAATCCACACCGCCGCCCTCTGCAACCGTTGCCACCCCGACTACTTCTCCTACCGTCGCGAGGGCCAAACCGGCCGCTCGGCCTCGGTCATCGGCCTCCATGCCCACTAAACTCCCCCCCTGCCCCCGCTACCTGGCCATCGACATCCTCTGCCGTTGGCAACAGGCGGCGCAATCGATTGACCCCCTGCTCGCCGAGCAACTGTTGTCCCTCGCAGACAGCCGCGACCGCAAACTGCTCAAGGCCCTGATCTTCGGGGTACTGCGCCAACGGGGCACCATCGATTGGGCGATCGGCTACCTCTCCTCCACCCCCCTGGCCAAGTTGACCCCCGTCGTCCACGAGGCCCTGCGGGTCGGGGCCTATCAAATCCTCTTCATGGATCGGGTGCCCTTGGCCGCCGCCGTCCACTCGACGGTGGCGGCGGTCAAGGCCCTGGGGCAGCCGCGTTGGCTGGCGGGCTTTGTCAATGGCCTGCTCCGCAACCTCGGACGACAACGCCAAGAGTTGCTCAGGCTCATCAACACCACCACCCTGGGCCCGGTGAGCCGCTGCAACCACCCCAACTGGCTGCTGAAGCGTTGGCGAAAACGCTACGGCCGGGCCGGGATGGCCGCTATCTGTCAGAGCAACAGTCAACCGGCCAAGCTCACCCTGCGCATCAACACCGCACAGGTGACGGTGGCCGATTTTTGGGCGGCCCTGGCGGAGCGGGGCATCACGGCGGAACCCGGACAATTTTTCCCGGAAACCGTCACCTTGACCGATACCGAGCTGGTGAGCGAGCTGCCGGGCTACAACGAGGGCTGGTTCTTCGTGCAGGATGAGTTTGCCCAAGCCCTTGTCCTGCTGATCCTCCCCTGTCCGCCGGGCAATTGGCTTGACGCCTGTGCCGGGGTGGGGGGCAAGACCGCCATCCTGGCCGGACTCTCTCCAACCACTATCCAACTGGTGGCGGTCGAGCCCAACCCCTACCGCCAGCAAACCCTTGCCGAAAACATGGCGCGCCTGCGCATCGAGGGGGTCTTGACCTTCGCCGGCAAGCTCGCGGAATACGCGGCTGACCACCCCGGCGAGTTCGCCGCCATCTTGATCGATGCCCCCTGCTCCGGTCTGGGAGTGACCGGGCGTCATCCCGATATCCGTTGGCAGCGGGAAGAGGCGGGGCTTATGGCCTATCAGGCCAAACAACTGACGATCTTGCGAGAGGCCGTCCCCTTGCTCGCCCCCGGCGGGGTGCTCGTCTTCGCCACCTGTAGCACCGAACCTGAGGAGGGCCCGGAGGCCATCGCCAAGTTTATTGCAGAATTTCCAGAATTTGTTATAGAAGATGCGTCAGTGTGCCTGCCGCCTTCAGCCCGTTGTTTACTCGACGAGGCAGGCTGCCTCACCACCATCCCCGGCCGTTTTGGGAGCGATGGTTTTTTTGCGGCGAGGTTGCGACGCCGGAGCTCCCCCCCAACCGTCCCGCCTCCGAAACCGTAACGCCCCACCTAAGGAACCCTCCCCATGGCCCTCTCTGGCTCGGCAAAGATCGTCAACCTCATCCTCGTTGTCTTGTCCATTGGCCTCTTGGCCCTCTTTTGGCTCGATTTCGACCGGCCAGACAGACCGGCGACGGAGGGCACACCCCCGGCCAAGCCCTCCTCATCGAGGCCCGCCGCCAAGGCCTCAGCAAACAAGACAAGCAAGAAGGGCCCCAGCCGCCAAGGACCCAAGCTCTCCTCGCAAACACCCTCTGGCCCGCTCGGGGGCACCGCGCAGAGCAGCATCGAAGACGAGGTGCCGGGGGGCAAACCGGCAGCGGCACCTGCCGAGACAGGCCAACAGCCACCCGCCGCTCAGGCGACAGCGGAAGGCCAGAGCGAGCGTCTGATGACCCCGGAAGAGTTGGGCCTGGAGCTCGAACACGTAGCCAGCCTCACCGACCCCGGCGAGCGACAAACCGCCCTGCGCGAACTGGCCAAGACCCTTGGCGGGCAGATGAACTCAGAGCTCGCGGCCCAAACCTTGGCCGCCCTCAGCCAACCCGAGGAGCAAAGCGCCTTCGCCGCTGAGCTGGTACGGGCGATGATTGAGAAGAAGAACCCAGCCGCCGCCGCCCAGTTGATGGCCCAAACCGGCAACGCCCAACTGATGCAGGAAACGGCGGGGCAAATCGCCTCGGCCTGGGGGGCAGTTGATCCGGCCGCCGCCCTGCAGTGGGCCGGCACCCTGCCCGACCCCAAATTCGCCAACCAGGCCTACGGCGAGATCGTCTACTCCTGGGCAGCCAAGGACCTCAACAGCGCCTACAACTGGGCGATCCAAACGTCCGATCCGCAACTGCAAGGCAACCTCATGGTCCGCATTGGCCTGGCCGTCGCCCAACAAGACCCGGTAGCGGCCAGCAAGTGGGCGATGCAGTTTGAAGACCCCAAGGTGCAGGGCCAGATCCTGTCTTCGGCGGTGCAGTTGTGGGCCTTGAAAGACATGGGGGGGGCGGTGGGCTTCATCGAGGCCCTGCCTGCCGGTGCCAACCGGGAACAGGACATCAACGCCGTCGCCAGCATTTGGGCGCGCACTGACCCAGCGGCGGCGATTGATTGGGTGGGCCGCTCGGCGGCGCCAGGCTCACGCGCCCCCATCTTGACCGAGATCGGCGGGGTCTGGGCCAAGCACGACCCGCAGGCGGCCACGAAATGGGCCAACACCTTCTCCGACCCACCAGCTCGCAGCCAGGCCTTGACGGCCACCACCTCACAATGGGCCAAGAGAGATCCGCAGGCGGCAATGGGCTTCGTCCAGTCCTTGCCGGGAGATGCGGCCCAGGAGGCGGCGGCCACCACTGTCTTACGGGTGTGGGTGACGAAGGACCCCGCCGGGGCGATCTCCTTCGTCGAGGGGGTCAAGGGCGCCAACCAGCAGGCGGCCCTCTACGAGACACTCGGCAAGCAGTGGATGTCGCTCGATCCAGCGGCGGCAGGCCAATGGATACAGGGCTCGACCATGCCCTCGGAGGTCAAACAGAGGCTCCTGCCACAATGAGCTCCTGGCGCGCAGACGCTCATTGTCAGGGGGCTGGGGGCACTAGGCTGACGGTACTGTTGCCTGATGACCTTGCCGCGGTCTCGCGGATCTTGACTGCTTGGGGGAGTTTTACCAACCTTGAGATGGAGGCGGCGATGGAGGTCTGCGCGGAGGCCGGGAGGCACCCTTTTCAAGACTATTGCGGCCTTTGCGCTAAGGAGGGGGAGGGGCTGGCCGGTTTTTTGGTCTTCGGCCCCATCCCCATGACCGACCGTGGCTGGCAGCTCTACTGGCTGGCCGTTGCCCCCAGCCATGCCCGTCGAGGGATCGGCCAGCGCTTACTAGAGGCCATGGAGGGGGAGATCCTGGCCCGCCATGGCCGCCAGATCCACATCGACACCTCCTCCCTGCCCGCCTACCTGCCCGCCCGCCGTCTGTATGAAAAGAACGGTTTCCACCTGGTCGCCCAACTACCGGACTTCTTCCGCGACGGCAGCCATAAGCTGCTCTACCTCAGGATGGAGATAACTCAATGAAACAGGCTACCGTCATCCATTCCATCCTGGTTATGCTTCTTCTCGCTCTTCCCGGATGCGGCAAACAGGAAGAACAAACGGCCGGTCCGCAACTCGACGCCACTCCGGCACGCCAAGAAGCGCCAGCCTACCATTTCGCCATCCATCCCCTACACAACCCGGCTAAACTCAGCGAGGCCTATCAACCGCTCATAGACTTCTTGAACGAAAGGATCCGCTCCTGCCGATTTTCTTTGGAGGCATCGAGAGACTACGCCAGTTTCGAGGAGAAATATCGAGTGCGCACCCCCGAGTTCATCCTCCCTAACCCTTGGCAGACCCTCCAGGCCGAGACGGCCGGCTACCGGGTAATCGCCATGGCCGGTGCCCCCAAGGATTTCAAGGGGGTCTTCGTGGTACGCAAGGATAGCGGCATCAAGCAGCCGGCCGATCTCATCGGCAAGGCGGTCAGCTATCCCTCTCCCACGGCTCTGGCCGCCTGCATCATGCCCCAATATTACCTGTTCACGCACGGAGTTAAGGTCATGACCGACCTCGACAACCGCTATGTCGGCTCTCAGGAATCGTCGATCATGAACGTCTTTATGGGGCAGACGGCGGCTGGGGCGACGTGGCCACCGCCATGGCGGGCCTTTCAAAAACAACACCCTGATGAGGCGGAGGCACTTACGGTCATCTGGGAGACCGAATCGCTCGTCAACAACTCGGTCATGAGCCGGGACGACATGCCCGCTGCGCTCCAGGGCCAAATCAGAGACGCTCTAACGAGTCTGGATCAGACCCCGGCAGGGAAGACGATCCTCGCCAACATGGAGACCGCCCGTTTCCTCCCCGCCACCAACGAGGACTACGAAGCCGTGCGCCGCTACGTCTCCCGTTTCGAGAGTGAAGTACGCCCGGTAAAGAAACAATGACCCTCAATCATACGCGGCACTTTTTGTTCGATACCCTGCGCGGCCGGCTCGTCACCAGCGTGGCCTTGGTTCATGCGGTGATGATGGCCCTTTTCATCGCGGATCTGACCGCGCGGCAACGTGTCATGCTTCTCGATCGCCAGGCGGAAGAGGCTGTTGCCCTGGCCCAGTCCCTCTCCACCTCGGCAGGGGGGTGGCTTGCCGCCAATGACATCTCGGGGCTGCAGGAACTTGTCGAAGCCCAACGCCGCTACCCCGAGCTCATGTTTGCCATGCTCATCGACAAGGAGGGAAAGGTGCTGGCTCATAGCGATCGGACAAGGAAGGGCTTTTTTGCCCATGATCTTCCTGCTGCGGCCGAACAGACCCTTTTCTCCCGAACCCCAGCCCTGGTGGATGTGGCCGTCCCGGCTATGCTTGGCGGACGGCACGTGGGCTGGGCCCGGATCGGCCTCGGCCAGAAGTCGGCAAGGGAAAAATTGGCCGCCATCACCGGAAGCGGGATCCTGTATGCGATTGCCGCCATCCTGATCGGGTCGATCATCGCCTGGTGGATGGGCTACCGGATCACCCGCCGATTATATGCCGTGCAAGAGACGATCAACCTGGTTCGCGCCGGTGATCGCCAGGCCCGCTCTCACCTCATTGGCAAAGACGAAGCCGCCCTCATGGCCGGGGAGTTCAACGCCATGCTGGACGCCCTCGACAAGTCCAAGCAGGAGATCATGCGCTTAAACAGCGAACTTGAACTCCGCGTTCAACAACGGACAGCCGAACTGGAAACCGCCTACCAAGACCTCAAGATGGCCCAAGCCAAGATACTCCAGCAGGACAAAATGGCCTCGATCGGGCAACTTGCAGCCGGGGTGGCCCATGAAATCAACAATCCCATGGGCTTCATCCTGAGCAACCTGGGGACACTCGCCAAATACAGCTCCCGGCTGGTGGAGTTCATCGGTGTCTTGGGCCATGCCGTCGAACGGGTGGTCGCTGAAACAGACAACGAGGTGAGGCAATTGATTGACAGCAAACGCCAAGCGTTAAAGATCAACCAGATCATTGACGATATCGGTGACTTGATTGCCGAATCGATCGAAGGCGGCACCAGAATCAAGCAGATCGTCATGAATCTGAAGGGTTTCTCCCATATCGACAAGGCCGAGTATCAGCCTGCCGATATCAATGCCGCCCTGAGCGACACCCTGGCCATCGTCGGCAACGAACTCAAACGCAAGGCCCAAATCCATACCGCTTTTGGCGATCTGACTCCGGTAACCTGCCATGCCGGCCAACTGAATCAGGTGTTTACGAATATCCTGCTCAACGCGGCTCAGTCCATCACCGGCCATGGCGAGATCACGATCGAAACCAAACAGGAGGGGGAGGCGGTGACAATTGTTATCTCGGACACGGGGAGCGGAATGCCGCCCGAGGTCATCTCCCGGGTCTTCGAGCCATTTTACACGACCAGGGAGGTCGGCCAGGGAACCGGCCTCGGGCTCAGCATCGCCTATGACATTGTCAAGAAACATCAGGGCACGATAGAGGTGGCAAGTCGAGCCGGACAGGGGACGGCATTTACCATCACCCTGCCACTGGCTTTGAAGACGGCGCCTGAAACTATGTTAGATTAGCCTTTCCCTTGCGCAATAGTCGCGCCCCGATTCCAATTCAGCCAGGCCAAAATTGGAATCGGGGCGCGGGCCTAACCAGTTGCGCTCCCACTGTCCCTAATCAGTCCACGTCTTTCGCAAGTCCAAGGTGTTGTCTCCCACGAGACACAGCAACAACTCTTTCAGCAGCTTGCCGCCAGAACGCCTCAAGTTCTTTCGGATTGCTCTGAATTTCTTCAACTTTTCTGCGTAGCTCGTCCATCTGCTGCCAAGATCTTTTTGCCATTTTTCCTCTCCGTTTGTTGATGTTTTGCTTTGATAGTATCAGTTTCTTGCAGTGTATACGATTTTAGTTTTTGATTAAAATCGTAAAGATTACTGAGCTGTTTGATGACAAGCTCAATTTTTTTCATTCATCAGCCTCTCAATATCAGCTTGATCTTGCAAAGAGTTTCTCTGGTGTTTAAGCCATATCATATCAAGTTTGTTAGCAATACGGACAAAACCATGCTCTCCTTCAGCAACAAGCGCATTTGTTATAATTTCTAAATGCTTGCTATTTCCAGCTAGCAAAATGTCGACAATCATTTGATCGTTAGTAACAACCTTGAAAAATCTATGCAGTGTTAATGGTGTCTTCTTGAATGTCCACGGTTCAGCTGATTCAAAATATCCGATATCTTCTAATATTGTTTTCAATTTGAAAAAATCTTCAGGAGCAAGAAGCATATCTATGTCTTGTGTAAACCGAGGCTCAGCATAAAAAGCCAAAGCTACCCCACCGACAATGGCATATTGAATTTTTTGTTCTTCAAGATGCTTTATTATCCGTGAAAATTCGTCAAATATATTCATAAAGTTCTCTCACACGTAATCGTTCACCAGGGGCGCTGGACGTGCAGATTACACCTGAACGTAAACGTTTACCGGGTGCCCCAGATGCGCGAAAGCGGCCTGCGAAGTGTGCTAGTTGCACATGAGTAGGCCGCTGA
>Ga0172371_10012116_pt1 | contig 11400 bp, 5 predicted proteins | sample Lak12m_FD_114543 | JGI IMG/M metagenome (GOLD analysis project Ga0172371, IMG submission 114543) | Freshwater microbial communities from Kabuno Bay, South-Kivu, Congo - kab_022012_12m | ecosystem: Environmental > Aquatic > Freshwater > Lake | place: Democratic Republic of the Congo: South-Kivu...
GCCTAAAATTCCACTGGACGAACTAACTGAGTTCAGGCGTGGGCCAGTCTGTACCCGGCGTTCATGCCAGTTTTGGCGCGGGCCCTGTGGTGGTTGTACGAATGCGTGTGGCGGAGTGATTGGCCCCGGGTGCTGACGGGAGGGCATCCGCGTAATCAGGCCTGCAGGTGGATGGTGAGAGAAACCCGGCAAAGAATTGGGCCGAACGCTCGTGTGCATGGGTGCCGGAGGCTTGTGGATGTAGGTACTTCCAGTATTCCACAATGAGTTTCTTTCAGGAGGTCTTATTGATGACCACGGCCGCGGCGGGTATTGATGCCTCACATTTGACGGTGGTCTACGATCAAGAGTCCTGGTAGCAGGTCTGGACCGATGCCAGGTGGGCCGAGACCAATGAGTCTGTGTGTGAACAGGGTGCCTGGAAATTCGGGACGGCGATATTCTTGGGGCAGGTCTGGAAACCCGTGGCGAAGACACTCTCGCCGGTCTTGATATCCGCGGAGCAGAACGTCTAGGCGCAGATATTCTGCCGCCACCGCGGCGCTTTGTTACGATGAGGGAATCGTCTTCGTCCTCAACACTCGATGGCTCGGTTGCCCAGGTGTGAGTCCGTTCATGATTAATTGACTGAGCCGACGCAGTTGAAACCGGCACAATCAGGAGCAGGCTCAAAAGGCCAATGGTGGCAAGACGGCACAATAGCTTTGTAGTAGTGATCATGCCTCCCAACCTCCCTTGATGCATTCTTCTTCAAGATGGTTCTGACAATTCTCTTCGTTCGGCTTTCAAGGCAGGTATTCGGGAGAGCGGAGTGGTTCTGACCAAAAAGATTGGGGGCCTGTTAGTTTTTTTGGGCGCGGGCCGGCAGATTGACTTGTCTGAAGAGAGCGGGTTTTGGGAAGCGCCATTCGGCTGCTAGTCCGCGTCGCCCGACAATATGAACGGCGCCCAGAAGAATGGATGGTTGTACCCCCGCGCTCGGAGTTCGGTTCGGGCAAGTCTTAATGCCTCCACCTTGCTCTTGCCTTCATAGAGATGTGTCATGAAACTGAACACCAGCTTCACCGAAGAATCTTCCACCACATCCCACAGGGTCATCAAGACCGACCTGGCCCCAGCGTACTGGAACGCTCTGCCCATGCTTATTGTGCCTTCGCCGAAAACATATTTGCCAACACCTGTTTGACCAGCCAGCAAGACGACGATATCTGCATTCAATTTCAGGTTCATCACTTGACTCATCCTGAGCAGGTTGTTCGCCCTGGCAGGTATCATGCTGAACAGCAAGACAGGTTCCTGTACCTCGGGCAAGAGGCCGTCTCCGAAATACCCGTGAGTCGCGAAGACGATCTTGTCGTAAGTCTCAATCTTTGGCACGATTTCCCTGGAAAAGATCTCCATGGTAGCATCTTTTCCGGAGTATACGTCACACCGGCTCCCAAACATCTTGAGGAGATCTTGTGTCAACGCCTTGATTTCAGGCAATTCGTCGAATCCCAGAAGCTTGTTGTAGGTTTCCACTGACAACAGCCTCTGGTCTCCTTCTTTTGCAGCTGCAGCCTTCTTCTGAGACAGGGATTCCTGCTCTACTGCCCGGTCTATGGCATCTGCACGCTCCTTGCTCACGTTCTCCGCCACCGCCGGCTCGCGCGCAGCTGCTATTACCGGATTTGCGATGACCAGAACCCTTCCTGGTGCCCCATCTGTTCTCTTCTTCAGACCGCGGGCCAGCGTCAAGGCTGTTATCGACGGGCTGTATGAGACGTTATTCCTGTCTGCAAAGAACTGGGTGCCGGTCACGCTGGGATAGTCATCGCGGAGATCTATTTTCCCTTTATCAGCTAGCAGCATCTCAAACGGGAGCTGCGTGAGCGAGCCGTCAGGCACAATTACGACCGGCTTGTCCTGGTCTATTCTGCTGAGAACCGGGCTCAGGAGAAGATCGTACAATTTCTTGCCCATGGTAAAATTGAACGACTTGAGTTTCTCCCAAGCGTTCTCAGCGGTTAGCCGCTCAAACGGCGCCAGGAACTTGCTAACCATTCCGTCCAATTCTCTTTTGGGCACCTCTCTATACTCGGCATGGACGACGCTTTTCCCCTTAATCAGGTAGATCAGCAGCCCGAGATCTGTAACTGTGTAGGCGATGACGATTTCATCCGGCTTAAGCGCAGATTTCTCCGGCGATACAGGCTTGGGAAATCTTCGTGCATAATAGTCGGGGTACTTCTGGGACAGGGTCCTCTTGATCTGCTCCACCCGAGCATGGAGTTCCTTTTGTCGCTTCTCCAGGGCAAGAATAGCGGTCGCGTCACCCCCCCTGGCAAGGCAGTCTTGCAACTGCCTGTGAGTGCTGGCTATCTGCCCTTCCACCATCTCCAGATCGCTCAAGAGTTTCTTGTCGACACCCACGTCGATGCCAAGATCCTTGGTCACCATCTTGTCAGCGAACGACCGAGCTTTGATGAATTCTGCTGCAGACAGGGACTTGGCTGCCTTGCCCATCCGCAGCCTGACCCTTGCAAGTCCTTCGTACGGGAGCACGTGTTTCACACCCAGGATTTCTTCGCCATGAAGGAAGGTACGCTTGGGCGCCTGATCAAGAGCGTCACGGATCTTTTCCGAAACGTTCGCTGCTTCTTCAAAGCCTTTTTCCGCTTCAGCCCAGTTTTCCATCTTCTCGTAGACGAGCCCTAGCCCGACGGACGCTAGAAATGAGCACCTAAGGCTCCCGGCAGCATCCGCCTGCGATCTCAGGTTGCTGAACTCCCTCAGTGCTGCTGCGGCATCTCGCTCGAGCAAGTACCGTCCCTTCACATACCTCAAGAGCATCAGAATATTCTTTTCTTCAGGCTGTATAGTGTCCTCTGCCTGTTTGATATATTCCCCGGCCAACCTGAGATTGGACTCTCTGGCTGAATCAGGCGTGCCGTCCGAGGGGGCGTAGCGTTCTCTCTCCATGTAAAAGAGCGCAAATTGGCACAGAGCTTCGGTTGGAGGAATTCCTAATTGTTTCTTGAGTTGTAGTACCTCTGTATACTCTTTCTCAGCCCGTACCCCGTCGCCGCGGCGCGTGTGAATATTGGCCATGTCGAACAGCGTGTTGCTGAGGAACCGACGATCGCCGATCTGCCTTTGAATTTCTGCGGCAATCTCATATTGACTCAGGGCGCCTTCAAAAAATCCATAACGCTCGTAGATATTTCCGATGGCCACCGCAGAACTGGCCTTCAGCCCTGGAACTCCCAACTTCTCAGTCAACGCTCGCGCGCTTAACAATAGTTGATCAGCTTCCTGCAATTCCCCTTGTTCTCTTGAAAGGCGCCCCGTGAGGACAAGTGCCTGGACTTGACCTGCCACATCACTGGCGTTGTGAAATGCAAGTTGGGCATTCTTGCAGGAGAATAGAGCTTCCGGGTAGCGGCCACGAGCCTCGTGGACAAATGCTGTGCCGAGAAGGCATTTTGCTCGCCCTCTTTCGTCATCAGATCTGTTGAATATTTCCGCGGCCGATTCAAAGCATTCAATGGACTTGGAGAGGTCTCCCTGGTCCAGGAGAATCTTTCCTATATTGCACAGAGTGTACGCCTCACCTCTTGCGAACTCCTGAGCCTTGAACTTTGTCAAGGCCTCGTTGAAGCATCGCAATGCTTCACGGTAGTCGGCCTTGGCCTGGTGAACCAGGCCGACATTGTTCATGGTGACAGCATAGTTTAGGGGATCGCTTGTCCTGCGAAAAACGGACAAGGCCTTATCATAATATTTTGTTGCTTCTTCGTGATGGCTCGTGGCGCTGTACAAGAGGCCCAGATTGTTGTTGGCTTCACCAATTCCCTTCTCGTACTTCACTGCCTCAAAGACCCTCAGCGCTCCCTCAAATTTCTCCGCGGCCTTATTAATATCATCCGGCGAAGATGCCTTCTGCTGAAGAACCTCTCCTTCCTTCAAGAGGGCCAATCCAGCGTCGAGGGACTGACTCCAACCGGGGGGCGTCCCCAAAATACAGAATCCAGTCAGTACAGCGATCAATAGTACGGTTCTCATGAGTCTGTAATACCGATTCGCGACAGAAATCATCACTTGCTTGCACCGGGGGCATACCTTCTCCGCTACGGACGGTAAGACCTGACTTCGCTTCGGAGCTATGCCCCCGGTGCTACATAAATAATTGCGAAACTGTATAATATCCATAAGTTGGCTCATCGGCCCGTCTTAGAAGTCTTGCCGGAGGAATGCGACATCGTGAATGCACTTCAGCCGGATCACTCGACCCAGGAGGTCAGACTAGATGGCGGTCTTCCGTGTTCCGCTCAACGTTACGCAGAAATGTTGTCAGTAACGAATGTCCGCAACGAGCTGGCACACTTAACACCGTGCAAAGCGGCGAGCGACCTTCAGATTTGGCAACATCTCTTACCAGGACCCGAGAAGTCCAGTGCTTCTCCCGGTACGAGGAACACCTGGTCGGTTCGAAACCGTGCCGAGCCGTCCGGACACGGCCATGGGAAACGCTCCTTCTGCTTGAGCGCTCATTTTGGCATGCTGTCCGCCCCTGGTGAAGTCCTTGGCCTTCTCATACACGCATTCGTATGCCTCCTGAAGCGTGACCACACCGTCACCGTTCGCGTCGGCTTTTCCTCGCAAACCTTCCAGGAGATAATAGGTAAAAACACCGTTGCCAAGAGATCGGTCTTCCTTGGAAATTTCGTCAGGCCGGCAAGACGATATGAAGAACCTGCCTTCAGCCTGTTGGAACTGATTCATGAATCTGACGAGCGACGATTCGATGCTCCGAGATCCTTTGGAAGAAAAGCCGCCCGCATGACAAGTGTCTGCAACTATCACGATTCGCCTGGAATCCAGCTTCTGCATGAACCAGGTACGGCTCATGTTGACCGCAGTGGCCTCCAGATAATCCGGATTGGCATCATGAGTCAGGAAGAAGAACTCGCCAGGCATGTTTGGGTCATCAGCTCCATGCCCCGCGAAGAATATGACCACAGTATCGTTTTTCCCTGCTTGCCGAAGTTCGTAGAAGAGTTGCTTCTTCACTTCGGTCTGGGTGGCATTCTCGTTGATTAGGAGCTTGAGATGAGTCTTCTTGAATAGATTCTTCTGAGAATTGAGGAAGTCGGCAAAGTCTCGGGCATCCTTGTCCGCCAGGCTCAGCTTCGGAATCTTGGGATTGCCATAGTTGGAGACTCCCACAACGACGGCGTACAAGTCTCCGATGCCCACTTCCGAAGAGATGGCAGCAGGCCGTTCGGACGGGTACCTGATAGATCTTGGTTGCTGCTGCGCGTTTGCGCTCCACGTGGTCACAATCATGAAAACGAAGATCAGCGGTAAGATCTTCCGCGTCCAATTGAACCCCGCAAACCAACCAACGAAGGGATTGAATGTGTTCAATTCTGGACTCCATTTTGAACGCTGCGGTTCTCTGAACGGGAACCTAGCAAGTGAGCAGGTGTGCTGCGCAATTACCCCGAACAACATGAGCCCGATTGTCCTCCAGCTGTTATGATGTTCCTGATGAGGAACAGAGGCGCATCATCCTTGACAACTCGTTGTCGGCCAATTACGGAAAAGCACGTAAATGGCCGCCCCAAAACGGGTACCAGGGATTTGACAGCAAAATTCCGGTTCATTCCCAAGCGCCTTTTTTCTTTAACAAGTTCACGATATCGGCGTTAACCCGGCGCCACGAAAATGAGGCGATTCTCAGTGCACTGTAGCCACCCGCGCCCTTAGCGTTCACGTCGGCACCCTTCTCCAATAGCAGGTTCACAACTGCTGTATAGCCTTCCCATACAGCATGTATCAGCGCGGTCTCTCCGAACTTATCTTTTGCCTCGATGTCAGCACCCTTTTCCAGCAGCAATTCTACGATCTCGATATGACCCATCTTTGCGGCCCAGGCGAGCCCTGTTCTCCCGATAATATCCCTGGCATGTACGTCAGCGCCATTTTCTAAGAGTACTTTGACTACCGTGCTGTGACCTTGCATTGCCGCTGAAATAAGCGCTGTCCAACCATCAACCGCTCTCCTAGCGTTTACGTCTACTCCTTTGGAGATCAGGTACCTGACGTCATTTACCTGTCCAGCCCGCGCTGCTTCAATCAAGGGCCAGTCTTTCGAGGTGTCCGGCTTCACCGTTTCCAATGGCTTTGAAGCCGCAGGCTTGGACGCAGTGGGTGCCGCAACGGAAGTAACAACGCTTGGCGGCATCAGTCTCGCGAGTGCGGCCCTTGCGTCTCCGTCGTCTTTTTCTGATGCCTTGAAATACCACTTCATAGCTTCTGCTTTATCTCTAATGACCCCTAAGCCATATTCGTATTTTAGTCCGAGTTCAAACTGCGCTTTTGCGTCTCCCTTCTCGGCCTGGCTTCGCAAGCTGTCCAGCTCGCTAGGTTGCACCTGGCCTGTTGTCGGTTGGCCGGAATACTGAGGGATTGGGCTTGGTGAAGGTTCCAGGCGCACCAGGGACATAGGGAATTTTCCTACCACCTTTCCTTCCATTTGAGGGTGCTGCATGCCTTTGGTGGCGTTCTTGGTTTTTTCATACACGTACTCGTAAGCGTCCTGGAGCGTCACCACTCCGTCACCCGACCGGGAGGCCTTGCCCTTGAGTCCTTCCAGCAAATGGTAGGTGAATACTCCATTGCCCAGGCTGGCCTCTTCACGTGAAATCTCATCGGGCCGAGATGATGTCAGGAAAACTCTTCCTTCCGATTCCTGGAACTGATTCATCAATTTCCGCAAGGCCAATTCGCTGCCCCTCGCTCCTTCGCTGGCAAAACCTCCGGCATGACAAGTGTCGGCGATAACCAACACTCTCTTGGAATCGAGTCGCTGCATGAACCAGCTCCGGCCCATGTTTACCGCTGTTCCTTCCAGGACGGCTGGGTCTGCATCATAGGTGAGAAAGAAGAACTCACCCGGCATCTTGGGATCGTCAGCTCCATGACCGGCCAGAAATAGCACCACGGAGTCGTTCTTCCCTGCCCGTGGCAGTTCGTAAAAGAGATGCCTTTTGACCTCTTTCTGGGTGGCTTGTTCGTTGAGCAGTAATGTGAGATGAATATATCTAAAAAGTTGCTTCTGGCTCTTCAGAAAATCAGCAAAGTCTCTGGCGTCCTTATCCGAGAATTTTAGCTTGGGAATTTTGGGATGGTTGTAGTTCGCTACTCCGACAACGATTGCGTACAGGTCTCCGATACCGACTTCGGAGGACTCCGCAGCGGGTTTTTGGGAAGGCAGTCTGATAGACCTTGATTGCTCCTCTGGACCACACCCTGGTGTAAGCGCGAGAAAGAGGACAAGACCACACAAACAAAGTCTCCGGAATCCTCCGCTCCATGTGCCTGATAGGATCGGCTCATGCAAGGCGTTCATTTTTTTCCCCACGATCTGAAAGCCCGCGCGAAGAGATGAATATTCACAATTATTTCATAGGGCCGGCCGTCGTTGCAAGCATAAAGACCTTCGGGATCTTTCAACGCGTCTCTCCCACCAGAATGAACGGAGCCCAGTAATAGGGATGCTGGTACCCCGCCTGCCGCAGCTCCGACCTAGCCAAGGTCAAGGCTTCGAGCTTGTTCTTCCCGGCTTTCAGGTGCTGGAAAAAATGCTCTACCAGTTGCACAGATGGCTCCTCTGAGACTGACCAAAGAGTCATCAGCACGCTCTTTGCTCCAGCACACTGGAATGCCCTGCCCATGCTGGTCATACCTTCGCCAGAAACCTGTTTCCCGAGTCCGGTACGGCAAGCGGTAAGAGCTACAATGTCTGCGTTCATCTTCAAGCTCATCACGTCACTCATCCTAAGGAAACCGTCCGTTCCGGGAGGAACCATGGTCAATGCGAGAAAAGGCTCTAACATCCCGGGAACTCGCGTGCTGAACACACCATGTGTTGCGAATACAACCGCGGTGTATTGATCCAGCCTGGGCGCGATATCTTTCAGAAAATCGGCTTTGTTCGCCCTAAGATCAGTGTATCTTTCCGCATTGGAGCCGTACAGATTCTGCAAGTTTGCCGCCAACACCGAGGTCTCAGGCAGCCGGCGAAACTTGAAAGAGCCGCCGTCGATCTCTTCAATGGCAGTCATGAGGCTGCTGACAGATTCCTCGTCCTTGCTCGCAACATCGGTCTGTTTCACTGCTTGTGCTCTCTCGTCTTTTAGCTGGAATACGGGATCGGCGATCACCAACAACCGGTCACCGGCTTTCCGGTTTTCACCAAGGGTACGGACGAGTGTCAGAGCGGTGATGGATTGGTAATAACTGATAGGATATAGGTCAGCCAAATAGGTCAGACCCTCAGGGACATTTTCTCTGTCCCTTTTCCACCTCACGTTTCCGCTCACGACCAGAGCCTCGAATGGGAGAACGGCCAGGATTTCGTGAGGAATGATTATTAGGGGAGTGCCTTTGGGCACTTCGGTGAGGACTGGCGCTAGGAGCTTCGAGTATAGTTTCTTGCCCAATTGGGGATCAAACTGCCTTAGACGTCCTGGCACAAAAAATTCGCAGAATTGCCTTACATCAGATTCCAGTTCAGCAATGGGATATACGGTAGAAAACGTTGAGGCAGTTTCTTTGCCGATAATGAGCTTGGCTCCGACTCTCTCGTCGGATACGTCGAACATGATCACGTGCTCACCAGGTCGGAGTGCCGATTCTCTCAAAGTGACCGGCCGCGGATATTTGATTGCAGCGTAGGCAGTGTGCTCTTTCCAGAGCGTATCCACGAAGGCTTGGAACTCTGCTTCCGCTTTGTTGACATCCCGGGTAAGTTCATCATACCGCTGTGTATTCCGATCTTTAGGGACCTTGCTCCGGGTCTTCTTGAGTGCAGCTACTTTGGCCATGAGCGCCTGTTCCTGCGAAAGAACATCCTGAGGGGCGCCGGAGTAACCGGTGTTCCGTCTCTGAGAGACCCTGTCAGCGAAAGCCCTGGCTCTTGTGGCCTCGCTGGGAGCTATGCTTTCGGCCGATTCGTTCAACTTCATTTGTACTCGTGTCAGGCCTTTTGCAGGGTCGGACCGGGCGAAACCGTTGATCCGAACTTCAAAGAAATTCTGTCTCTCTGACGGCAATAGGGCGGAACGAATCTCCTCGGTCATTTCCATGCCCTTGGCATAGTGGCTTGCCGCCTTCTGATAATCTTCCAGCGCTTCGTACACTCTTCCCAGGCCTGTATGTGCAGTGAAAAGATCCTCCACATTCCCACTTACCTCTGCTGACTTCAGAAGTTTCGCGTATTCTCGCGCCGCCTGCTCAAATTGCTTCTTGATCAAATACAGTCTGCCTGAAAGTGCGGATGAATTGACCTGATTGATAAAAGTATTAGCCTTCTCAAGATCTCCCATGTCGAGGTAGAAGTCTCCGAGCAGCTTTGCGGGTCGGCTCACGTCCACGCCTATTTTCCTGTACAGATCAAATCCTTTTTGTAGGCTCGCCTCGGCCTCCTCACGCTTACCGCCGGCCTGCTGAATCCGGCCAAGATTCAGGATTGTTCTGGCCTCTTCCCGGAGCATCCCTCCCTGTTTCAGGACAGCCAGAGCTTGAAGGTAACTATCGACTGCATGATCGTGTTGGCCTCTCTCAAAATATACGTTTCCTATGTTGGTCAAGGCAATCCCCTCGTGAAGCCTGTCGCCAAGCGTCCGGTATATCTCGAGGGATTTGGAATAATGCTTCATGGCCGTGCTGTACTGCCCCTGAAGTCTGGACACCTCCCCCATGTTGTGCAGAGTGTCCGCCTGTCCTTCAGGGCTACCAATCTTGCGGCTCATATCCAGGGCCTGCTGGTAATATTCCACAGCCTTGGCGTATTGGCCCTTTTCGCGATGAACTTCACCGATATGGTTGAGAGTCAGAGCTTCCCATTCTGTGTTGCCCGAGGTCCTGTAGGCTTGCAGAGCCTGTCGGTAATGATCAATAGCTTTGTCGAACTGCCCCAGATCGAAGGCAACACCCCCAAGGCCGCTCTGACCCTGGGCTTGCCCCGCTGTGCTCCCGATCTTTGTAGCGACATCCACAGCCTTCTGATAATAGTCCCGACCCTTGTTGTAATCCCCTAGAACACAATTGATCTTGCCCAGGTTCGTGGCTACGCACCACATTTTCTCCTGATCGCCAATCTTTTCGAAGGCTGCAAGGGCCAGTTCATACTTACGTGCGGCTTGTTCGAGCTCCTGGCGGGATTTGGCATTGGATTCTATTTGCCACGCCTCGTTCCAGAGGGCTACAGCATGGTCCTTGGACTGAGGAAGTCCGGCGCACGGGAGAAGACCTAAAATCAGAGTGACCGCAACGGCAAACAGTCTATTTCTGTTCACGGGTATCCTCCCGTACTGTCTTTCCTGAATGGAGCAGTCTTCAATGAACTTCTCCCACCAAGATGAAAGGTGCCGAGAAAAACGGGTGGTCAAAGCCGTGCTTGCGAATCTCGTCGCGGGCCAGTATCAGGGCTTTTCAATTTATATTTCCCCGTCTTCCGTTTTCTAATGAAGCTCTACACAAGCTGCACCAAGGCCCCTTGTTCAACTGTCCATGGGCCCATAAGGACTGAACGCCCGCGTACAGGCGTGCCCCGCCCATGGCCATGTCGCCCTCAACGGCAATATATTGGTCTGTTCCACATAAACGTCCACAACACTGTTAAGTATCACACACCCTCCCATGTGGGTTGAAAAGCCCATGAGGTTGCCGGAAATCGCCTTCTCGCTGATCTCTAGTGCGATTTCATACTTATGTGGGGCCTTAAGGCGGCCTATAACAGACTTAGTGTCATTCAGGATCGTCCTGGCTTCGTTGACCAGCGCTGTAGCATCGCGCTGCCACTGCGCAAGTGCTGTGACCGGATCTGCACTAAACATGAGCAAAAGCATTGCAGCGAGTGCGAGGACTTTGAACATGGGACTTCACTCCCTGTTCATCCATGAGATGGTGTGGGTGCGCGATCATTCATTAGATCAAAATCAAGAGCCAACTGATCTTCCCCGAACCTTTGGCTGTCTTCCTGGTCTCCGGCACGGGATAGAAAGGATACCGTCCTTATAAGTACTACCTCAGGCACCGAGGATACAATCTATTTTTCCGCCAAAATCTTTAGTCTTCTCAGTCAAGAGCAATAGTTCACCTAGGAAAGCCACGACAAAGGAGGGTTCAGGCGCATCCCCCCTCTCTGAGCCGAAGTTCTTCGCCTTGCTTCGGAGGTACGCCTGAACCTTGCGAAAACGATCTCTAGCTGTTCACCGCTCCGCACCGTTAGCCGCGTTCACTTGACTTCTATGAACCCTCTGGGCAGCGAAACGGATTGTTGTCCCGACCCTGGCTTTCCAGAGGTAGATTCTACTGCTGCAGCCCTCACGTTGCCTCTTGACTCAATCC
>Ga0172371_10012117_pt1 | contig 11400 bp, 11 predicted proteins | sample Lak12m_FD_114543 | JGI IMG/M metagenome (GOLD analysis project Ga0172371, IMG submission 114543) | Freshwater microbial communities from Kabuno Bay, South-Kivu, Congo - kab_022012_12m | ecosystem: Environmental > Aquatic > Freshwater > Lake | place: Democratic Republic of the Congo: South-Kivu...
CCTAAAAATGATACGATGTGTGCTCGGAATCCAACAACAAGCGCCATAATCACTATCCATGCTGCAAATGCTCCTGTTACCCCGTACACGCCGCCTTCAAGAATAAATGGCATCCTGATATACCAAGGAGAAGCTCCGATGAGTTTTAAAATATCAATTTCTTCTTTTTTTAGTGCAATTTTCATCCCTATCACCGTCATAATAATGAGAAGCGAATCCATAGCTAAAAGGATGGCAAGTACACCGCCAACATTCCGTATGGCATTAGTCCAAGAAAGCAAGGAGTCGACAACATCTTTTTGAAACACGACCTCCTCTACCCCATCGGCTTGTTTCATAATTGGCTCTAATTCTGCCAAATACCGAGGATCTTTTGCTGTCACTTCAAGAGAGGCAGGAAGAATATCTGCTGTTACCATTTCCAACAACAGCGGATCGTTTTTGTTCTGTTCTTTGTAAATAGCAAGCGCTTCCTCTTTTGACACAAATTTTGTTGATGCTACTTTCTCTGTTGCATCAAGCGTTATGGTTAATGCATCTGCTTCTGCTTTTCCAGCTTTTTCCATGAAAAACACTGTAAGTTGTGGTTTGCTTTCAAAGTACTGCAAAATAGCAAACGAAAGACTGGTGGTTAAAAGAAAAATACCAGTTAATAAGAATGTAATAAACATGGTGAGGACCGCAGCAAATGACTGGTATGGAGATCTCCTTATATGTGTCCACACAGAACTAGTCTTCTTTTTCATGTTCTTTCCTTTCTTCTTTGTGTTCCTCGTGCTTTTTGGTGTGATGTGCACGTTTAGTAAAACGGTATTTTCCTTTTGTTTCATCACTCACAATTTCCCCTTCTTTCATGGTGAGTGTACGTTTTTTGTGTGCGTCAACAAGAAGAGAATTATGCGTCACAACCAACACAGTTGTGCCCATTTTGTTTACCTCTTGGAGAATTTCTAAAATATCCTCACTCGTTTCTGGATCCAAATTGCCAGTCGGTTCATCAGCAAGAAGTACTTTTGGTCCTGCAACAATAGCGCGTGCCAGGGCTATTCGTTGTTTTTCTCCCTGCGAAAGCTGCACTGGGAAAAAATTTGCCTTGTCTGCAAGTTCAACTAATCCGAGAACGTCCACCACGCCTTTTTCAATTTCCTCTTCTGACTTCCCTAGCACTTCCATACCAACGGCAATGTTTTCTGCTACCGTTCTATCCATTAACAACTTCAAGTCTTGAAACACCATACCCACTTTTCTTCGAAGGAGAAATAACTGGGATTCTGGAACAAGGGAAATGTCTTCATCATCAATAATGATTTGGCCTTCTGTTGGAAGGAGCTCACGTGTTAACAATCTTAACAGTGTCGTTTTACCGGCTCCTGTTGGGCCAATGAGAAAAACAAAATCCCCGTCTGGTATTTCAACGGAAATGTCAGAGAGTGCCTTTTTTTCACTCCCGTAATCTTTTGATACATGAATTAATTGAATCATTCCAAAACTTCTATCTGTCCAACATCCATGAGCCATGGACAGGATTTTGCTTCCATTGTTTTACTAGTGACTTTTACTTTTTTGCCGACGAACTGATCAAGATCAAGCACTGATGACACCAAACATGCTGTTTGTGATGGTCCCCCCTCACGAATCAACTTATGTGTCCCCTCATTGCTAATACCACCCTTTTCTATTGTTCCCGTCGCGCTATCGGTGAATGTTTTTGTATCTGCACTCCCAAAGACATTCTTTCCTGTAGCTGTGGGGCCAGCTGCAGCAGTTGAACTACTTCCCGTTGTCTGTTTTGAAGAGGAAATGAAGTATCCCGTGAGAATCCCAAGTCCAATCATGACAATAAACACTCCTCCGATAATGAGCTTTGCTTGTTTCGTCATTTTCTCATCCTCCTTCAGGGGAATCGTTTGTACTTGTTTTTGTAGAGGGTCAATTTTTTCCATAGTTCCTCCATTATTACGACTTATGTGATTTTTTTCAAGTACGCCATAATAAAATCCTCAATATCTCCATCTAACACCCTCTCAGTTTGGCTGGTTTCGTACTGCGTTCTCACATCTTTTACCATGTGATATGGATGAAGCACATATGATCTAATCTGATTCCCCCATCCTGGTGTTTTATACACCCCTTTATATTTATCTTGCTCTGACTGCCGTTTCTCTTCTTCAAGTGTCCAGAGTTTTGCCCGAAGTATTTTTAATGCATACTCTCTATTTTGCCCCTGATACCGTTCACTTTGGCAGGTAACAACAAGACCTGATGGTTTATGACGAAGCCGAACGGCAGTTGATACTTTGTTGACGTTTTGTCCACCTTTCCCTCCTGCTCGATAAAACTCCCATTCCAAATCTTCTTCTTTAAAAACAACATCTTGCGATTCCTCAACTACCGGCAACACCTCAACCATGGCAAATGATGTTTGCCTGAGATTGTCTGCATTAAATGGAGATTGACGAACAAGTCGGTGTACGCCGCTTTCTGCTTTTAAAAATCCGTATGCATACGCACCAGTCACCTCAATTGTGACACTTTTAATTCCCGCCTCATCACCTGCGGTAAAATCAATCTCCTCTGCTGACCATCCTTTTCGTTCCGAGTATCTTGTGTACATGCGGTAGAGCATTGAAGTCCAATCCATCGCTTCCGTTCCCCCTTGTCCTGCATGAAGTGCAAGTATCGCGTCTCCTCTGTCATAAGGTCCAGAAAGATACAAAGCAAATTCCATTCTGTTTACTTCTTTTTCAAGATCTGTTTCATTTCCCTCAGACAGTAAGAACTCTACCATCTCCCCCTCTTCCACTTCTTTCCCAAGTTCTGCCATGTGTTTCATTTTTTTGGCAGCTAGTTTTGCATCTTTCCAAAACCCTTCTTTCATGCTTTCTGCTTCAAGTTCACGGATTGCCCGACGTTTCCCATCAAGATCAAGCTTTTCTAATAACTGTTTTGTCCTGTGTACTAGTTCTTCATTCATATATATACTATTTACAAAATTTTATTTACAAATTGCTTCTTTGATTGCTTCTTGGGAATTTGGATCTAATGTTTCAATTTTTTTTACTACTTGAATAATAATCTCCTTTGTAGCGGTCTCCTGCACTTTTTCCGATGTATTGGTAACAACGGTTGAGACAACAGATCCCGCAACGGATGAGATGTTTATTGGTTCAACACTTTTTATGTCCATCACGCCAAGTGTTTCAGCTGTTTGCTTCCCTGGGTCTGTCTGCAACACAAATTCACGAATTTTTTGTAGCACCTCTGGCATTGGCTGACTGGTTAATTTTGGCCAGGCTAAACTTGCACCAGAAACAACAACCACTGATGTGGCAAAGGTAAGAATAAATTTAAGAATAAACGGCATAGCATCCATAAGTATACGGTGTTAACAAGAAAAACGAAAGTGAATATGATATAACAGTACCATGATTATTTTGGGGCTTGATCCAGGAACAGCTCGCGTTGGCTGGGGTGTTGTTGAAACAAATGGGTGTCAGTATGAATCCATTGCCTACGGACTCATTGAAACAGACAAACACACGCTTGCAGAAGATAGATTAAAGGAAATCTATGACGCAACAAATACGCTCATAAAAAAATATACGCCTGATGTCATTTCCATTGAAGATTTGTTTTTTGCAACAAATGCAAAAACCGCAATTTCTGTAGGGCAAGCACGAGGTGTACTTCTTCTTGCTGCCGCAACACATCATATTCATACAGCATCATATGCACCATTATCTGTAAAACGCGCAATTACTGGTGATGGAAAAGCAGACAAACGACAGGTACAATATATGATAACGAAACAGCTACACCTGAAAGAAACACCAAAACCAGACGATGTAGCTGATGCGTTGGCTATTGCCCTCACCCATGCATGTTCCTATAAAATGAAGGAGGCTTGTCTATGATTGGCGCACTCAATGGAACAGTTCATACAATCAAAAAAAATCCTATTCTTTTTTTTGCGGGTGACGTTGGCTATGCAGTAAGTATTACTGACTCGCTTGCCAAAAAACTTACACCCGGGAAAAAAACATTTCTCTACATTCACACCCATATTCGTGAAGATGCATTTGATCTGTTTGGGTTCTCCTCCGAGGAGGAACTTGCGCTCTTTGAATTGCTTCTTACCGTCTCTGGAGTTGGTCCAAAAACAGCGCTTCTTGTGTTAAACGGTGGCGAGGAAGCAATTAAACATGCAGTACAAACAGGAAACGTTGATTTCTTCACCTCCATTCCACGGTTAGGAAAAAAGAATGCACAAAAAATTATCATAGAACTGAAAAACAAACTCGGAAGCATTGGAGAACTTGACCTGCGTGATGATCATTCTGAGGAAACTGATGAAATGGTTGATGCACTTGTCTCTATGGGGTTTGTAAAAAAAGAGGTATTAGCAATTATCAAAAAAATTCCAAGCTCCGAGACAACAGTTGAACAAAAACTCAAAAGTGCATTAAAACTCCTTGGAAAATAATATGGCGATAAAAACAATGTCTCAACCAAAGAAGAAACTCGGAAAAGAAGACGTGCTGTTTCAAACAACACCTATTGAAGAGGAACGGATTATTACGTCACTTCGGGCTTCAACCTGGGATGAATTTTATGGACAACCAAATACAAAAAAAAGTTTGTCTATTGCTATTCAAGCTGCTAAAAAACGCAAAGAACCATTGGAACATATTCTTCTCTACGGCCCACCAGGACTTGGAAAAACAACGCTTGCACACTTAATTGCCAGCCAAATGGGAGTAAATGTGAGAATCACCTCAGGACCAGCCATTGAACGAGCAGGAGACCTTGCTTCGATTCTTACCAATCTTGCACCACACGACATATTATTCATTGACGAAATCCACAGGCTCAACAAAGTCGTCGAAGAAACACTCTATCCTGCAATGGAAGATTTTGCCCTTGATATTGTGATAGGTAAAGGACCATCAGCTAGAACGCTTAGGCTTGATCTTCCACCGGTAACCATCATTGGCGCAACAACCAGAGCGGGACTTCTCTCTTCTCCGATGCGGGATCGCTTTGGGGTTATTGAACGATTATCTTTTTATACGCACGAAGACCTAGAAAAAATTATTGATCGTGCAGCAAAAAAATTGGGTGTGTCCATATCAACAAAAGCAAAAAAAGAACTCGCTATTCGAAGTCGAGGAACGCCAAGAATTGCACTACGACTATTAAAGCGCAGTCGAGATATAGCGGAAGTTGAAGAAACAAAAGAAATAACTGACGACATTATTGCTAAAGCACTTTCCCTTCTTGGTATTGATGAAGCAGGCACTGACGCATCAGACAGGCGACTTCTTGCAACTATCATTGAAAAATATAACGGAGGACCCATTGGCATTGAGACGCTCGCAGCTGCACTATCTGAGGATATTGATACTGTTGAAGGCATTCTTGAACCCTATCTCATGCAGTTAGGGTTTCTCAAACGCACGCCTCGCGGACGGTTTGTCACACAAAGTGCATACAAACATTTAGGGAAAACACCACCAAAACACTTAAAAGAATAGCCGTTAATAAACTCCCAACAAAAAACTCCGAGACAATCGGAGTTCTTTGTTTATATACTAATTTTTTAAGTTAATTACATTCAGCCGCTGCTGCTCCACCTGCTGCTGCAGCTTCTGTTTCTGAAAACGATGCAGCTACAGCTTCTGTTGACAGTGCTGTCTGACAATATGCTGCTTCCTTATTTGATGCACAACAAGACACTTGTTTTAATGCATCAGCTGTCCTTCCACCAAAATCAAATTCAGAAACAACTTGACTTTCGTTTACAAGCAAAGTTGGTGAGCTGTTTACTGAAAATTTTCCTGCTAAATCAAAATCTTTTTGCGCATACGCGTTCCCCCGTTTTGCATCAGTCATACAGGCATTTACTGTGTTGACATTGACGCCGGTTGAAGCAAGACATGAGGCACTCTTGCCAGCTGCTTTCATGTAACAAGACACATACGGCCAATACAAATTCTTTTGTTCTTCACGAATACAAATTTGCCGTAAGTTTTCTTGTGCTTCTTCATCTCCGTGCATGGATGTTATTTTTCCATTTTCAATCGCACCGATATATCGAACGTCAAATGAAGACGCAAGTGCTGGTTGTTCTGTAATAGCTTTATTCATCACGCGCTGCATCTGTAATCCATATGGACAATTTGCAACAACAAACGCAGTCACTTTTGGCGTATCAGCTTTTTTTACATCAGCGCACGTTAATGCAGCTGGTTGTTCCGTTCCTTGCGCTGTTGTCCCCTTTAGTTCACTTGTCTTTGTTCCGCTTACAAAAAATATCTTTCCATCTTTGGTGATATAGGATGTAAACTTTTGATTCTGGCCGCTTATCGTTAAATCGAGTTCAAATGAATACAATCCGCTTTCTGACTTTAATTTGTTAACACCATTAACAACGGTTCCGGGACCTGCCAATTGCTTCACTACGTCAGGAATTGTTTTTGTCTGCAACTCAACCATCTTGTCTCTACCGCGTTTCATCACTGCAACTCCAACGAGAAGTGCTATGATTAGAAAAGGAACAAGGAAAGAAAACAGCTTTTTACTTTTAAAGGTTTGTTTTTTCATAGTCTATTAGTTGTACCTGATGACTACATCATATGTCAACAGAAACACGAATGATGTATACTACTTTTTTCTTGGTCATCACACAAAGAAGATATGATAAAACGTTTATTCAAACGCAAAGCATTTTGGATCATCGCCATTCTCCTTTTGGTTGGTTTTCTTGTTGGCAATTCAATAGTTTCATCAAACAAAAAAAAGTCAGCAAAAACAACAAGCTATACTGTGACAAAACAAACAGTTAAAGAAACACTCTCTATTGCAGGAACTGTTGAGGCTGAAGAAACAGCAACGCTTCGATTTCAAAGTTCTGGACTTCTCTCATGGGTAGGAGTCAAGGAAGGTGATGCTGTTTCTCAATACCAAGCAATTGCAGGACTTGACGAGCAAGAGCTTCAAAAAACTTTAGAGAAATACCTTTATACATACGACAAAACCCGATGGGACTATGAACAAACAAAAGATGAATATCAAGCTCCTGCACAAAAATATTGGGGTCTTTCAACAAATGAACGGAATGACATTGACCGGGCGTTCCAAAAGGCTCAGTTTGATTTAAACAGCGCAGTCTTGGACGTTGAGCTAAAAAATATTGCACTCAAATATGCAACACTCACGAGTCCAATAAACGGAATTGTCACTCGCGTCGGAACACCAATAGCAGGAGTTAACATCACCCCAACGCAAGCAGAATTTGAAATTATCAATCCAAACACTTTATATCTTTCTGTATTACCAGATCAAACAGAAGTCGGTAAACTTACTGCAAGCATGTCTGCAAACATTGTCTTTGATTCTTTTCCAGACAAAACAGTGTCGGGTGTTATTGCATCTATTGCATTAACACCAAAATCCGGCGAGAGTTCTACTGTCTATGAAGTGAAAGTCTCATTTCCTTTAACAGATGTATACAGAATCGGCATGACGGCTGACGCAGCGTTTGTCGTACAGGAAAAACAAGATGTTCTTGCTATTCCACCATCATTTCTGAAATCTGAAAACGGTAAACCATATGTCATGAGAAAAGTTGGAAGCAAACGAGAAAAAACTCCGGTTGTTGTCGGCCTTGAAGGAGATGAATCTATTGAAATTACAGGTGGTATAGCTGAAGGTGATACCCTCTATGATTAAGCTTAGTCACATCTCGAAAGAATACAAACTTTCCGGTGAATCATTTTTTGCACTGAAAGACGTCTCATTTGAAGTGAAAGAAAAAGAATTTTTAGCAATTCTTGGTCCCTCTGGTTCTGGAAAATCAACGGTCATGCATATCATGGGATTGTTAGATAATCCAACCGCAGGAAAAATTACAATTAACGGTAAAGATGTTTCAAAATATACAGACGATGAATTATCACTTGCACGAAATGAGCTTATCGGATTTGTATTTCAGCAATTTAACTTAATTAATAAGCTTTCTATTCTTGAAAATATTTTGCTTCCCACAATTTATACTCGTCGTGCATTACCCTTTGAACCGAAACAACGGGCAATGGAGCTAATCGAGAAATTTGGTCTTCTTGGTAAAGAACATTCATTTCCAAACAAAATCTCTGGTGGTCAACAACAACGAGTGGCTATTGCCAGAGCCCTTATTATGAACCCAAAGCTCGTACTCGCAGACGAACCAACAGGAAATCTTGATACAAAAACAGGCAATGCAATTCTTAATCTTCTAGAAAAACTCAACAAAGAGGAGGGTGTGACTGTTGTTATCATTACCCATGAGCCAGACGTTGCAAATCGATGTAAACGAAAACTCTATATTCGTGATGGACATCTCTATACAACAGCTAACTATTCCGTATGACCTATATATTATTTGTCATCAAAACAGCGCTAGAGGATTTTCGAAGAAACAAAATAAAAACGTTTCTTACTTCCCTTGGTATTACTATCGGTGTTTCATCCGTCGTTCTCTTAATTGCCTTAGGACTTGGTCTAAAGGCATATATTCAAGACCAATTCGATACGTTTGGAACAAATAACGTGTATGTCATTCCAGGAAGTCTTGACGGTGGATTTGGAGGACGTGCCACAAATACACAACTCTTTGACGACAGAGATGTCTCAAAGCTCAAACGAATTAATGGAATTGCCAACACCATCCCTGTCTATGAAAAGTTTATGAAAGTAGAAGGAACAAACGAAACAAAAACGTATCAAGTTACTACATCAACAGAGGAAATTTTTGACACATTAACACTCGATATTGCGTATGGATCGTTATATACCAAAAGTGATGTTTCCAAAGGAGCAAACAAAATTGTTCTCGGGTGGAAAGCAGCAGAAAAGTTATTTGGATCTCAAACAGAAGCAATCGGGAAAAACGCAACAATTAATGGGGGTACATATAAGGTTGTTGGTGTATTCAAAGAAAAAGGTGGAGGATCTTTTGGTGCTCCAAGTATTGATGACAGTATCTACATGCCAGTGACCGCCTCTCTATCCTTCAATCCAACAAAAAAATATGCAAGTATTTACTTAAAAATTAAGGATGAATCTTTTGTCAAACCCGTAAAAAAAGAGGCTACTGATACGCTTCTCAAGCGATATAAAGAGGATGAATTTTCTGTTATTGAACAAACAGAACTGATTAATACTATAAACTCTATTTTTAATGTGTTAAATACGGTATTAATCGCTATTGCAGCCATTTCTCTTGTTGTTGGTGGCGTTGGGATTATGAATATTATGTATATGTCTGTAATGGAACGAATACGGGAAATAGGCATTAGGCGCGCCATTGGCGCAACAAAAAAAGATATTCTCTGGCAATTTATGGCAGAAGCAGTACTTCTTTCAGGACTTGGGGGAATACTTGGGCTTATATTTTCTTGGATTGCTGTTTTATTACTACGTTCAGTTTTTCCTGCGTATATTGATGCATTAACTGTTGTTATTGCTCTTGGTGTTTCTTCTGCCGTTGGTGTTGGGTTTGGTGTCGCACCAGCAAAACAAGCAGCAGATCTTTCTCCAATGGAAGCAATTCGGTACGAATAACAAAGAGGTATACAATACCGTTTAATTTAACTTAGTTTGGGATAATGGCACTTTTTCCACTTTTTTCCAGACCCGCACCAGCAAGGATCGTTTCTTCCTAATTCTTTCGTCTGATGAGTAATTGTTTTTGGAGCACTCTCTTCATTTGTTCTAGCTTTTTTTGCTTCTTTTGTTAGCTTTGTTTCCGTCGTTAACACACTCTCTGGTGGAGAAGTACTTGGAGCTCCTGGTTGCAATTGCACCTGTACTTTAAAAATACGGTGCGCTATTTCACTTTCAATCGTTGCTATTAACCGTTCAAACATGGAAAATGCTTCATTCTTGTATTCAACCAAAGGATCTCGTTGTCCATATCCGCGAAGACCAATTCCTTCACGCAAATCATCAATTGCCTCTAAATGATCCATCCATAAATTATCAATTACAGACAAACTTACCCATCGTTCAATTTGACGCATCACTTCAGGTGAAACTTGTTTTTCTCTTGTTTCATACATGTCAGCACTAATCTTTTTTAAGAACGCAATAATGTCTTGCTCGGTAAACAGTGTTTTTGTCTGTTCAGTCAACCGAACTACTGACTGCTCATCAAATGGAATAATGGTTGAAAATTCTTGAATAATTTTGTCATGAACAAATGATCCCCCTTCTGCGTTGACTGCAACGATTGTCTCTAGTTCCGATGCAATATTTTCCAGTATCTTTTCTTTCTGATTTTCCTCCATGAGTGCATGTCGCCTCAATCGATATATTATTTCCCTGTGCTTGTTTAACACATCATCATATTCAACCAAATGTTTTCTACTATCAAAATGAAATCCTTCCACTTTGGTTTGCGCTTGTTCAATGGAACGAGACACCATTGGATGTTCCAATGGCACATCCTCTGGAAGTTTAAAAACAGTCATTAGTTTTGCAACCTGGTCTCCACCAAAGAGCCGCATAATGTCATCTTCAAGTGATACGTAAAACCGTGTAGATCCTGGATCTCCTTGACGACCAGATCGACCTCTTAGTTGATTATCAATACGTCTACTCTCATGCCGTTCTGTACCAATCACGTGGAGTCCACCAACGGCTTTTACTGCCTCGTGATTTTCTTTCCATTCTGCTACTGCTTTTTCATACGCTTTCTTGTCTTTAAACAATACTTCTTCCGGTTTTGACCCTCCTAAAATAATATCAACACCACGTCCAGCCATATTCGTTGCAACAGTAACAGATCCTTTTTTTCCTGCCTCGGCAATTATAAGTGCCTCTTTCAAATGATTCTTTGCATTTAAGAGTTGATGTGGAACACCTTTGTGTCGTAACAATTCTCCAATAATCTCATTTTTCTCAATGGAGGTCGTACCAACCAATACTGGTTGTCCCCTTTTGTAGCATTCCATAATGTCATTAGCTACCGCCATGTATTTTGCTCTGGGTGTTTTGTATACACTGTCTGGATAGTCTTTCCGAAGCATTGGCCTGTGTGTAGGAATAACCACAACATCCAAATTATAGATTTTCCGAAACTCCTCGCTTTCCGTTGCAGCTGTTCCCGTCATACCAGCAAGTTTTTCATACATACGGAAATAGTTTTGAAGCGATACAGTTGCAAGTGTTTTACTCTCTTGCTGTATGGCAACCCCCTCTTTTGCCTCAATTGCCTGGTGAATGCCTTCACTAAACCGTCTTCCAACAAGTAATCTTCCGGTAAATTCATCAACGATAACAACCTGTCCATCTTTCACAATATATTCTTTATCCTTTTGAAACAGTGCTCTTGCCTTTAATGCTGCTTCAAGATGGTGA
>Ga0172371_10012120_pt1 | contig 11399 bp, 12 predicted proteins | sample Lak12m_FD_114543 | JGI IMG/M metagenome (GOLD analysis project Ga0172371, IMG submission 114543) | Freshwater microbial communities from Kabuno Bay, South-Kivu, Congo - kab_022012_12m | ecosystem: Environmental > Aquatic > Freshwater > Lake | place: Democratic Republic of the Congo: South-Kivu...
ATATGAGCAACTTAGTGGCAAGTTAATCTGATGATAACTCTTTTGCGATCAAAAATAGATAAAATAGATGAAAAAATACTTAAACTTATTGCTGAAAGGTTCGAGACTGTTTCGCGTATAGGTCGGATTAAGCATGAAAATGGTTTGAAGATAAAAAATAAAAGTAGGGAGACCGCGATTTTTGCCAAAATTAAAAAATTATCTAAAAAATTTGGATTATCTCATGATTTCGTTTCTCGCTTGTACGAAATGATAATCGATGAATCTCGCAAATTGCAGGGTTGACGTTTACTTCTAAATTTGGTACAATAATACGATTTATAAGTAAACTTTATGGCGGATTCTAACGAAAAAGTTCCGGTTAAAATTACAATCATATTGCCGACAAATGCATATTTCTTGTCTGGTATCAGAGATTTTACTTTGACCATGACGAAAAATATGACCGGGTTTTCCGAACAATGGGCTTACAGATTTCAATCTGTAGTCGATGAGCTTTGTAATAATGCTATCGAACACGGTTCCGAAAAAGGTCAGAATGTTAAAATCACTTTTATAAGTGTACCGGAAGAAAGTTTGGAAGTTGTTGTTGAAGACAGTGGAACAGGTCCGGCAAAATATACTTCAGCGCAGATGGCTAATTTGGTTAAAGAAAGGGTTTCAATGATGCATTCACAATATTTGGGACTTCGAGGTAGAGGATTGCCTAAGATAGTTGCCGAATGGACCGATGAATTGCTTTTTGAAGATATTGATGGCGGAGGATTAAGGGTCAGAGCCAAGAAATATTTAAGAGACAAAGAAGATAAGGTATTATCTTCGACGGTGCAGACTCCGACTCATTTTCAATTAACAAATTAATTAAAATTTAAAATTCACTATTTATGGCTCAAGCAACAATCACATTCGAGGATCTTAAAACGGATTCCGAAAAAAAAGTCAAAATCGTCAAAATTGCCGGACAACTCGATGAAAGCAATGTCGATGATGAAGCTAAAAAAGTTTATGCTCAAATAGAGGCTGGCGGGACGAATTTGAGCTTGATATTTGATTTTGCCGGTCTTGAGTACATGAACAGTAAATCAATCGGATATTTGACCGATTGGTACAGTAAAGTTTCTGGTTCTGGTGGAAAGGTTGTAATAGCTCAAGCTAAGAACAATATCATCGATATTTTACAGGTTGTAGGGTTGACTCAGTTGATTACAACTTATCCTTCGATCGAAGAGGCGAAATTGGCTGTAATGTAGCCAAGACACTAGTCACTGGTGACTAGTGTCTGTTGTTTTTATGTATCCAATACTTTATATTTGATGCGTCTAAATTTTATCAATGGAGGAGTTGAAAATTGCAATAGTTGCGGATTGGCTTACCGATCAAGGTGGAGCTGAAAAGGTTGTTTATGCTTTGCATAAGATTTTCCCTTCGGCACCGATTTATACGTCGATTTACAATGATAAGAATCTGCCTCAGTTTACTTCTGCGGATGTTCGGACGTCTTTTTTACAAAAATGGCCGTTTGCAAAGAAAAAACATCAGCTGTTTTTAAAATGGATGCCGATGGCTTTTGAGCAATTTGATTTGAGTGAGTTCGATGTGGTTATTTCGAGTTCTCATTCGTGCGCGAAGGGCATCATTACCAAGCCGAATGCAGTGCATATTTGTTACTGTCATACGCCGATGCGTTACGTCTGGGATGATTGTCATAGATACTTGAAAGATTATCCATGGCCATCTTCGGTTAAAAAGGTTGCTCCTTATCTTTTGCATCATTTGAGGCTTTGGGACAGGCTGGCGGCTGATAGAGTCGATCATTTTATTTCGAATTCGAATTATATAGGCGATAGGATTAAAAAATATTATAAGCGTGAGTCTAAAACTATTTACCCTCCGATAGATTTATCAGGGTTTAAGGTGGCTGAAGGGTCGGGGAGTTATTATTTGGCTGTGGGCAGATTGATACCTTATAAAAGGTTTGATTTAACAGTGGATGCGTTTAATCATTTGGGATTTCCTTTGAAAGTTGTTGGAAATGGGCCGGAAATGCCAAGGTTGAAACGTATGGCCCGAGATAATATAGAATTTTTGGGGTTTGTTTCGGATGAGAAATTGAAAGAATTGTATGCCGGATGCAAAGCTTTTATTTTTCCCCAAGTTGAAGATTTTGGAATTGCGCCGTTGGAGGCTATGGCTTGCGGCAGGCCTGTGATCGCTTATGCCGAGGGCGGAGCTTTGGAAACCGTGAAGGATGGTGTTAGCGGATTGTTTTTTAATACTCAAAGTACAGATGCTCTTGTTAAGGCGGTTCTGAAATTCGAGAAGAAAAAATTTGATAAAAACGAGGTTGCTAGAAGTGTTGCCGATTTCGGGATGGAAAGATTCGAGAAGGAAATAAGGGGATTTGTTGATAAAAAAGTCAGGCCAATTCGTTGATTTACTTTGCTTTCTTGATGTATAAGTTTTTGTGTTAGCAGTTTTTTAATTTAATTTTTATGGACGTCAGAAATTATTTTTATTTTTTGTGGAGAATAAAATGGGCTTTAATCGGTGTTGCTTTGGTTTTTGGCGTTTCTTGTTCGGTTTATACTTTTGCGTTTTCGGAAACTTATTACGAAGGTATTGTCTTCATGACTATTGGAATGGAGCAGGGGAGTTATCCTGAAGATGCGCAAGCTTTCGGTGCTCGCGGTGTAGAAGAAGCTGACAGTTATTTCACGGAGACGGTTCAGGGATGGACTATGGATCCGGCATTTGTAAATGATATTTATGATTACTTGGGATGGGTGAGGGATGATGATTTGTCCGTTAGTGCCAGGAAGCAAGAGCGACAAAATTTAATTTTGAGTATTGCTACATCTTCGATTAACGATGTGCAACAAGCGGCTTCCGGTGCTCTTGGCGTTTTGGAAGAGAGGATGGGATCTTATAATGAAACGATGGATACCTCTTATAAAATTGCCAATCCCGAAACGACTGTTTTAACTCATGAGCCGAAAGTTTTGATGAATGGTCTTACCGGTTTTGTCGTTGGCGGGTTGTTGGTTGTGGTTTTTATACTCGTTTACGAGTTTTTATCCGGCCGAGTGACTTTTCCATTTCAAGCTGAAAACATTTTAGGGAAGAAATCTTTGTATTGTATGTGCAGTATGGGCCCTGCAAGTATTGTTAAACACGGTTCTCACATTTTGTCCGTTGGTTTCGATTTTAAAAATGATGAGATCGAGAAGAAATTTCATGGGTCAAAGATCGTTAAGTTTTCCGATTTCAAGAAAGGGGATTATCTTTTATTTGTAAAAATGGGCTGTGCCAAGGAAAAAGATCTTGAGTTTATAAGGAGATTTGCCGACAGTTTTGAATGGATAGAAGTTTTATAGGCTATTATGAAAATAGGAATAGATTTACGACCTCTCTTGCATGGTGATTTGGCCGGCGTGCCGACTTATACCAAGTGTTTGGTGCAAGAGATGATATCGCATCGTGAACATGAATTTGTTTTGTTTTTGAGTGGGTGGGATAAGAAATATAAAGAAATTCTCAATCGATTTGATGGCGAGAATGTTAGGAAAGTTTTTTTACGGATACCGAATCGTTTATTTAATGTTTTCCCCAAGCTTGATTTTGGTGTTGATGCCTTTTTGTTCCCCGATATGCGACCTGCGATTTTGCCTAAAGGTGTTAAAAAAATTGTTGTTTGCCACGATCTTTCTTTCTTGAAATTCCCAAAGTTTTTTTCCTTGAAAAGCAGGCTTTGGTATTTTTTCAATAATCCTCGTAAATATTTTAAAAAAGCGGATAAAGTTATATCTGTTTCCGAGTTTACGAAAATGGAACTTAAGACAATGCTTGGGGTAGACAGCAGTGTGGTTTATGAAGGGGCTTATGTCCCGCAATGTGCAGATTTTGAATCCGTTAAAAAGAAATACGGCTTGCCGGATAATTATATTTTATCTTTGTCGACGTTGGAGCCTAGGAAAAATTTAAAGAGAGCGATAGAAGCTTATTTGAGGGCTGCTTTGGATTGCGAATTTGTTTTGGCAGGGAGTTTTGATGAGAAGATTTTTGCCAAATACAGCTTGCCTAAAAATGATAAGATAAGATTTATAGGACCTGTCGCCCATGAAGATAAAGAGGCGCTTTATAAATTATCGAAAGGGCTTGTTTACATTTCCTTATATGAAGGGTTTGGATTGCCGGTTTTGGAGGCGATGAGTTGCGGAGTAAATGTTTTGACGAGTAAGGGTAGTCCTATGGAGGAGATTTCCGGTAATATGCTCATTTATGTTGATCCTTTATCTTGTGACGATATCGTTCCCGGTATGAGGCGGCTTGTTAATTCAGAGGTGGATAAGGCTAAGTTGATTGAAAAAGCTAAGGAGTTCTCCTGGAAGAAAACCGCTGATGAAATATTGGAACAGATAATTGCTAGGCGTTGACGGCTAGCAATTATCTGTCTTTTGTGTCGATGTAGTCCGATATGAAAATCGAGGCTATTGCCGCTACCGGTACGGCCATAAGTATGCCGATGATGCCGAGCAGTTGATATCCTATTAAAACCGATAGAAGTACTATAACAGGTTTTAGTCCCACCGCTTTTCTCATAACAAGCGGGATCATGATGTTACCTTCGATTTGTTGAGCAAGTATGATTATGCCGATTACCCAAAGTACCAGCCATGGCGATTCATTGAATGCGATTAATGCCGCTGGTACTCCTGCCAAAATCGGACCTATTACAGGGAATAATTCGGCTATTCCTCCCATCATGGCGAGCGTCATCGCGTATTCTATGCCGAGTATCGAGAAACCTATGAAATACAGAGTAAACATGAGAAGCATAAGGGTGACTATGCCGCGAAGCCATAGGCCGACTTTATTCTTTATTTTTTCTGATTTTTCGACGATGTAGCTGCCGTATTTTGTTGGGAATATCGATTTTATGAAATTATCGACGCTGTTGTCATCGGTTACCAAGAAAAAGGTGATGATTAGTACTAAGAAGGCGTTGAATATTCCGTTGAATATGACTTTTATGGCGGTAAATGTGTTGCCGGCTATGTTTTCAAGTTGTTTAGCTATGTTTTCAAGTGCACCTTTGATGTTGTCGATAACAGTTTTTTGATCTATGCCATCAAGTAATGATTGTATATGAGGAAGAATAGTGTCCGAGAAAGGTAAATTTTCCAGCGATTTCCCTTCTGTTACGTTGGTTATAAGAGTTCCGATTTGTTTTGCTATTTCGAATAATTGATCTGCGACTATCGGTATAAGGCTTGATATGAAAAATGCTACTATGCCGAGCAGTATTAAATATATGCCGAGTACGCTTATCGCTCTTGGTATTTTCTTTTTTTGCAGGTTGTCTACGATCGGATCAAGTGCGGCGTATAGCAGTAATGAGATGAATAGAATGATTAAAATGCTCTTTATTTCGATTATAAATTTTGCCAACAGGTAAAAAAGCATTATTACCAATGTCGCTTTGGCTACGCTTGCCGTTGAAAGATGGACCATGACTTTTTCAGCTGGTTTCGGTTTTGGCGGCTTGATAGGTTCTTCTGTTTTCGTTTCAATGGCAGGCTCTTTTAAGTCTTCAATTTTTTGTTTGATTTTCTTGAGCCGTTTTTTCGAATCTGAAAGTAATTCTTTAAGCATTTTTAAAGTGTTAAATTGATGATGTCAATTGTACTTGGATGATATTTACGATGATCCATCCGAGTGTCGCCAATACCAGCCCTATCAGTGCGTACATTACTGTTTTTTTGCCTTTTTCCTTGTCTTCCGTGAGGCCTCCCCATGCGTACAGATATCCGCCGATTATTACAAAAAGAACGCTTATTAAGCCCGCTACCGTCATTAGAAATTCGATGATATATGTGATGTAATAGGGGATCATCCAAAGGTGAATATTCCCTGTTTGAATGGCGCAACCGAGAATTCCGTCTCTTGCTCCCGTTGTCATCAGATCTTTTTGTTCTTGCGTTGTTAAATTGGCTAATTGTTCTTCTGTTTTCTCGCAATCGTTTGTTGCTTCCGGCAACAACGTATTTGCCGCAAAAGTTGCCGTTGGTGTCAGCATAGTTATTAAAATCGCCAGGATGACTAATTTTTTCATTTTTATTTTGTTTATTTGGCTCAATGGTATTTTAAATTGATCGTTTAGTCCAGGATAGAATCGAATAATGCTCTGCCAAGTCTGACTTGCGTACTTCCACAGGCAATGGCCGTTTCAAAATCTTCGCTCATTCCCATTGATAGTTCTTTAAAATTGTATTTTTCTTTGAGCTCGCGCATTTTTGAGAATTGTTTTTTGAGTTTCTCTTTGTTATCCGTGTCTTCCGCTATCGCCATTAAGCCTTCGAGAGAAATGTGTGATAGGTCTTTCATTGTTTTTATCAGACTGGGTAATTTATCCGTTGATATTCCGCTTTTTTGCGGTTCGTCGCTTATGTTTACTTGTATGTAAACCGGCATTTTTTTGCCGATTTTCGAACACTCTTTGTTTATCGCTTTGGCTATTTTCTCCGAATCGACGCTCTCTATGCAGTCAAAAAGTTCTACAGCTTTTTTCGCTTTGTTCGTTTGCAAATGGCCTATCAGATGTTTTTCGACGACTGTTTTTAAAAGTGGAATTTTTTTTTCTGCCTCCTGAACTCGATTTTCTCCTATTATTTTAATCCCTTTGGTAATTATCTTTTCTATTTCAAGAAGAGATCTGGTTTTAGTTACCGCCATTATTTTTACGCTTGCCGGTATTTTATTTAAGTCAATCATATGATATTATTCTAAACGTTTTCTCTTTAAATAAAAAATTTATGTTGCCCATAGTGGCCATAGTCGGGAAGCCGAATACTGGTAAATCCACGATTTTTAATAAGCTTTTGGGGGTAAGAAGAGCCATTGAGTCTAAGGTTGCGGGTACGACGCGTGATAAGCTTATGAAAAAATGTGAATTTGGAAGATATAACGTTTATTTGGTAGATACCGGTGGAATAAGTTTGGGTAAAGTCGATAACCTCGAAGAGGATGTCAGGACTCAAGCCAAATTGGCTATAGAAGGTGCCGATGTTATTTTGTTTGTTGTCGATGGGCAAAAACCTCTAAGTGCCGAGGATTTTCATGTTGCCGATATTTTAAGAAAATCTTCAAAGCCTTCCGTGTTGGTTGCGAACAAATGTGACAATCTCGATATAGAAAGTAGAATTTATAATCTGTATGAGCTTGGTTTTGGCGATGCGGTTCCCGTTTCAGCTTTGCACAAATTGGGTCTCGATCATCTCGAGAATTGCGTTGTTAAGGACTTGAAAAAATTGGGGCTTGAAGAAGGGCTTAAGGACGATTTTGAAAAAGACAGCGTAAGGGTAAGTATTCTTGGCAGACCGAATGTCGGGAAATCATCTCTTCTAAATGCCATATTGGGTAGGCAGGAGGCGATAGTTTCCGATATTCCCGGCACGACTCGCGATTCGATAGAGGTTTATTTCAAAAGAGGTGATGATAAATTCGTTTTTATAGATACTGCTGGATTGCGAAAAAAAGGCAGAATAGAGCAGGGGATAGAGAAGTTCAGCGTTCTTAGAAGTTTGAGGTCGATAGAGGAGTCGGATGTGAGCCTTTTGGTTTTGGATTATCTTGAAGATATTACAAGTCAAGATTTGCATGTGGCTTCATATATTTTGGAAAGAGGTAAAGGGTTGATATTGGTTTTGAATAAAGTTGATTTAATGGATGATCCCGAAGAGCAAAAGCACCATTTTATAGGGCGGTTCAGGTACGAATTTGATTTCTTGCCTTGGGCGCCTTTGGTATTTATTTCTGCCAAGAAAAAAACCGGAATAGAGCCTTTGCTCGATGTGATTTTGGATGCACAAAAGCAGAGATCCAGAACTATCCCTGAACATGAGCTCCAAATGTGGCTTGAGGAAGCTGTTTCTGCTCACGAATTGCCAGCCGGTGTTGGTAAAAGGAAAAATAAGATTATGAGGATTAAGCAAGATTCCATAAAACCGCCATCTTTTACTCTCAAAGTCAGACATCCCGAGAAAGTACACTTTTCTTACAGGAGATATCTTGAAAACAAGCTTAGGGAAAAGTTTGGCTTCAACGGTACCGCTATAAGGCTTCGATTAAATTAAAGTCGCTGTGTTTTTCAGCCATCTTTCCTTGTAGTATTTTCTCCTGTCGATATTGTGAAATTTCAGGATTTTTTCGTCGATTATAATGTCCGCTTCTTTTTTTGTGTTTTGGTCCATTTTTTCGAATTTTTGTTTGGCTCTTTTAAGTTGCCATCCCTTAAGCTTGGTTTCCAACTTGTCTCCGAACTTTCCACTGAGCATTTTTTCTTGCCATTGTCTTAAGATTTTTACCAGTCCTCGATTTGTTCTGTATCTTCTTTTTTGATAATTGATCGGTGTTTTGAAAAATTGTTCCAGGAATTTTCTGTTGTGATCGATTAAATCTATATACGTTTGATAATCTCCCGAAACCGGTTGTAAGGTTTTTATCCAATATGCCAAATATATGTCGTCTTCGATCGCCAATTTTTCCATGTTTAAATTGTCTTCTGTTATGTAGAAGCTTAGGCAGAATCTTCCTTTGATTTTGTCTCCGAATCTTCTGGCGCCGAATAAATGTACAAGTGTTGTCAGGAATATTCTTGCCGTAAACATTCGTCCCGGTTTTGTTACTACGAGCAAGTCTATATCCGATTTTTTCGTAGGATTGTCATATGCGAGATTGTTGCCGACGGCTATCAGCCTTATGAATGGTATTAAATTAAAAATCCTCCTGTATCTGTTTACTTTTTTCCATAGTTTTTTTGCGATTTCTCGTCTTTCCTGATTCTTGAAAAAGTTCTCTTCGTGTCCCTTGAGGCAATATAAGCCTTCGGAGTAGCTTAAGAGGGCGCTGTTTTTTAAATATATGTCGATTTGATGTTCGTCCAGAGGAAGTTTGTATAGATATTCTTCTACTTCTTCTCGGCTCAAGGGGAAGTCGAACATATCGAAAAACGCAAATGTGCTCAAGATGGCTTGTTTGAAATTTATCTTTGGATTGGTTACCATTGAGGTGGTCTTATTGGACTTAATGTTAGCAGATATAAATACAAAAATTCAAAGGATATTGAAAAAACTTCCCGCTAAACCGGGTATTTATAAGATGCTCGATAAGGAGGGAATCGTCTTGTATGTCGGTAAAGCTAAAGATTTGAAAAAAAGGGTTTCTTCATATTTCAGAGATCCTTCCAAGTTGACGGTTAGGATTTCCAAGATGATATCAAAAGTTGAAGATATCGCTTATATCACCGTTGATTCCGAATTGGAAGCTTTGATTCTGGAATTGAATTTGATAAAAGAATTGAAGCCGAAATATAATATTTTGTTGAAGGACGACAAGAATTTTTCTTATGTGAAAGTTTTCATATCGGAGGATTTTCCTAGGGTTAAGGTTGTGAGACAGGTTGAGAAAGATGACGAGAAATATTTTGGCCCTAAAACATCGATTAAAAAAGTTTATAAAACCCTTGAGGTCTTGAAAAGCTTGTTGCCGTTTAGAGATTGCGATTTGGGTATAAAGCATGTTTCCGATAATGGTATCGGGTCTACGGTTGATGTTTATAAAAAAACGATTAAATATCCTTGTCTGCAATATCATATCAATACTTGTATCGCTCCGTGTGTTGGTGGTTGTACAAAAGATTCATATAGGTTCATTATCGATAAAGTTTGTAGATTTCTTGAGGGTGATGCCACCGAAATTTTGAATATGCTGAAGAATGATATGGAGGTTGCCGTTAGAGAGCGCAAATTTGAAGATGCGGCTAAAATTCGCGACAAATTGAATGCGATTAACGGTATTTTGGAAAAACAAAAAATTTCCGACGTTAACGAGTCAAACCAAGATGTTCTCGGATTCTATGTCGGCGTTGGAAAAGTCTTTTTAAATCTGTTTATTATCAGGGAAGGGCGGCTTATAGACAGCGAAAATTTCGTTTTGGATGTGCCCGATGTTTCCGATGGCGATATCCCGGAGGTCGTTGCTTCTTTTCTGCAGGATTATTATGAGAAATGCAGTCTTAAGCCCGAGTCGATTTTGTTGCCATTTTTACTTGAAGAAAAAGAGCTCATTTCCGACCTGATTAAGATTAAAATAGTCGCTCCGAAAAGAGGGGAGAAGAGCAAGCTTGTCGATATGTCTAATAAGAATGCCGAAAATTTTTATAAACAGATGCTTGTCAGGTGGGAAGCTGATAAAGCTTATGATCCGGCGAAAGTTCTAATCGATCTTGAAAAGAAATTATCATCTCCAAGAAAAATAAAAAGGATAGAAGGGTACGATATTTCTCATTTTGCAGGTGATTTTGTTGTTGGAGCTATGGTTGTCTTTTCCGGAGGTGAACCGGCCAATGATCATTACAGGCATTTTAAGATTAAATTTGCCAAAGGTGCCGATGATTATGCTTCTTTGAAAGAGGTTTTGGATAGAAGGCTCAAGTACGTTTTTACTCCCAATGTCGAGGGGTTCGTTATAAGAAAAGGGTTGAAAAAAGATCAGCATGTTATTGCTCAAATGTTGGATAAAGAAGGTATGAATTCAAAAGATATGATAATGAAAGATTTCATGGTGATTGAGTCTAAGAAAAAGATCGTAGGATGCGGCAGACTTATACATTCCGCAGATAAGGATGTAATAGCTTCTCTTTTTGTGTCTGAAAGTTTGCGTGGGAAAGGACTTGGGCATGTTCTTTTGCAAGCTTTGGTTGAAAAATCCAAGGCTAAAAGGATTTATATAGGATGTCATCCGAAAAATGCTCCGTTTTATGAGAAATTCGGGTTCAGAAATATTCGCGAAGCACCTTTGTTTGTTAAAGAACTTGATAAAAATTGTACTATTTCTTGTGATGTCCTTTCGTATTTTGTTTACGAGAAAAAATCCGATAAATCTTTTTCTGCCGAACCGGATTTGATCGTCATAGATGGTGGTAAAGGGCAGCTTACTTCGCTTATTCCTGTTTTTTTTAAATATAAACTTTCTATTCCTGTCGTGTCTTTGGACAAGAGTGGTATGAAAATTTTTCATCTCAAGAATGGTAAAGTGATCGATTTGGATATAAAATCGGATTCGCAGATATTCTATTTGCTTCAGAGGGTTACCGATGAAGCTCATAGATTCTCGAATAGGTTGCGAGAAGAACTGCAAATAAAATCTTTAACAAAATAAAATATGTTCAAAGAAAAAATTAATTCCGATCTCAAGGAGGCAATGTTGGCCAGAGATGATGTGAAAGTTTCCGCTCTCAGGATGCTCAAGGCGGCTATTATGAAATTCGAAGTTTCCGGTGGAGAAAAGAAAGAAGCTACCGATGAGGATGTTGCTACTTTGATTAAGAAGGAACTTAAATC
>Ga0172371_10012121_pt1 | contig 11398 bp, 9 predicted proteins | sample Lak12m_FD_114543 | JGI IMG/M metagenome (GOLD analysis project Ga0172371, IMG submission 114543) | Freshwater microbial communities from Kabuno Bay, South-Kivu, Congo - kab_022012_12m | ecosystem: Environmental > Aquatic > Freshwater > Lake | place: Democratic Republic of the Congo: South-Kivu...
AGATGGACCAGCCATGGCAGGTACAGGACGATCGAAGCGAATCCGGCCAGGATCACAGACCGAAGCGTTCTCCAGTCCTTTTGGAAAACGGGCGTGAGTGCCAGTGGGATCAAATGGATGACAGCCAGGTTATGCGAGTATTGTGCCAGCGCCGCAAAGACTGCAAACCATACCCATTGCCTGCGTAGAAAAGCATAAGTCGCGAGCGACAGCCACAGCGCCAAAAAAACATACATGCGGATTTCCTGCGAAAAGTGCACCTGGAATGGCAGGATGGCCGCCAGCAGTCCCGCCGTCAGCGCGGTGGACCGATTGAAAAGGTGATGTCCAATCAGGTAAACAACCAGGACGATTCCAACCCCCGCGAGAATGGACAAGGCGCGCGCCGCGATCAACGAACTGCCGAAGACTTGCATCCATCCCCACAGCGCCAGGTAATAAGCCGGTGGATGTTCCTCCGCAGCGGACGCGTCGGCATCCGTGCTTAACGTCGAACTCAGGATTGCGGCGGGACTTTGCGCCGAAATCAAAATGGAGAAGGCTTCGTCATACCAGATGGGGCGGGAAGCAATGCCAGCCATGCGAATTGCGAGTGCAATCAGAAGTGGAAGAATAATCCTTGAATCGAAGATGCGGCGAAGCATGCTTGTATTTTAAATCAAAGCAGGGCAGGATGCCACCTGCCCTGCAATACAGTTTCGTTATTCTATTCGCCCAGGTAGTCGCGCAGTTTGCGGCGGATGGATGGGTGGCGCAGCCGGCTCAAGGCCTGTGCTTCGATCTGGCGCACGCGTTCACGCGTGACGCCCATCTTGCGTCCCACTTCTTCGAGGGTGTAGGCCTGCCCGTCGAGCAGCCCGTAGCGCAACTGCAGGATGCGGACCTCGCGCGGCGGCAACCCGTTCAATACCTCGCCGAGATGTTCGCGCAGAAGGTTGTACGTCGCGGTATCGTCCGGGGGCGGGGCTTCATCGTCTTCGATGAAATCACCGAGAACGGAATCCTCCTCGTCGTCGGTTGGCGTTTCCAGCGAAAGCGGACGCCGCGCCACCTGGATCATGTTTTCCACCTTTTTGGGCGGCACGTCCAGCGCGACGGCAAGTTCGTCCACGCTTGGCTCGCGCCCGAGGCGCTGCGTGAGTTGATGCTGTACGCGCAGCAACTTGTTGATCTGGTCGCCCATGTGGACCGGCACGCGGATGGTGCGGCCCTGGTCGGCGATGGCGCGGGTCACAGCCTGGCGGATCCACCAGGTTGCATAGGTTGAAAACTTGTGTCCGCGGCGGTAATCGAATTTTTTCGTGGCGCGGATCAAACCGATGTTGCCTTCCTGGATCAGGTCGAGGAAGGGCACGCCGCGTCCCATATATTTCTTTGCGACTGAAATCACGAGGCGGGAGTTGGCTGTGATCAGGTGTTCGCGCGCTGCCCAGCCGTCCTCGATCAACTTGCGCAACTCCAGGCGACGTTTGGGTGCGGTCGTGCCTTTTGCCAGTTCCTCGCGGCCCGTTCGTCCGCGTTCGATGCGCTGGGCCAGTTGCACTTCCTCTTCGGCGGTCAACAATGGAACGCGGCTGACTTCCTTGAGATAAAGTCCTATTGTGTCGTCGGTATCGATATTGGCAAGATAATCGTCGAGAGAGAGATCGGGTTCCTGCTCCGCTTCGCCGCTTTCCTCCACAGCCACCAGTTCGTCCTCGGTCGGCTCCGGGGTGGCCATATCCTCCACAAACGGAATTCCCGCGCTCAACAGGGCCGAGAAGGCCTCTTCAAGTTGTTCGACATCCTGTTCCGCTTCGGGGAAGAAGTGTAAAATGTCATCCAGTGTGACATACGATTTTTGACGGCCTAATTCAATTAACCGCGCAATCGCAGGAAATTCCTCTTCTTCATCAACAATTAATATTTTCTCAACGTCCATTTACACATCCAAACTTAGAATTTGAATCCAGAATACTCTTTTTTGGAATGAAAAGCAATAGCCTTCATCTTTGGGGGTGCCCTGCAATGCTTTTGTATTAAAAAACCGATCTTACGCACCGCCCCGAAGGTTTGGAGAAAAAGCACGCCAAAATTATGGGCATCTTCGGGACGGCCTGCGTAAGGTGATTAAAATGTCACAGCATTCAGGCAAAGCGCCGGGTATTAAAACCCCCTATGGTGTGGATGTTGCGGTCTTTGAAATCCGGGGCGTCGGTGTCCCGGTTGGCGGCAATGGCGACGGGGTAGGGGTGTACACGTAGGGCGGGAAGGATGCGAGGTTTAGCAGGGCGCTTAGGCCATCCAACGCCACGATCATCGTTTTCTTCTCATCGAGACGCACGTAGAATCCATTGTGGGTCGGTGTAATGTCGCCAACCTCGAGGATATGTTGTTTGTCTCCTGTGAAGCCAATCGTAATCACAAAGGATGGCTTCTCAAGACCGAGAATATCCAGGGCGACGTCAACTTCACTGACCAATCTCAATGCGGAGATTTGTGTGGCCGCCGCCTGGGCCTGGGCCTGGTCTGCTTCCGCTTCGAGAGGCAGTTCCAGCGCCCAGACGCTTTTATCGTTGAGCGCCAGGCGGACCGTCTCGCCCTCGGCAGGCTTGACCTCGATGCTGGATGGCAACCCATCCTGCGGCGTGAAGACAAAAGTCGTGCCGCTGGTGGGAGTTGGCTCGTTCGCCGAAATATCCTTTTGTTGTTTGAGATAGTACGCAGCGCCGATTAAAGCGGCCAGCAGAAGAACGGTGAACCAGGTTCCCCAGAAGACGGGCGGTTTTCTGCTGACCGGTTTTTGTTCGCGGCGCGAAGCGCGCGGCTTTGGGCTGGGCGCTGCTTTGGCTTCCTTTGCCGCGCGGGATTTTGTGGTGACGCCGGTTGTTTTGCGTGCCATGCTTAGCCTCTCCTGCGACGCGAAATCCACGAGGAAATTCCCATCACGATCCAGATGCCCGGCAGGACGAAGATCGAGCCGATGAGGATTGCAACAAACACAAGCGAGGAGGGCGGCGTAAAGGTTCGTGTGATTGGCGTACGCGGTGTGATGTCGATCAGGTCGTCCTGTTCCGCGGCCCAGTCCACCGAATTGATGAACATGTTGCCGTTGCCGTAGGCGTCGAAGCCATCGTCGGTCGCGAAGACCGAATTTCCAAAGACCACGATGCGTCCGTGCGTGGCGGCATTCTCCGCGGCGATGGCCATGTTCAACGGGCCGGGAATATCATCGCCATCTGTGAATTCAACCTGGCCGTTTTCCGCGGAGGTGAAATTCGTCTCACCCCAGGCCTGATCGGAAGTGAGAATTAGAGGGGTTTGCGTCACGCCCTCGGGCTGGGTGGAGATGCCTAAACTGCGCGCCTGCGGCATGATCACGGAGTAATTCACGGACAAATTCTGCGTAATCGCATGCGTGCTGTACGCCGCAGAGACGGCATATAACGGCTGCTGGCTGGTGGGATCGATGATTATGTCCTTGTTGAGAACAATACCCCAACTGCTTTCGAGATATTGTGCCAGCGGGTCGGCGGATGTGCCGAAGTCCGTCAGGATGCTCGGGTCTTCCATCACAACCAGGGAGCCGCCCGCCTCCACATATTTTTTAAGCAGGGTGACTTCCTGTGTGGTGAGCGGTTTTTTGGGTCCGGCAATGATGATGGCAAGTGCATCGTCCGGGACCTTGTTTGTCGCCAGCAGGTTGAGGGCATTGACCGTGTAATTCTTGGATTCAAGCGTGCTCTTTGCAATCGAGAAACCTGGCGTGGAGCCGGACTGAATGTCGGCTTCACCGTGGCCTGCGAGGAAATAGACCACGCGCGCATCCGGGCTGATGAGGCGGATCAGGGTGCGGGTCAATTCTGTTTCAGACGCGGATGAGGCGATTTCTTTTCGTTCGCCCATCATCAGCAGCACTTTTCCGTCTCCGGTAATGCCCGCTTCGCGCGCTGCAAGCGGATCAAGATCCGGGTTGACGAAGCGATAATCGAATTTTCCGTTGCTGTTCGATTTGAAATCGCCCAGAACTTTATCCGCAGATTCGGTGCTCAGGTTTGTGGAGAAGAATGCAACAGCCGTCACCTTTTCGGGTAGTGTCACCAGGGCTTGCAGGGTTTCCGTTGCAAGTGTGTGGGTTTTGTCCTCGGTCAGGTCCCAGCTTTTTGGGTTTTGGAACACGATGTAATTGGCGACAAATACGATGCCGACAAATGCCAGGGTCAGGATCAGGGAGTTCGAGCCATAGCGCGCCTGTCGTCCGGAAAGGAAGCGCCGCACGGTATCGGGCGTCATCAGGGCGTAGGCCGCCAGGCCAACGATGATGAGCGCGACACTGATTTGAAGCGCGAGAGTAAGCGTCTCCGGGTTTTGAGGCGTGTACATTTGCATCGCAATGATGCCCTTCATCAGTCCGATGGAACCGCTCGCCACACAGGCGAGTGCGGCAAGGATCAGGCCGACAAAAGCGTAGCGGGCCGCTGGATTCTTTGGTTTCCTAGCCATTAGCGCCACCTCCGCATTTCAACTGCTGTTGTGCCGGTGAATAATCCCAGGGCGGTCAGGCTGATGTAATATACAAGATCGCCAAGATTGATCACACCGATATTGAGAGAGTCATAGAAATGGGTCTTCATATCGAGATAGGAGAAAACATTGCCGCCGACGGGTACCATCCCGGCGGGGAATCCCACGAGCCACCAAAGGAAGACGAAAATAATCATCGTGACAAAGAATGATGCGATTTGATTCGAGAAGACCGCAGAGACGCCCACCCCGATGCTGAGGAAGGATGCCGAGATCAGGATCAGGCCCAGGTAGGCGGACAACATCACGCGCTGGTCGATGCCCGGGGTGACAAGGTTATTCAGGATGATCGGATAAACCAGGGAAACGACGATCAATGTCAGGATGAACAGAAACCCGCCCAGCCATTTTCCAATAATGAATTCGGAGTCTCTTACCGGGGCGGTGAGCATTAATTCCATGGTGCCCATGCGGTGTTCGTCAGAGACCAGGCGCATGGTGAGCGCAGGGACCGACAAGACCAGCATGAATGTGAAGGCGCCGGTAATCGGACCGACATCCGGTGCGGACCCGAAGGATTGGAAGGAATTTTGAATGTAATAGAAAATATTCAGGGCAAAGATGATGCCCAGCACGAGAAAAATGGTGAAAGCCACTGCGTAGGCAATGGGACTGGCGAAATAATGATCGTATTCGCGTTTTGCAATTGTCCAGATGTTTCTCATATTCTGTCACCTCTACTTGTTTTTTGCATCTGCACCGGTGAGTTCGAGGAAGATTTCCTCGAGGCTCATGCCGACGGGACGCAATTCAAGCAAATCGTAGCCTTCCTTGATGACGGTCCTGGCCACTTCCGGCCGCAGGTCTTTGCCGGGGGCGAAGTCGAATTCAATCGTGCCGTCCGGTTTCAACTCGACGTTCTCCACGCCTTTGACCTTTCCGACAAGGGTCGTGAGTTCGTCCGCTTCGCCTCGAACGCGCAGGATCACCCGTTCGGAGCCAACGAGGCGCGCCTGCAAGTTCTCGGGCGTATCCTCCGTTACGATCCTGCCCTTGTTGATGATCAATACGCGGTCGCAGATATTTTGCGCTTCCGAGAGAATGTGGGTGGACAGCAAAACCGTGCGCTCCTTGCCAATGTTGCGGATCAAATTGCGGACGTCCACAACCTGACTGGGGTCGAGGCCGATCGTAGGCTCGTCCAGGATCAGGACTTCGGGCCGATGCAGGAGCGCCTGGGCAAGCCCGACTCTTTGACGCATCCCTTTGGAGAGATTGCCGATGAAACCCATGGCGCGGTCTTCCAATCCAACCATTTCAATCGCCTCATCCACGCGGTCTTCCATGTTTGGGAGATGTCTCAGTTCGGCCATGAACTTGAGGTAATCGAACACCGTCATATCGGTATATAGCGGAACGGTCTCGGGAAGATAGCCTACGCGTTTGCGAACCTCAAGGGATTCGGAAACGACATCGTAGCCAGCCACAAGCGCCTCACCGTCCGTGGGCGGCATGTACCCTGCAAGAATTCGCATGGTGGTGGTTTTTCCGGCGCCGTTTGGACCAAGAAAACCAACGATTTCGCCCTGCTCGGCGTCAAAACTTACGTTGCTAATGGCGCGCCGGGCGCCATAATCCTTGGTGAGACCAGTGACTTTTATCATGGACTCTCCTTTATGAAATGTGTGGATTTGAGGAACTGACGTAACAAACGGCACAGCAGCCATGCGGCGGGCCGTGCCGTAGTGTGAACCGAAAATTACTATACAAAATTTAGCGCGCAAAGTCAAGCAACTTGAAAATTTCTAATCAAACACTAATCTTGAGGCTATAATTACCCGAAATCCTGGTTTGCGAGGCGATATGACCGAATTACTTTACCAGACCGATGGATATCTGCGTGAGTTCGATTCCAGCATTGTTTCCGTGGATGCTGGCGCCCGCGCGGTTGTCTTGAATCGTTCCGCTTTTTATCCCGGTGGCGGCGGACAGCCCTGTGATTTTGGCTCACTGGATGTGGCCGGCGTTATATACCCTGTCGAAAAGGTCAGGAAGCAGGGCGAGGATGTTCTCCACTTTCTTGGCGGAGTCTCCCCGTTGCCGGTTGTGAATTCCGCTGCACACGGGACCCTCGACTGGGCGCGGCGTCACCAGTTGATGCGTACCCATACAGCCCTCCACGTTCTCTGCGGGACCGTTTTCCGTGATTACGGCGCGCAGGTGACGGGCGGGGATATGGATCCGCTGAAGGGGCGCATGGACTTTGAATTTGCGACCATGCGCGCCGAACTGGTCCGTGAGATCGAAGCAGCCGTGAATAAGGAAATAGAAGCCGCGCGCGAGATCCGCGTGAAAATTTTGCCGCGCGACGAAGCCTTTCAAATTCCCGACCTGATCCGCACCAAGATCAACCTTCTGCCGCAGGGGATTATGCAGGTGCGCACGGTCGAAATTGTGGGGCTGGATTTGCAGGCCGACGGTGGGACGCATGTCATGAACACGTCCGAAGTAGGCAGGGTTAAAGTCGTGGATTATAAAAGCAAGGGCGCGATCAACAAACGCATCTATATCGAAATAGAGTAGCCCGCCTGTTTGCGCCGGCCCGCGTAAAAAAACGCGCCCCCCATGGGGCGCGTTTTTTTACGCAATTTGCAACATGCATTACGACAATATCACCTGTCCGCAATATTCGCACTTGTCCATTCCCAACTCCAGTGTGCCGCCGCAGTTTGGGCATTTGAAGGTTTCCACTTTGATTTGGTGGCCTGCGGTCTTGAACGCAGTTTCGTTGTCGGCCAGATCGGCGCGCAGGCGTTTTAGGCGCGCCAGGTACGCGTCGCCGGTTACTTCGCCGGATTTGCGGAGGCGTTCCACATCTGCAATGGATTCTTTCAACATGCGGCGCTCGGCTTCGAGCGATTCCCTGCTTTTGTCTTGGAATGACACTTTCAACTCGGGTTTCGGCGGGACGGAAGCGATGATTGCCGCAATTACCAGGATGATCGCTGAAACAATGAGGCCCACAATCAACGGCATATACTGGAAACCGGGGATGGAATTAAAATTGACCCGGTTGGCTTCCACATTGCTTCCATCTGCGATCACCACGTAGCGCTCGCCGTTTAGTCTGCCCACGTCAATGCGTGTGACACCGCTGTATTGAGGCGGCAGGTTGTTCCGTGCTCCGTTTTCCGTAAACACTGCCACTTTGCCTGAGTCGTCGCCAATCACGGCTTCCTCTTTGCCGTCTTCGTTAATGTCAATGCCCGCGATCTCGGTCACTTTATCGGATAAGGAGCCTGTCCAAAGCTGCGCGGCGGTTGTGCCGTCGAAGGAGAAGGCCCACACGCCGCCATCTTTTCCGCCAACCACGATTTCACGCGAAGACGGGTCGCCGTTCAATTCCACAATGCGGACTTCGCTCACGGCCTGCCCAAGGGATTTCTCGAATAATAGGCTTCCATCCGCGGCGTTGTAGATATGGAACGCGCCATATTCTCCGCCTGTGATCACTTCACTGTTTCCGTCGCTGTTCAGGTCGAAGGCGCGCATTCGGCGGAGTTGTTCCTGTGTGTGGAACCAAACCTGCCCGCCCTGCGCGTCGAAGACGGCGATTGCGCCGTCGTTTGTGGCGATGGCAGCGTGGGGTTGCCCGCCGATCAACGCATCGTCCATGCCGCGGACTTCAGCGGCGCCAAGCGCGCTGCTCCAGCGCGGCTGGCCGTCCAAACCCAAAGAGAGGATATTGCCTTCGTTGTCGCCGAGGACAATTTGAGGTCCGGAAGCGAAGCGGATGACCGCCACGCGGGCCGGGAATCCAATGCTGAGAGTCTGCGCGAGTGTGGTCACCTGTCCCTTGGAGATGATGTCCACAGACATGCCTGTGCCGGTGTAATAGACGATGATGTCCTCCACGCCGTCGCCGTTCACGTCGCCGAGCGTGGTTTTGGGGGAGGCATACTCGAAACTCCACATCACATTGCCCGCGCCATCGAAGACCGTGATGTTGGATGTGTTTTGAATGAAGAGTTCGTCCTGACCATCGCCTGTCAGGTCGATGACCTTCATGCTTTCAGCGGTTGGGTAGGCTTTCGACCAGACAATGTCGCTCCCAAATTTTTCAGCCGCGAGCGCGCCGCTAAACGCGAATACGCCCGCCACAACCATGATGAGACAAACGAGAATGAACGCAACTACAAATGGAATGATTTTTTTACTCATTTATGCGGCCTTTCGTTGCAGGAGGGAATAGGCGGATTGCAAAACGCCCAGGATATTTTCATGCTCCACTTCCTCGAACGGGGAACTGGCAACCAAATTGATAATTCCGCCTTCCGTGTTCAGGGTGGTGATCGTGTATTTGCCGATGCTCTGCCCCTGCTTTACTTTCGGATTTGCGTCCATGATATAGACTTCGGGATTTACCACTATCCGGACTTTCAAATCGTGTTCCGTGCCTTTGAACTTTTCAGGCTTTGATTTGTATTTGCCGCTGATGCGGCTGCGCTTCATATAGGATTTGCGCTTTTTTGATTTTTGGATTGCCGAGACGCGAATGACATTGCCGTCGTACAACTTGGCTTTTAGCGCCAGCCACTCATCACGGAAATATTGTGTGGTGCGGTCCTGCGTGTCCCTGGTCTCACGCGCCACTTTGGTGTTGAGCATTGCGCCTGTCAGGTCGAGATGCCCCAGAAAGGTGGAGCCCGGCCGCAGGTCGTCGCGCAGGATTTGCACAATCTGCTTCAATCCGCTGTAGCGCGGCGGGAAATCCTGCGTATCGCTCCTGCGAAGGCTGCGCGCCATCACAATCGCCGCGATCCACAACACAAGTCCGCCCGCTGAAAATACAAATGAGACATATCCAAGCAGGAAGAGCAGGACGTCGATCAGCGCCATCCCGATGCCGGCAAAGAAGATGAGCAGGGGAATCCAGCGCCATTTGTCCCCGGCCTTTTCGGTTTTATCGACATCGATTCTCAATCTGTCCATTCCCTGGATGATGGATTGAGGCCTGTCGGCGATCGAAAGGTAAAGCGGCGCATAGTCCTTTTTGCCGAATGCGGTTTTGGGCGCGACTTTTTTGCGCGCCGTATTCAGCAGGTAGAGGAAAATACTCAAAACCACCACACCGGCTATGGCGGTACCGCATAAGAATGTTTCCATGCTCTCTCCTTGGGCGTTCCTGTCTTATAATTTGTGGATCGCCATTACCTGTATGCCTGCGGTTGGGAACGTAAACAATTCCGGGCAGGCAGCGTACGTGACATTTTGAGAAACGGATTTTCCAATGACCAAAATTCTCTACACTGCTTTCGATATTGTACCAAGCCCAAAGGGCGCCTCGACCCATATTTTGCACAATATTCGCGGCCTGGTCAATGGTGGATATGATGTGCATCTTATCACGCCCAACGACGGCCTTCTACCCACCGAAGATACTATCGAAGGCGCGCGCGTCACGCGCGTCCCGCAGGACCTTTCGCGGAATTTCCTGGCGCGAGCCGTTCATTTTGGAAAAGCCGTTCATTTGCACATGGCAGCCGCATCGAATTACGATGCCGTGCATTACCGCAACGTTTGGGACGGCCTCCATCTTGCACAGGACAAAAAACGTTTTGGACATAAAACCCTGTTCGAAGTCAACGGCCTTCCCTCGATTGAACTCAAATATCATTACCCGGGCATCGACCACGACCTGTTACTCAAGATCAAGGAACAGGAGTTGGCGACCCTCCATTTGAGCGACGCCATTATCTGCCCGTCCCGCGTGACCAGGGATTACATTGCGTCTCTGGGCGTGGACCGAAAACGGGTCACCGTTATTCCAAACGGAGTCAACCCCTCCGATTTTTCCGCGTCCCCCCTGCCGCCGCGGGAGGGGCGTGTGCCCGTCCTGCTTTACGTCGGCACGCTTGCCGATTGGCAGGGACTCGATGTGGTCGTCAAAGCGCTCCCGCACATTCTTGCCCGTCATGCCGTTCAACTGCGCATCGTTGGGCGCGGACGCTCCCGCCAGCGAAAAATGCTCGCGAAGCAAATTCGCAAATTGGGCATGGAGGAGCATGTGACGGTTCAGCCCGCCGTGCCGCATCATGAGATCCCCGCATTGATGGCGGAGGCGGATATTTGCGTCGCTCCACTTGGATTGAATGACAGAAATGTCACGCAGGGGGCCTGTCCGATTAAAGTACTGGAATACATGGCTGCGGCGCGCCCCTTGCTGGCCTCGAACATGCCGATTGTGCGCGAACTCATCCGCGAAGACGTCGACGCATTGTTGTTCTCTCCCAGCGATCCCGAGGATTTGGCGCGGCAGGCGCTGGCATTGCTGAACGATTGGGACTTATCCAACCGGATAGCCCAGTCCGCATCCAGGCGTGCGCTGACGAAATTCACGTGGCGCGAGTCGCAGAAGAAACTGTTGAAGGTATATGAGAAATTGTTGGGGTAGCGGGCTATTGCTGTTCGAGCCTGCTTTTTGCAGGCCGGTAGATCGCCTGCAAAAAACGGATTCTCCTGACAAGTTCCACGATTAGCACGGAGCCGGCGACCGCGATGAAATAAGTCGCGACCGCCACAAAGAAATATCTGCCTGAAAACCTTGCCAGCAGGTCGAATGAATGATCCTGCAGGGGGGCATGGAAGATCAGGATGACCAGGCTGTTTTTGCCAAGATACGAGAGTCCCTTCGCGAGCCAGTTGAAATTTGCCATTAACCTGGAAACCTCGACCACTATGAAAATGCCGGCCAGGGCAAGCACAGTCGAGAAAACCAGGCTGTCGTATCTTCGCAGGTTGAGGTCCGTCCTGAATTCTGTCAATGCGTGCAGGCCGAGGAACAATGCAACGGCAAAGGCCAGCCATGCGTAATGGATGCGTGGATTTTTCAGCC
>Ga0172371_10012122_pt1 | contig 11397 bp, 8 predicted proteins | sample Lak12m_FD_114543 | JGI IMG/M metagenome (GOLD analysis project Ga0172371, IMG submission 114543) | Freshwater microbial communities from Kabuno Bay, South-Kivu, Congo - kab_022012_12m | ecosystem: Environmental > Aquatic > Freshwater > Lake | place: Democratic Republic of the Congo: South-Kivu...
AAAAACTATGTAAAGAAGCAAGGGAGACCCGAAAAGGGTTACAAAAAACTACATGGCCAAGAGTTGCAGCTTGAGTTGTTCTGAGATTTCGATACCCCGTAGCTTGCTGCGGGGTAGTTCATTGGATCTGTCCGGGACCTGTCTCGCCATCAACAAGACCGCGGCAAACCGGCTGGGCACCACTGTGGAAAAAATCCTGGGCAAAAACATGTATGCATTTATCCCGGCAGACCTGGCAGAAGGCAGGAACACGGAATTGGCGAAAGTCGTGGAGACCCGATCCCCGGTTCGCTTTAAAGACGTGAGAGGCGGCCGGGTGATCGATCAGGTGGTCAATCCCACTTTTGACGATAGGGGCTCAGTAAACGGCATCGCGGTGTTTGCCATGGATGTCACGGAGGCGAGGCAGGCGCAGAAGGCCCTGGAGGAAAGCGAGCGGCGCTTTAGAGGGATTTTCGAACAGGCGGCTGTGGGCATGGCACGGGTGAATTTGGAGGGGCATCTCATTCAGACGAATCGTACTCTCTGCCAGATGTTAGGGTATTCAATGCAAGAAATGATGGGTCTTCATTTTAGCGAGGTCACCCATCCCGAGGATCTCGGTTCGGATATAGCCCTCTATCGAAAGGTCCTGGCCGGCGAAATGGATAGTTATGCCATAGATAAGCGCTATGTTTGCAAGGACGGGAATATTCTCTGGGGTCGGTTGACGGTTACTCGGGTGCATGCCGATTTCGCGGGTGCGGACTATCTTGTTTTCGTGGTGGAGGACATTACGTGGCGCAAGAAAATGGAACAGGAACTGCGTGAAGGCAGAGCGTTTGTGGACAATGTGTTTGCCAGTATCAAAGACGGTATCAGCGTTATGGATACAGATCTCACAATTTTGCGCGTGAATCCGACCATGGAGGCATGGTATGCCCATGCCATGCCCCTTGTGGGAAAGAAGTGCCATGAGGCCTACCGTAGTTCAGACAGGGCGTGCGAGATATGTGCCACGTCCATGGCCTTGAGCACATGTGAACTCTCCACAGAGGAGGTACCCCTGCTCGGAAAGGAAGGTGTTGTTAGCGGTTGGCTGGAAAAGAGCACATTTCCCATGAAGGATCCCGATACTGGGGCGCTGAAAGGGGTCATCGAATACGTGCGGGATGTGAGCGAGCGCAAAAGGGTTCAAGATGCCCTTCGTGAGCGGACACAGGAACTCGAAATGGCCAACAAGGAATTGGAAGAGTTTGCGTTTGTGGCCTCCCATGACCTCAAGGAACCGCTTCGCAAGATTTCGAATTTCACCGGCCTTTTGGAAAAACGGTACCGCGGAAAACTGGATGAAAAGGGCGACGCGTATATCCATTATGTGGTGGACGGTGCAGCCCGCATGGAGAGGCTGATCGATGACCTGCTTACCTATTCGAGGATCGGGAGAGACAGCCTGTTCTTTGAAAGTGTTCCTCTGGAGACGGTGCTGGGCCAGACCCTTGAGGATCTCCAGCAGGGGCTGCAGGAGGCCCATGCGAGAGTCGCCCATGACCCGCTTCCTGTGGTTCGGGGAAGCCGGCCTCACCTGGGCCAGGTCTTCCAGAACCTTATTGCCAATGCCGTCAAATTCCGGGGTGATGCCCCGCCCAGGATTACCATTTCCGCCAAACGGAAAGGGAGTGAATGGGTGATCTCGGTAAGGGATCAGGGCATCGGGTTTGATCAAGTCCAAAGGGATAGAATATTCGAGATCTTTCAGCGCCTGCACACCCGCGTGGAATACCCTGGTACCGGCATTGGGCTGGCCGTGTGCAAAAAGATCGTGGAGATGCATGGGGGCCGTATCTGGGCCGAATCGGAGCCGGGCAAAGGGTCGGTATTTTATTTTACCCTGCCGGAGGAAGGGGAGTCAGAACGGTGAACAGGACGTTCGCAATGAAGAGGGAATATGGTAGACATGTTCATGCTGTGACCCCCACCACCTCCGGTTCGGAGTCCAGGATTCTCAGGGCCTGCAACCCGGGCGCCAACTGTTACATTACCGAGCCGCTGGGTCCGGGTCAGTTCACCCGGATGGTCGAGACCTAACGATAACTTCTGGTTCACTGTAGTGAAGCTACCCTGGAGATGCAAAAATGGATAGCCAGCCGATTCGCATATTGTTGGTGGAGGATGACTCGGGGGATGAAGCCTATATCCGAGACGTTCTCTCCGAGGGAAAAGATCAAGAGATTCGAATAGAAACGGCAGACCGGGTGGTAACGGCCCTTAACCGGATGGAACAGGGTGGGGTGGATGTTGTCCTTCTGGATCTGTCGCTACCTGACAGCACCGGTCTTGCCACGTTTCAAAAGATACACAGGGCATGGCCCAATATTCCGATCGTCGTCCTGACCGGCCTGGATGACTATTATGTGGCTGTCCAGGCCGCCTCCGAAGGGGCACAGGATTATCTGGTCAAAAAGGGACTGGATTCGGGCGTTCTCCTTCGTGGCATTCGATATGCAGTGGAACGGCAGTCACTGATGCTCAAACTTCAGAAGGCCTTGGAAGAGGTGAAGACCCTCAAGGAACTGCTCCCCATTTGTTCAGGATGCAAGAAGATTCGGGACGACCAGGGGTACTGGCAATCGGTGGAAAAATACCTTCTGGATCACGCAGGGGTCAAGTTCAGCCACGGCCTCTGCCCGGAGTGCCTGAGAAAAATGTATCCGGATTTGGCAGAGGAAATCCTGAACGCTGTCCCCAAGAAATGAGAACCAAGGCCGGGAGGTGTGGATATGGAAGTAAATCAGGGGATTTTTTTCTTGACAGGAGGGACATGACGGCATTAAAGAACGCCCCGTTGAGACTGTAAGGCGGCATGAAGTCGCCGGTGTAAGGAGTGTATGTTATTGCTTGGTGCCCATTGAAGGGTGCCCGCTTTCCCTATGCCGCAGGATAAACGATAGGGGCGAGCACCGTTAAATCAATCACAAGCCTAAGAAGCCACGAAGGCCTGTCTGACCGAAGTCAGGCTCTCGTGGCTTTTCTTTTTTGGGGGCCACGGGTGAACCTGCCTCGCGGGGAAGAGATTTCGGAATCGCTTGAAAAACCGATTGAAGGAGGAAACCATGAGACGATGGAGAGGATGGGGTATATGGATGGGAGTCGCGGCGATGCTCCTGCCTGTGGGCACGGGATGGGGTGCCGAGGAAGATGATAAGAAACCTGTCAGGCTCGGCGAGGTGGAGGTGGTGGCCACCCCCATCATTGAAGGCAATGAGGTGGACAACTATGCAGGGGAAAAGACCACGGTGGGTGAACAGCAGATCGAGGACCTGAACGCCCAGGATTTGGGTACCGCCCTTCGGACCACGCCGGGGGTGACCATTTCCCGATTCAACATGATCGGGTCGTTCGGCGGCGGTGAAGGCGGGGCGGTTTTTGTGCGCGGATTCGGGTCCAGTCGACCGGGCTCCGAGCTCAAAATGTATGTGGACGGGGTCCCCATGTACATGAGCGTGTGGAACCATCCGCTGCTGGATATCATGAGCATCGATCCGGCCCAGGCCATCGAGGTGTATAAGTCACCCCAACCGGAGGAATTCGGGAATGCTTTTGCAGCCATCAACCTGGTCCCCAAGCAGAAGAGCTCCGCGGGGATCGCCACGAAGGCCCAGGCCCAGGCGGGAAGTTACCACAGTTTTTTCAGCACCGCTGAGCAAGGGGGCAAGTTCGAACAGATGGACTATTATGTGGGGGGCGGCTATCGCCGGTCCTACGGCCACCGGGAAGACGCTGAAGGGCGGTTGATGGACGGGTACGGCCGTGTGGGATACCAGGCTAATGAGAACTGGAACATGTCCCTGTTTACCCTGTGGGACGACAATTCAGCGAAGGATCCCGGGAAGGAATGGGCCTCACCCTCGGAGCGGCTCGGGATTTACAAAACCAAGTCCTGGCTGACCCTTGGAAAGGTCACCAATCGCTATGAGAATGCGGACGGCGAGTTCAAGATCTACTACAACACCGGGAGTGGAAACTGGCTGAATGAGCCATCAAGCACCCCCGGCGTCAGGGACAGTCTCTACAACGAATTCACCTACTATGGATTGAAGGCCAAGGAGAACCTGTATCTCTGGAAAGGGGGACAGATGACCCTTGGGCTGGACTGGGAATGGACCGAAGGGAAATACACCAAGCAGTACAGCACGGGTCAGTGGGACAACTGGGACGGTCACGAATACGATATCCTTTCGCCCTACTTGGCGGTGAACCATCTGTTTGGAGACAAGAAGGGCCTCTATGCCATTCCATCGGCAGGCGTGCGATTTTACGACAACAGTGATTTTGAGAGTGAATGGGCCCCCCATGCGGGCGTGGTCTTTGGTTATGCGGACACCCAGCTTCATGCGCGGTACTCGCGGGGGATCCTCTATCCGGGACTCGACGTGGTGGTCATGTCCGAGGAGGTCATGAAGGCGTTGGGTAAGAGCTGGGAGGATCTGACCGCAGAAAAGCTCCATCATTACGAACTGCGAGTGAGCCAGCGGTTCAGCGATATCGCCCTGCTGGAAGTCACCGGGTTCTATGAGGATGGGCAGGACCGTTATGTGGTCAACCCTCCGCCCCCCTTTCCCCCGACCTATGAGAATACTGAAAAATACAAGATCCGCGGGGCCGAGATTTCATTAAGCGTCTTTCCCCTGCGCGGCCTTTCCGTATTCGGGGGCTTCACCTACCTGAGTACGGACCCGGGGAATCTCCCCTACGCGCCCAACGGCACACTTACCGGCGGGGTCAACTGGAGATTTCTCGATCGCTTCCAGTTGAGTGTGGACAGCCAGTATGTCACCAGTATGTACGTGAACTCACAGGCGAGACGGGAAGGGGCGGAGAACACCAACAAGATCGGGTCCTATTATCTGGTGAACGCGAAGCTCAGTTATTTCCTGCCGCTTTACCAGGACGTGATCGACACGGAGATCTTTTTGGCGGGCGAAAACCTGACCGATGTCCGTTACGAGTACCAGCCCGGATACCCCATGCCCGGAATGACGGCCATGCTCGGAATCCGGGTCTCTTTTTAATTCGCTGCTCGCTGAGCAATAGGATCCAAGGTTTGGAAGAGATGCGTTAAATGGGTTGAAGGTTTATCGGGATCGTTGTATGCTGTAAACGGTGCGGGGACACGCCATGCCGGGGCCTTTCGAAATGAACGGGCAGGCCCAAAGTGGAAGGGTCGTTGCATTGCGCGTGACCGCAGGGTTTACATTGTGAAAAAAAGATGGACGGTCAGCGGCGACCCATTGGCATTGCGGCGAACGGATTTCCTTTTGTTATCAAGAGGATCCTGACCGGCGGGATGAACAGCGATGGGATAGGGGTTTGGCATCGCCGTTGCATCGGTTGCTGAAAATGGACCAATCCCTTGTGTCGGAATGGCGGAAAAGGGCGTTGGCCATGTGATGTGTCTCCAGTGACAGCGGCAGGCGCTTGAACCGGAGACGTGCAATTCAGAAAGGAGGATGTGATCGTATGAGAATTCAGTTGAAGAACATTTTGTGTACCACCGACTTCTCGGATTTCTCCAATTATGCTGTCCCGTATGCCATTCGCCTGGCCAAGGAATACAATGCAAAGCTCTATCTCTGCCACGTGGTGGACATGACCCCCATCGCCGCCTATGACGGGGCGGTCGTCCAGTGGGTGGACCAGCAGAAGGCGCTAACCGGATATGCCCAGGAACAGCTTCAGCAGCTCATCGGTGAGCAGCCGTTGGATGTGGAGCCGATTGTGGCCGTAGGCCACCCGGTGAGTGAAATTACGACACTCGCCGCGGAGAAGCAGATTGATCTCGCAGTAGCGGCCACCCACGGCCGTTCAGGGCTGAAGCGGGTTATCCTCGGGTCGGTGACCGAACGGCTGGTCCAGACCCTTCCGTGCCCGGTATTATCCATTCGAATGCCGGAAAAGGAGACCCATGCCCCATCGGATCAGATGATCCAGATCAGGAAGATCCTGGTGGGATGTGATTTCTCGGCAGATTCCCTTTTGGCATTCCAGTACGCCCTCAGCCTCGCCCAGGAATTTCAGTCGGAACTCCATCTGGTACATGTGATTGAGCCGCCCGTCTACAAGCAGCTCTTTGCCCAGGATGTGAAGCCCTCGGAGGATCTTCGGGAGACCATTCGTCAACCGCTGGATGCCATGCTGAACAAGATGATTCCCGAGGAGGCCAGCCACTGGTGTCGTCATCAGACGGCCCTGCTGGCCGGAGAACCCCACGAAGAGCTGACCCGGTACGCCTCGATTCAGAATGTGGATCTCATCGTGTTGGGGATTCGAGGGCATAGTTTGGTGGAGGCGCTGCTGGTGGGTTCCACCACGGACCGCGTGATCCGTCAGGCCCACTGCCCGGTACTCTCCGTGCGCCCCATGGTCGCCGCTGAACAATAAGCCCTGTAAGGTTCAAAGATTTCGAGTTGAGCGTTTCGAGCGGCGGGCCATCAGGCGAGTGGAGAAAAGGATCAGGGCTTGGAGAATGCCTTCCGAAAGTCGGGATGGATGAATTTACGGGGAACGAGCGTCACCCGCTGGAAATCCCCCAACGGGCTCTTGTCCACCAGGAGCGTGCACCCGTAGGCGGATTCCAGGGTCTGAAAGGTGAGGACCTCGGCGGGAGGACCCATGCTCAGGACACGGGCGTCCTTGAGAAGCATCAACCGGTTGCCGTACAGGGCGGCCAGATTGATGTCGTGGGACACCATGAGAATGGTCACGTCCTTTTCATCCCTGAGTCGTTCCATCAGGTCCATCACCCTGACCTGGTGCGCCAGATCGAGCGCGGCGGTGGGTTCGTCAAGAAGGATGATTCTGGGCTCCTGGCAGATCGCCCTGGCGATCATCACCCGCTGACGTTCGCCGGCGCTCAACTGGTCCATTTTGCGCTGGGCCAGCGATGAAATGCCGGTGAAATCCATGGCCTGTCTTGCCCTTTCCAGGTCCTCCCGGTGTTCCACCCCGAGAATGCCCAGATGGGGGGTGCGGCCCATGAGAACCACTTCCGTCACGGTGAACGGGAAATCTACGGGTGCGGACTGGGGCACCAGGGCGATGGCCCGGGCCAGGGCTCTTCGAGAATAGCTTTGTAACGTGGCCCCCAGGATCTCCAGACGGCCTGATCTGGGCTGCAGTATTCCCCCGATGCATTTCAGAAGGGTGGTCTTGCCAGACCCGTTGGGTCCTATAATAATCAAAAAATCCCCTTGATGAGCTGAGAAAGACACGTCTTCGAGTCCGCGGACATGGCCGTAGGCGTAGTGAAGATGGTCTGCGTGGATGACCTCTTTCATCGGCTGGACCGTTTCAGTAAGATGATGAAGAGGGGGACGCCCACGATGGCCGTAATCACTCCAGCGGGCATTTCGCCCTGCTCCGGGAGGGTTCTTGCGAGCAGGTCGCACAGGACCATATACGTGCCGCCGCCGAGGATGCACGCCGGCACAAGAACCCGGTGATCCGGCCCAAACACCAGTCTCAGGAGGTGGGGCATGACGAGCCCGACGAAGCCCACCGGGCCGCACAGGGAGACTGTCAGGCTGACCATAAACGAGGTGACCAGTAGCAGCGTGAGGGTCGTGATCTTGATGTTGAGACCCATGGTCTGGGCCAGGTCTCTTCCCATGAGAAGAAGGTTCATGCTGTTCGACAGGACGAACAGGAGGACAAAGCAGGGGATGAGCGCCAGTGCGAGAATGCCGACCTGGCGCGGATCCGCAGTGGAGAGGTCCCCCATGAGCCAGAAGAGGATGTTGTGAAGCCGGGAATCCTGGGTCATGGACATCAGGAAGGTAATCAGTGCCGCGCAGAAGGCGTTGACCATGACCCCGGAGAGAAGGAGGGTGTCCTTTTTCATCAGGGTCTGGCCTGAGGACATGACGAAAAGGAGGAAAAGGGTGATCATGCTTCCTGCAAAGGCCGTGGCGGTGACTCCTGGAAAACGGGGAAGCCCTGCCAGGATCCCAAGGATCGCGCCGATCCCGGCCCCGCTTGAAATGCCCAGGATGAAAGGCTCGGCCAGAGGGTTCCGAAGCAGGGCCTGAAAGACCAGCCCTCCCAGGGACAGGGTCCCACCCACGAGAATCGCCAGGATGACTCTGGGAAAGCGTATCTGCCAGATGATCGTATAGGACATGGGGTCTGCCGCGCTCGGTCCGATAAGCAGGGTTCTCAGGGTCTGGCGGATGCCGCTCCCGGTGGAGCCGCTGGAAACGCCCAGGAAAATAGCCGCAATGAGGAGTATCACCAGAAGCGTTGATACCGCGCAGAGACGCTTCAGAAGCAGGGGCCTTTCCATGTCCGTCACTTCTTTTTCTCCAATGGGTCGGGTACGAAAAGTTCAGGGTGGATCAATCTCGCCAGGATCTCGAGGGCGATCACCAGCCTGGGACCGGGCCGGTCAAAGAGGTTGGAATCCACCATCAGGATGCGGTTGTGGCGAACGGCCGGAATGGAAGGCCATCGGGCCCACTCCTCTCGGACCTGTTCAAAACGGCCCCCGCGCGCCATGGAGGTGACGAGAATGACGTCCGGCGCGAGAGCCAGGACCTGCTCCCGGCTGAATCGGGGGTAGGGCGCGGGTCCCTTGGCCAGGTTGGTGCCGCCTGCCATCTCGATCAGCTCGTTGACAAAGGTCTGTTCCCCCACCGACACGATGGGGGAGATCTCAATCTGAAAGAAAACCCGCGGCCGTGAAGGGGCCTTTGCAACCAAGGCCTTCACTCGATCGATTCGGGAACGCATCTCCTCGACAACGGCCTTGGCCTTGGGGGCCGCATCGAGCACATCCCCCATGCGCAGCATGGTTTCCATGACCCCCTCCAGATTTCTTGGGTCCACCACGTAGACGGGAATCTGGAGGGCGGCCAGGCGTGACACCACATCCTTGGGATTTCCGTCCTTGGTGGCGAAGCACAGATCGGGCTCCGAGGCTACGATTCTTTCCACATCAAGGTGGATATAGGATCCCACCGAGGGGAGTTGCCCGGCCTCGGGCGGATAGTCGCTGAACCGACTGACCCCTTTTAGACGATCTTGCCTCCCCAACACAAATATGATTTCCGTAATGCTGGGGGCAAAGGAAACGACGCGCCTCGGGTCTTCTGGGACGCTCAGGTGTCGGCCTGATTCGTCCGTCACCGTCCGGGCCGCGGCCGCGGTTCCCATACCGAGGAAAAGGGAGCAAAGGGCTATAATCCGTAGAATCTGGAGATGCGGTTTCATTGTCGTCAAAAAATACCCTGTGTGAGCGCCACCCCCGTCGCGATCGTTTAGGACTGCCGAGGCAGCCGTAATCCATGAACAGGAGCGCCAAGGTTAGCCTTTTATTGGACGTTTTTCAAATGGTTTTCCATCGTTACGCTGCGGATAGTCGAAAATTTGGGAGTCTCGAACCCTCCCCGCAACATGGAAATGTCAGCCTCCTCACTTTTTGCTTGCATTTCATTACGTTATTGTTTATAAAGACAAAATTTTTCGATTCCGGCCGCCTGTTGCCTCGAATGGGCGATGAAGGGCAATTCGGGTTCAAGCGCGGTCAACGTAAGTGGACGCGTTAAAGGCCTTTACCATAACCCCTTAAAAGGTACCCTAAAACACAAGATACCACGTGCTGTGATCAGTCGGTTGTGATTTCATGAGGCATCTTGAGAAGTGACGGTGTGCTTCGGATGCCTTGTTTTCTTTAATGGGCATTGGATGATGAACAGATTTGCGATCCGTTTAAAAGGCAAGCCCGAAGAGCGGGTGGAGTCGGAGCCTCTGTCGGGCCGCGAGGCCCTTGAGCATCTCGGAGTGGGTGGTCTGGACAGGGTCGTCGCCGTGAGGGTGGACGGGGTGGTTCGGGATCTTTCCTCTGTGATCGAAGAAGGGGCTGAACTGGCGCCTGTCTACGTGCAGTCCGAGGAAGGGATCGAGGTCGTTCGGCACAGTGCCTCCCATGTCATGGCCATGGCGGTGAAGGAGCTGTTTCCAGGGGTGAGGGTCACCATCGGGCCGGCCATTGAGCACGGGTTTTACTATGATTTTGACTACGAGCGCCCCTTCAGAGAAGATGATCTCCCTGCGATCGAAGCAAAAATGAAGGAGATCGTGGCGGCCGACCTCCCGTTTATCCGGCAGGAGATGGGGCGCGACGAGGCGATTGCGTTCTTCAAAGATCAGGCCGAGAACTACAAGGTTGAGCTGATTGAAGACCTGGATGCCGATCACGTATCCCTCTACACCCAGGGGAGTTTCACGGACCTGTGCCGGGGCCCCCATATCCCGTCCACGGGAATGATTCAGGCCTTTCACCTGACCCGGGTCGCCGGGGCATACTGGCGGGGGGATGAGAACCGGCCCATGCTGAGCCGAATCTACGGGGTGGCATTCGCCGATCCAAAGACCCTGAAGAAGCACCTTTACTGGCTCGAAGAGGCCAAGAAGCGAAACCATGTCAAGCTGGGCCCGCAGCTTGAACTCTTCAACACCTATGAAGAGATCGGCGCCGGCATGATCGTCTGGCACCCAAAGGGGGCCATGCTGCGGCACATTCTCGAGGAATTCGAAATACGGGAGCATCTGAAGCGGGGCTACGAGCTGGTGAGAGGGCCGGAGATCCTCAAGACGGAGTTGTGGAAGCGGTCAGGGCATTTCGAGAACTACCGGGAAAACATGTATTTTACCGAGATCGACAAGCAGTCCTATGGGATCAAGCCGATGAACTGCCTGTCGCACATGCTCATTTACGGTTCTAAACTCAGAAGCTACCGCGATCTCCCCAAACGCTTTTTTGAACTGGGTACGGTTCACCGTCATGAACGGTCCGGGGTCCTCAACGGCCTGTTTCGGGTCCGCGAGTTTACCCAGGACGACGCCCATATCATTTGCACGCCCGATCAGCTCAACGACGAGATCAAAGGGGTGCTCCACTTCGTCAAAGAGGTGATGGGGATCTTTCATTTCGAATATGATCTGGAGATCAGCACGCGTCCTGAGAAATCGATCGGGTCGGACGCCGATTGGGAACTGGCCACCCAGGCCCTTATCAAGGCCATGGAAGATGAGCGTCTCCCTTATGACATAAATGAGGGGGACGGCGCCTTTTACGGTCCCAAGATCGACGTGAAGCTGAAGGATGCCCTGGGTAGAAAGTGGCAGTGCGCCACTGTCCAGTGTGATTTTACGCTTCCTGAAAAGTTCGATCTCACGTATATTGGAAAAGACAGCGACAAACATCGACCTGTCATGATCCACCGCGTGATCCTCGGCGCCATTGAGCGGTTCATCGGTGTCCTGATCGAACATTATGCGGGGGCCTTTCCCACGTGGCTTTCGCCGGTGCAGGCCGTGGTGCTGACAGTGACGGACCGCCATATCCCCCATGCCCAACGG
>Ga0172371_10012123_pt1 | contig 11397 bp, 8 predicted proteins | sample Lak12m_FD_114543 | JGI IMG/M metagenome (GOLD analysis project Ga0172371, IMG submission 114543) | Freshwater microbial communities from Kabuno Bay, South-Kivu, Congo - kab_022012_12m | ecosystem: Environmental > Aquatic > Freshwater > Lake | place: Democratic Republic of the Congo: South-Kivu...
TCATCTCCATCAAAGTCTGCGTTATAAGGATGACAGACTGCTGGATTTAATCTTAAAGTTCTGAAAGGAAGTACTCTGACCTTATGGCACATCATTGACATCCTGTGTAATGAAGGCTGTCTGTTGAATAAAGCTATGTCACCATCTAATAGATGTCTCTCAACAATATATCCGTTGCTTATCTCTGTTGTGCTGTCATCTTTAGTCTCATCAGTTATCTTTTTCTTTTTACCGTCTGGTCTTATTATATAATTTGCTCCAGGGTAGATATGAGAACCATTTTTTACAAATCCTCTTAAATATTCAATATTCCATGATGTTACTTTTTCAGGAACTGTCAGTATCATTGCAATCTCTTTTGGAACTCCTACTTCATTTAATCCTAGATTAGGATCTGGCGAAATTACAGTTCTTGCAGAGAAGTTTGTTCTTTTACCTGCTAGGTTATATCTGATTCTTCCTTCCTTGCTTTTTATTCTCTCGCTTAATGTTTTCAAAGGCTGTCCTGACCTATGTCTGGCAGGAGGAAGCTGAGGAACTGAATTGTCAAAGAATGTTGTTATATGGTACTGTAATAAGTCCCATAGATCTTCAATGATTATTTCTGGTGCTCCAGCATTGATATTTTCAAACAATCTTTGGTTGATTCTGACGATATCTCCTATCTTATGGGTAAGATCATCTTCACTTCTTTCTCCAGATTCTAAAGTTATAGAAGGTCTCATAGTTACTGGAGGGATAGGCATTATTGTCAATATCATCCATTCAGGTCTTGTTACCTGAGCATTTATTCCAAATAATATCAGGTCATCATCTGTAACTTTTTCAAGCCTTGTCCTTATCTCAATAGGGCTTATCCTTTTTTCATTCTCGATAAAAGTAGTAGGTTTTTCAATATTGATCTTCATCTGCTTTGCATTGCAATAAGGGCATTTGTTCTGAGATTTCATATCAGAGATTATCTCTCTTATCTTTACTCTTCTTGCTTCAACGCCTGCTTCTTTTTCAGCTTCAACAAGTTCTGCTAATGCAGAATCTATCTTATTTTTAGGGATAAGGACTCTTCCGCAGTCTCTGCAGGTTGATCTTAATATGCTTAAAACAACATCAACAAATTTGATATGTATGACTGGTCTTGCTAATTCAATATAACCGAAATGGCCGATGCATTCTTTTAATCTAGAACCACAGGTTTTACATCTTAGACCAGGATCAATAACACCCAATCTTATGTCCATTAAACCGCCGTCAACTGGATAACCTTCTTTATCATATAATTCAGGAGTTACAATCTTAGCAGAAGCCATCTTCTTGATCATCTCAGGGCTTAGAGTTCCGAAATTGATGCTTTTTACCTGCTTATGGACATATTGGAAATCAAAATCTATCTTCTCTTTATTTTTTTCATCTTCTACTTTTTTTGTTTCCTTCAAAGCAGTTTTTGGAGCTTCAGCAGCTTCTACCTTTGCTTCTTTTTCTTCTGATTTTTTTGTTTTAGGCATTTTAGTATTTATTCTCCAAAACTAATCTCGGATAGATGCATAATGATTTTAACTCATCAAGCATAAGTTTGAATGCATAGCTTAATTCAATGTTGTTTATTTCTGTTCCATCACCGCATACAGGGCAATAGCTTTTCTTCTTATATTCATCATAGATTGCAATTACTCCACATTTTTCGCATACTGGAACAATTGTCCTGTCAGAATCAAACCTTTCTTTTAACAACAGAGATGCACCATGTGCTACAAATGTGTCTTTCTCCATCTCACCTAACCTTAGACCTCCTTCTTTAGCTCTACCTTCAGTTGGCTGTCTTGTCAATAATTGGATTGGACCTCTTGCTCTAGCGTGCATCTTGTTAGATACCATGTGTTTTAATTTTAGATAATACATGTTTCCTATGAATATTTTAGCTTCAAACTGTTCTCCAGTTATTCCGTTGTATAATGTTTCAACTCCGTTTTCTCTGAATCCTAAGCTGAAAAGCTCTTTCCTTAGATCATCTTCTCTTTCTGCATTGAAGCATGTTGCATCAACATATCTTCCAGCCAAAGCTCCAACTTTGCCTCCTATTAATTCTACCAGATGGCTGATTGTCATTCTGGATGGGATACCATGAGGAGAAAATATCAGGTCTGGTGTTATTCCAGATGCGCTGAAAGGCATATCAGTTGATGGTACAATCAATCCTACTACCCCCTTCTGTCCATGACGTGAGGTAAACTTATCTCCTATTTCAGGAACTTTTTCTGTCCTTACTCTGACCTGGACAAGCTTGTTACCTTCTTCATTTTCTGTCAATAATATAAAATCAATAAGACCTTCTTCACCATGAGCCATCCCTACTGAGCTTTCTCTTCTTGTTGAAGATGCTAGATTATATTCGTCTAATCCTGATAAGAATCTTGGCGGAGAAGTTTTTCCGATTATTATATCCCCTTCTTTTACCTGAGCTTCTGGGAAGATTATTCCGTCTTCTTCTAAGAATCTGTAATCTTTTTCGCTCTTATAGCCTTCTACATCTTTTTCTGGGATGCTTACTTCATCAACTAATCCTCCAGAATATCTTAATTCTTCTGCAGAGCTGATCCTGTAATAGGTGCTTCTTCCTAGTCCTCTTTCGATAGAGCCTTTATTTATGATGACTGCGTCATCCATATTATAACCGCGATAGCTTAATATTGCTACAACAATATTCTGTCCAGCCGGATGGCTGTCATAATTTGTTATCTCATGTGTCAATGATTGTACAACCGGTCTCTGAGGAGTATTTAATACGTTGACATCCATATCCATCTTTAAAGAATAATTTGCAACATATAATCCTAAGGATTGTTTCTGGTTCTTGCTTCCAATCATAAGTCTTGCTGGCTGTGTAAAATTTCCATAAGGGACTAAAGTTGTACAATAACCTAACATAGCCAAAGGAGTTATCTCAATATGAGTATGTTCTGGTGTCAGATCTTCTTCACCAAAAGCGACCAAGCAGTTTTCTTCTTCAGCTGCATCGATATATTCTATAACACCCTGGTCCATAAGATCTTTCCATCCTATTTCATTTTTCTCAAGCTGTTTTATGTGATTTTCAGTCAATAATTGCTTTCCTTCTTTTACTACAATCAAAGGTCTTCTTACTCTGCCAGATGTGCTGTCTAAGTAAACATCCTTTGTTTTTTTGTTTAAGTGAATATTAATCTCTGAGCTTACAATACCTTTTCTTCTTTCATTGATTACCTGTTTTACAAAATCCTCTGAATTTTCTATGCTTCCTAAGAATTTTCCGTTAAGATAAATATCAGACATTTTACTTTACCACCTTTAATCCAAGATTCTTGAATGATTTGATAGCTGTCTCTTCGTCAGAACCTTTTGAGACAGTTGCTAGAAGCGCTAAATTTTTTCTTAGACCAATATTAGTACCTTCTGGTGTCTCGATAGGACATAACTTGCCTAGATGAGTAGGATGAAGCTCTCTTGCTTCAAAATTTTCCTGGGTTGAAGATAATGGACTAACAACTCTCTGAAGATGTGATAGGCTGTCAACAAAATTTATCCTTGATATCCTTTGGCTGATACCTTTTCTTCCGCCAACCCAGTTTCCAGTTGCCATAGAGCTGTCGACTCTTGATGTCAATAGTTTTTCTCTGATGATGACTTTGATGCTTGGGAATTTTCCTCTCTTTACAATCCTCTGGAAGTTGTATAAGATATCACTTATCAAAACTTTCAGGTTGACCATGAACAGATCAGCTAACAGATCTCCGCTTGTCCTTAATCTTTTATTCATATAATGATCTTTATCATCTGTAGGTAATTCACCTTTTGCAACTGTGATGAATTTTTTTATCATCTTGCATAAATTATATGCTTTTGTTATCCTATCTTCTTTCTTTATACCTACATTAGGCAACAGATATTTGTCAAGGATCTCATACATCCTTTCTAATCTTATCTCTTTTGACTGTGTTATGCCTATCTTCTTAGCGATCCAGTCAACAGCATCTTCCTGATTTTTTATGTCGATAAACTCATATAGGTTTATCAGAACTTCATCATACTGCTTGTCGCTTGAGACAAAATGCATTATCTCTTCATCTTTTAACAAGCCTAATGATTTGATTATAACAACAATAGGAATCCTTTTTACTCTTGTAAATGACAGATAGATTATTCCATCATTCATCTTTTCCATTGTATGGGGAATCTTAAATGAACCCTGTTCAGAAAATAATTTTCCTGTAAATTTAGATGGTCCTGAACTTTCTTCAACCAAGAAATTATTTGCTGCCAGATCTTCAACATTGACAATTACTCTTTCAGTTCCGTTGATTATAAAATATCCTCCAGGATCGTCTGGATCTTCACCCTTTTCGATCAATTGATCTCTATTCATGCCGTGAAGATGGCATAATTTACTTTTTAGCATGACTGGCAGACTGCATATCTGTGTCCTAAATGTTTCTCTTTGAACACCGTTGATATGAGAACTAACTTCGATGTAAACAGGAGCTGAATAACTTATTTTTCTTAATCTTGCTTCAATCGGATAGATTGCTCTTCTGCTTCCATCAGCTTCGATTATGTCTGGTTTTACAACTTCAATCTTGTCTAGTCTTATCTTGAATTCATCAACATTTTGCGGAATTATTGTCGGTTCGATATCTCTGTTCTCATCGATTATAAGCTGTAATTTTTTATCGATAAAAGCATTAAAGCTTTCTATATCTGATTCTACAAAACTCTGTTCTTCAAAGAATTTTTTTATGATTACTCTAGCAGCTTCATTCATTTATTACACACCTATAAAAAATAGATTCTCCTGCAGTTTCGCTTTTTCTTTTTATCTTTATTACGTCGCCTGGTTTTGCTCCAAGCTCTTTTATGACAGGATCTTTCTTAAGTATTCTTGGTAATTCTTTGGTTGTAATCTGATATCTTTCTAGAAGCTCTTTTTTGTCTTTATCGTTTAGTTTAGAATGTTCTGGGACTAAAGTGTGTTCTTCAATTTTGAATTTTGCCATTTTGTTTCCGTGATTTTCTCTTGATTATGATATGAGCGGGACGAGATTTGAACTCGCGACATCCACATTAAAAGTGTGGCGCTCTAGCCAGGCTGAGCTACCCGCCCATGATATCAAATACGAGCGTCTCGTTCATTTGTTTTATTAGTGAATGAAAACGCCCTGGCTGGGACTTTCAAGCGAGCTCTTTTTGTTGAACCCAGGTTAAAGCCTTGCTGCTTTTAATTTTGAGCTCTTAATCGACAGGGCTTTGTGATACCGTTACACTACCAGGGCCTGATGATTATGATTTATTATGCGTTTTTTCCTATAAATATAGCTACATTATGAATTGAGTAGTTTATCTATAGAAATATTTTTCTGGCATAGTCAAAGAATTCAGGGTTGGTTTATAAAGCTTTCGGAATTTCATCAAGTTTTATGATTTTATATAAAATTAATAAAATAAAAAAAGAAAGAGCTTATCCTAATAAAGCTCCTACGTTTGGTGCTGTTTCAGCGCCAGCTGTTGCTTCAAACATTGTTTTCTGTTCAAAACCGAACATTCCTGCAATCATATTTGTAGGGAATCTTCTTACTTTTACATTAAGTTCTTTTACAGCTGTGTTGTATAGATCTCTGTCTGTTTTTATCCTGTTTTCAGTGCCTTCAAGCTGATCCTGCAAAGACAGATAATTTTCTGTTGATTTTACCTGAGGATAATTCTCATAGACAAAGTTGATTGCTGTGTTTATCTTCTGTCCCATCAGGTCGATCTCCTGAGGTGTTTGTGCACCTGAAATTCCTGTTCTTAATTCTGCAATCTGTGTCTGCATACCTTTCTCAAAATCTGCCGATGCTTTTACAGTAGCAACCAAGTTTGGGATCAAATCAGCTCTTCTTTGGTAAGCTGTCTGTACATTTCCCCATTTCTCGTTTACAGATTCGTCTGCTCTGACCAGTCCATTATATGAGCCAGCAACCCATAATATCAGTATCAATACTACTGCTGCAATGCTGATCCCTACAATAGCGCCAGTGCTTAATTTTTTTGCTTCTTTTGCCATATTATCTACCTCCAATTTATTGTTTTTTTAATTGTGCTAATTTTTGCAGTTCTCCTGCATCTACCCACATACCGTGGCATTTTTTGCAGACATCTATAACAACATGATTTTTTACTAATTTTTTCATGTCAATCTTGCATCTAGGACATAATAAATATTTTTCACCGCTCTCTTTGTGTATATCTTTTTTCATATTACCATCTACCTCCTGCTCCGCCGCCACCAAAACCGCCGCCACCAAAACCGCCGAATCCTCCAGAACCTCCTCCACCAAATCCTCCATGGCCTCCTCTTCCTCCGAAAAGGATTATAGCAGCAGCTGCAGCATCAAAATGTTTGTCTTTATTCTTTCTTTTCCAGATAGCATAGTTTATGATTGCTGGAATGATAAACATAAAAAATATTATCACTAAAAAGATTATCCATTCTGAAGATTGATCATATTCTTCATCGCTTACATAATATTCAGAATAGTTTTCTCCTAACAAGATGCTTTTTACAGCCAAGCTGGCTTCTAAGATACCTTTGCTGTAGTTGCCTTCTTTAAAATTTGGAACCAGATAAGTTCTTCCTATCCTTCCTGCTTTTGCATCATTCAAAATATATTCGATCCCTCTTCCAACTTCAAACCTATATTCTCTTTCTTCTAATGCAACCAATAATAATAGACCATTATTTTTTTCAGTATCTCCAAGATGACCTTGCGCCAGATCTAAAGAATAGCTGAAGATATCTTTCCCTTCCAAAGATTTTATAGTGACGATTGAATATTGTGCAATTCCAGAATCATAGATCTGTTTTAGGTCTGTATCAAGCTGAGCTTTTGTTCCGACATCAATTATTCCTGCATAATCATTTACAAACTCTTTTATCTCTATATCTTGCGCAAAAACAACAGGGACCAATAATAAAAGCATTAATATCCCTTTAAAGAAATTATTTATCATAAGATCTCCTATATATAAGAACTATAAAAAGATTGCTAAATTTGCTTCATTCCCTTCTGGATCTTTTCCCTAAGGTTATTTGTCAGTCTAACAACATCATCAGTCTTAACGCCATCAAAAGAAGACTGAGGTTTGGTTTCTGTTTTCTTTTCCTGAGATCTTTTTACCATCTCTTCTACAAATTTTGCAGTTACTGGATCTGTTGCCATAATGTATTTAGTAGGATAAGTTGTATATAAATGTTACTTTTTTAGAGTAGATTAAAAATAATACGCCACCGCCCAGATTTTCTCGAAAACGTAGTTTGAGACGAAACTGAAAACCGCGTTTTCATTTGAACTGGGATACCCTTGCGGGAACGAGCTCTCAAGGCTCGCGCATTACCAGGTTGTGCCACGGTGGCATAAGATATGGTTCATTTCTAATTATTTATAAATCTATCTCTGCTGTTGGCATTCTAGAGTGAATAGTAACGTTTATATATGATATAAATTAAGTAATATCTAGTCACATTGAGGAAAAAAGAGGAAATATGGTGAAAAAGGGGCAGATAACCCTATTTATAATAGTAGGGATAGTAATCATCATAGCTATGTCTTTCTTTATCTATTTCAGAAATATTTTGTTGCCTGAAGCAGAGATTGTTCCTGAGGATATAAAACCAATAAAAAATTATGTTGAATCATGCTTAAGCAATATAGGTGAAGAAGCAGTTGTTCTTTTAGGTTCAAGATCAGGTTTTATAGAGATTCCAGATGTTGTAGAGTTAAGCGAAGCTTATATTGAATTTATCCCTAACAGTGAATTAAAAATACCCTATTGGTATCATAATGGTATAAGCTATATCCCTACAATAGGATCAATGCAGGAAGAAATTTCTTTGTATGTTAAAAATAATATAAACAATTGTATTGACCTCAGTGATTTTAAAGGAGATTTTTCTATCGAAGAAAAAAATAATACAAAAGTAGAGACAATAATAGCAAATGATGGTGTTGATATAGCAATGACCTATGATCTTATCATAACCTCTAAATCAGATGCAGAACAGACAAAAATATCGAAGTTCCATACATTATTGCCAGTAAAATTAAAAGAAGCTTATGAGCTTGGCAAAAAGATATTGGAAGCTGAAAATGCAAATACTTATTTTGAGAATATAACTATCGATTGGATGAGCATGAACCCAGATGTACCTTTGAATGGCATCCTGTTTTCCTGTTCAGATCTTAAATGGCGTGTCAGCTCTATAAAAGAAAAGATCCAGGAAACAGTCTATTATAACCTTCCAAGAGTCATGGTAAAAGATACTGATCATCCGTCTTTCTTAGCAGATGATTCTGTATATGAAAAATTAAAAGAATATACTCTAGAAGACATCAATAATGGAAATTATCCTGATATAGAGGCTCCTGCAGATGCATATGATTATTCACATTATCTTTTAGATGTGAGAACTTCAAAAACAAAATTAAAGGCAGGATTTTTCTATAATCCTGTATGGGGGATGGACCTTGTAGCAAGACCCAGTGAAAATGGTGTTATGAAAGGGACAAAGCAGGAAGGTTCTGATGAATTTTTGAGATTTATGTGCCTGAACGTATATCATTTCAATTATGATATCATCTATCCTATTGAAACTTTGATAAGAGATGAGACAGCATTTAACGGAAAAGGATATGTATTCAGGTTTGGATTTACAGTAATGATAAATCATAATGAACCTGACAGAGAAGGTTTTTTTAACCCTGAATTTATAATGTTAGGAACTAATCCTATAGGAGAATGTGATCAACTATCAGGAGATACGTATGATATAAGAGCTCTTGGAGTTGACCAGTTTGGGATTGCAAATATGGAGATAAAAGATGTTAATCTAACTTATGACTGCTTCAAGTTTCAATGCAGCTTAGGTATTACAAAAGCAGATGAAGGCTCTTATAGGTTAAGGACAAAGCTTCCAAGCTCATGCGCAAATGGTTTTATAATTGCAGAAAAACCAGGATATCTTGCTTCAAAACAGCAGGTTTTAGACAGCAAAGATATCGATATGCAGATGAAAAGATTGAAGACACTTTATTTTGGTGTTGTCTCAAATAATTATAATACATTGAATGGCCAGATCGGAACAGACATGCCTATAAATAATCCTTTTAGCGTTACCATCGACATCCAGAATGTTGATGATCCAAGCTTCCATTATTCAAAGAGATTCCCTTTTGACGAAACAAACCAAGATATGACTATTGATCTGATAGAATCAAACAGCCAGTATAAGCTGGAGCTGTTATTATTTGATGAAGCAGACGGAGTTTTAGTCGGAGGTTATCATGGCAATTGGAGCACAAGATATGATGATGTTGTAACTAGCAATAAAGTTATATTCCATGTATTCAGTTATCTGCCTAAACCTATGAACCCAGATGAAGAACAGGATGTATATGTCTTTTTAGAGGAAAACAATATTTATAAAGATAGGTTGAAACCAGAATTAGTAAGATGAAAATAAAAAAAGACTATTTATATTTTATTGCATTGTTCATGATAGAATTGATAATCTTCCTGCCGTTTTATGTTGCAGATGTTTTTGCAGCACAGCCAGCTATCAGCAATATACAGACTTTGCCTTCTTATGATTCTGCTATCATAAGATGGAATACAGATATACCTTCAACATCTGTCATAAATTATGGAAAAGATAATCTGGTTGAACTGTCCAAATCAGATTCTCAGGCTGTAATGTCTCATGAAGTTAATCTAAGCCCTATATCTTCAAATACAAAATATTATTACAGGGTAAAATCCTGCGATAATTCTGATTGCTCAACATCATCAATCGCGGATTTTACAACTTTGTCTGCGCCAGCACCTTCAAAGGTTCTTGCTCTAACAAATTTGACTGTAACAACAAATTCAGCTTCTATACAGTGGAATGAATCAGATTCATCATATTTTGGTTATTATTTTATCTATAGGAACGGAAATCTAGTTGCAAACCTAAGTTCACAGTATTCAACACAGTATACAGATACTAATCTTACAGGAGGAACAACCTACAAGTATGAAGTTTCGGCTGCAAATTCAGACAGCCTTGAAGGACCAAGATCTGATGCATTATATATCACAACAATAACACCAGATACAACTCCGCCAACTATTTCCAATGTAACAATAACTTCTATATCTCTAGAGTCAATAACTATAGCTTGGGAAACAGATGAAGAGGCAAATTCCACAATAAGTTATGGAATATCTTCTATCCTTAATGAGACCCAATCATCCTCTAATTATGACATATCACATTCTTTGACATTAGGGGATCTTCAGAACGGATCAACTTATTTTTATAAGATAGTCTCATGTGATATTGACGGAAACTGCATACAGAAATCAGATACACAGCCATTTACTCCATCTGAAGTTACAGATTTAAGCATTGAACTTATTGTTCCTACATTATATAACCAGGCAACTGTTCCTGTAACCGGAACTGCAACTCCAAATACTAAAGTTAAATTTTATGTCAATGATATATACAAAGCAATATTGACAACAGAAAGAAATACAAACGGCAGCATAAGCTTTAATGTTCCTGGTTTTACTACAGGAAATAATACTCTAAAAGCAGTTGTTGAAGACCAGATAGGAAACAGAAAAGAATCTCAGGCTTATTCAGTGATAATCGATTCAACTCCGCCTATTGTTGCAATAACACCTCTGCCTTCGATGATATCTTCTGAAGATGTTGTTGTTAACGGAACCTCAAATGAAGCAGTCAATGTAAATATCTATACAAGATTATTATCTTCAGTTGATACAACACCTCCTGGAATAGTTTCTGACTTTCATTCTGATCTTGTAGAACAAAACAGCGTAACTTTAGCATGGATTAATATAAATGATTCTGATTTTGATGAATATGTAATCTACAGAAATGATATACCTATCGGAACAGCAGTCTCTTCACCTTATGAGGATGATTATCTGGTCAATCCTGGAACATCTTATAGATATGAGATAGCTGCTGTTGACCAGAGCTGCAATATAGGTTCAAGAGCGATTGTAAATGTTCAGACAACTGCAGGAAACATCACTTATAATGATACGGTTGAAGCAGAAAATATAAGATGTCTGACAGGAGGAAATCAAACTCCAGATTATTCTTTAGCTTCACAATATCCTAGTTTTAGAGAAGAGATAAGCTTGGAACAAGGTCTTAATGAAGTTATCATCGAAGTTTCAGATCTAGCAGGAAATATGATAAGAGAGACTTATCAGGTATATTATGATTCAACTGCTCCTATAATCTCAGACACTAATCTCGCTACACTAACACCTACTTATATAGGAGATGTTACGATAACCGGAACTGTCAGTGAA
>Ga0172371_10012126_pt1 | contig 11396 bp, 6 predicted proteins | sample Lak12m_FD_114543 | JGI IMG/M metagenome (GOLD analysis project Ga0172371, IMG submission 114543) | Freshwater microbial communities from Kabuno Bay, South-Kivu, Congo - kab_022012_12m | ecosystem: Environmental > Aquatic > Freshwater > Lake | place: Democratic Republic of the Congo: South-Kivu...
CCATCGGGGAGGCCATAGAGCCCATTCTCGCGGATCCCGACGTGCTCCTAGTCGTTACGGCCGACCATTCGACCCCCAGCTCAGGTCCTCTCATTCACTCAGGGGAGCCGGTTCCGCTTGTCATGGCAGCAGAAACGGTGAGGCGTGACAAGGTCCAGTCCTTCAACGAAATAGATTGTTCGCGTGGCTCACTTGGCCTTTTGAGGGGCATAGAATTCATGTACACGGTGCTGAATCATCTGGACCGCATTAACCTCGTGCGCATACGGCACAGCGCGGACGACGAGGTTTGCTCGACAGGTGAATATGAGCCCTTCAGCTTGAGTCATACCAAAATGCTTTCGTGCGAGTAGCATTGAGAAGGTGGTTCCCGGCTGGCCGGCAGATCGCAGGGATAGGATCCCCAAGAAAAAATCTTTCCTTTAACCAAAACCCGTACATTCCTTCTTATTATTAAGAAACCTGATCGTGGGTATGAAAGGATTTGTCAACAAACCCTATCAGGTGAAGCAACTGTTGGAAACGGTCAGAGAGGTCTTGGAATTAGCCAGGCCTCCTCAATGACTTCGATGGTCCTTTTTTCGCGGACTAATCCCCATAACCGCTTCGACAGGTCGGTTCATCTCAGAAGCCTTTAAGTACAAGCAGAATTCGATCTCCGACTGAGGGTTTCACTTGAAGAAACTGAGTAAGAGAGTATAAGTTTGGTAGTCTAGGGTTTCACGAAATTGTTCGGGCAATTTCACCACCGCTGACGGGCAAGCCGATGAGATTTCGAGTGCAATGGTCTCTGGGGCCATCGAGGTGCACGCAAGGTTCGCTTGGGACGTTCTCTCCCTGCAATATCCAGTTTCAAGAACAATCAGGAGGTGAGGGATGGCTGAGAAGAGCAAGCTGGAGGAGATCCTTCGGACAAACGAGTCGGAGTTGCTGGACCACTGGCTGAAAGAGCAGTTTGCCGCTGTGACACTCCGAAGAGACCTGATGTCTGAGGATCAGTTGCGACAGCAATCATCTGAGTTCGTCCGTCTTTTCCGGCAAGGAGTGGCGGGGGCGTTGACGGACATCACGACTCAAGATTGGGCTCCAGTTAAAGAAATGCTGGCCTCGGTTTCCAAGTCGAGGGCCCAGCAGGGGTTCGGTGCATCCGAGACGGCCACATTCGTATTTTCCTTCAAGCAGCCGCTCTTTGACCGTCTTTGGACCGAGTATCGAAATGATGCGAAGGGGCTTGCGGATGATGTGTGGATCACCACCGTCCTCCTCGACAAGCTAGGGCTTTACACAACAGAAATGTACCAGCAATCCAGGGAGCAGATTATCGCCAGGCAACAGTCAGAATTGCTGGAACTCTCCACTCCTGTGGTTCAGCTATGGCCCGGAATACTGTGCATCCCACTCATCGGGACCCTCGATAGTGAGCGCACGCAGGTGGTCATGGAGAGTCTGCTGCAGAGAATCAGCGAGACAGGATCAGAGATTGCCATCATAGACATCAGTGGCGTGCCCGCCGTGGATACCCTTGTCGCTCAACATTTGCTGAAAACTGTGTCCGCAGCGCGTCTTATGGGCGCTGACTGCCTTATCAGCGGCATAAGTCCGCAGATAGCGCAGACCGTGGTCCACTTGGGAGTCAAGCTTGGCGATGTGATCACCAAGGCTTCTCTGGCCTCAGCCCTGGATGTGGCCCTGCACACCTTGGGCCTTGAGGTGAAAAACCGACAGAAGTGATCTCACAAAGGAGGAGGCTTCATGGAAAGAATCCCCATACTCAAGATGGGGCCATTTCTGTTGGTCACCATTCAGGTCGATATGCATGATCGGCTGGCCCAAACGCTCCAGGACGATCTGGCGGACCGTGTTGTCAAATATGGCGCAAGAGGAGTTTTGATCGAGATTTCTTCCCTTGAGGTGGTTGACTCCTTCATAGGAAGAATGCTTGCGCGCATCGCCTCCATTTCAAGAGTTTTGGATGCTGACACCGTTGTTGTGGGGATGCGGCCCGCCGTAGCTATTACCCTTGTCGAATTAGGCATGTCGTTGGAAGGGGTGAAAACCGCGCTTAATGTTGAGCGGGGCATAGAGATTCTCCAGGGGTCTCTGGACTCTGAGACCGGAGGGGAAGAAGATGTTCACTCAGAGGACTGACACGGTCAACATCGCCCTGGAAGAAGACATTGTGCGGGTACGGCAGATTACTCGCAAGCTGGCCATTGAATGCGGCTTCAGCCTAGTGGACCAGACCAAAATGGTTACAGCTGCGAGCGAGCTTGCACGGAACACGTTCGTGTTCGGCGGGGGCGGGACAGCCACCATTGAAGTACTTCAGGATGGCGGGCTGACAGGTTTGCGACTCATCTTCAAAGACCGCGGGCCTGGAATAGAGGACATCGAACAGGCGCTGTCGGACGGTTATACATCGGGTGAGGGCCTGGGGCTTGGTTTAGGTGGCGCCAAGAGACTCGTGAACGAGTTCGATATCTGTTCCAAGGTTGACGAGGGAACGACCGTGGTCATTACGCGATGGAAGTAGCGCTGTCATTCAAAATGCCGGTAGCGCACAGATTGGAGGCAGCCGAGGCCCGGCAGAAGGCTGAAAGTGCAGCCGCACGGCTTGGGTTCGGCAAAGCTGAAATCGGCGCCATAGCGATCATCGTAACTGAAGCAGCTAAGAATCTTGCCAAGTACGCCACTGGCGGTGAACTCATTGTTCAAACGTTGGCATCCGGCAGTCGATTCGGCATGGAAATAATTGCACTGGATAGAGGCCCGGGAATGGCAAATCCAGGTGCATGCCTACGAGATGGGTTTTCCACCGGGGGGAGCGCCGGGACGGGGATTGGCGCGATTAGCCGTCTCTCTACCCTATTCGACATCTTCTCTCTTCCCGAACAGGGCAGTGCAATTATGTCTCGGTTTTGGCCCAAGACCTCTCGCCTGACTCCACAGGTCCAACTATGGGAAATTGGAGCCTTGTGCGTGCCCATGCCGGGAGAGACGATCTCAGGCGATGGGTACGCGTGGAAAGAGCTTGGAGACTCTCTGTGTGTCCTCGTTACGGACGGCCTTGGCCACGGACCATTTGCTGCTCAGGCGTCCTCAGATGCAATCAATGCATTTCATACCCGCGCGGGTCTCAGTCCCGCAGAAAACATCAAAGCGATTCACGATGTTCTGCGCGGAACCAGGGGCGCTGCGGTCGGACTGGCTCATATTGACCCAGCGGGCCAGGGCGTTCGTTTTGCAGGTGTTGGAAACATCGCTGGTCTAGTGATTGGGGCCTCGGGGAGCCGAAATATGGTCTCTCACAATGGAATCGTGGGTTCAGAGGTGAGAAAGGTCCAGGAATTCGAATACCCATGGTACGAAGATGCAACGCTCCTCATGCACTCTGATGGTATTTCATCGCGCTGGAGCTTCGATCCGTATCCCGGTCTGATTAAGAGGCATCCGAGCCTTGTGGCCGCAGTCTTATACCGAGATTATGGACGGGGCACGGATGATTCGACCATTGTTGTTGTCAGACGAGCAAAGATTAAGAGCGCTTCAGGCCAGGGTAGCTAAAAAAAAACGAGTGGGGTGTCGGCCGATGAGAAGTGACATCTTGCAGATCAGGTTCCTGTCGGAGAGGGACGTAGTGCTGGCGAGGCAGCGTGCAGGCGAAATAGCGAGTCTGATGGGTTTTGTCCCGCACGAACAGACGCGCGTGTCCACCGCGGTTTCGGAAGCTGTCAGAGATTGTCTGCAACATGGAGGGTTAGACGAAATTGTCTTTGCCACACGGGACCTGGATCGAGGGACGCTACTTGAGATCAGGATCAGAACATCACGTATTGACCCGGAAACAGTGGGCGCCCTTCTGGCGAAGACCGATACGTCAGAAGACCGTCTTGCAACGGGGTTGATCGCGGCAAAACGACTCATGGATAAATTTATCGTGGAGCCTGGGGTTGCCGGAGGCTCCACTATTGCTCTTGGCCGTTTCTTGCCTCGCAGTGTCAGGATCTCACCTTCGGATACGAAGAAAATTGCGGAACAGATAGCGAGGCAGGAGCCTCGTGATGCGATGGAAGAGGTGCGTCAGCAGAATCAGGAGCTTGTCATAGTCTTGGAAGAGGTTCGGCAGGGGCAACAGGAGCTCATGCAGTTGAACAGGGAGTTGGAGGACACCAATCGAGGAGTGTTGGCCCTCCATGCGGAGCTTGAACAACGCTCCATGCAATTGAGCAGGACCAACGAATTGAAAACAAGGTTCATATCTGAAATGAGCCACGAGTTCAGGACCCCCATCAACTCGATATTGTCCTTGTGCCAAATCTTGTTGGATAGAATGGACGGCGACCTGACTACCGAACAAGAAAAGCAGGTTGGATACATCAGGAAGTCTGCGGACGATCTTTCCAATCTTGTCAATGATCTGCTGGATCTAGCCAAAATCGAGGCAGGGAAGATTGATGTACATCCGAGCGAAGTGAACATACAGAACCTCTTTGGTGCACTCAAAGGTGTCATGAGACCGCTGATAGTGACCGAAAAGGTCCAACTCGTGTTTGAGGACGCATCGCATCTCCCCACCCTGTTCTCCGATGAGTCCAAAGTCACCCAGGTTCTCCGAAATCTAATATCCAATGCTATTAAGTTCACCGAGCAGGGGGAGGTGCGTGTTTCAGCCGCACTGGATGAGCGTAGGCAAGCCGTTCTCTTTTCTGTGGCCGACACGGGGATCGGAATATGCCCTGAAGATCAGGAAACGATCTTTGAGGAATTCGTGCAGATCCGCGGGCCTATCCAGAAGAAGGTTAAAGGGACCGGGATCGGTCTTCCCTTGTCAAGAAAACTGGCTGAGCTTCTTGGAGGAACCCTCTCGTGCGAGAGCCGGACAGGGGAGGGGGCGACTTTCCTTGCCTCCATTCCCTTAAGATATGAAGAAGGCGCTGCGCTGGAGAAAGAGCCAGGCGCCCAAGAGAAACGCGCAGCTGAAGAAGAGGTGGTCTTGATAATAGAAGATGATCCCCAGTCGGTCCTCATTTACCAGAAATTTCTCCAAGATTCCGGATTTCACATGATGAACGCGGTGTCACTCTCTGAAGCGCGGCAGATTCTCTCTCGGGTGAAACCCGCAGCAATAATATTGGATATTTTGTTTGGCGGGGAGCCCGATGGCTGGGAATTCCTCGCGGAACTCAAAGGGAGTGAGGCGACCAAAGATGTTCCTGTCCTGGTCGTCACGGTTTTGGAAGATCGACAGAAGGGTATGGTGCTCGGGGCCTATGACTATTGCGTGAAACCGATAGATCGTCGGGATCTTCTGAACAAGCTAAACAACCTTCCTGGCGCTAGAAAGTTGTTGATCATTGATGATGAAGAGGTCTCAAGGTACATCGTCAGGGGCTTGCTCGCCGGAACTCCCTACGAATTAATAGAAGCCCGTTCCGGAGAGGAGGGGTTGTCTAAGGCCGTGAGCGAGAAACCGGATGTCATCACCCTGGATCTTATGATGCCGCAAATGACTGGATTTGAGGTCTTGACTAGGTTGAAAGCAGACCCTCGGACCTCACACATCCCCGTCATCATCGTGACATCGAAGAGATTGGAAGACGAAGAGCGCAAGGAGCTTGCGAAGTCTGCATCTGCAATTCTCTCCAAGCACGCTGGTTCAAGAGAACAAACAATCCGCCAGTTGCGAACTGCCCTGCAGAAGATAGCCAAACGGTAGGGGGACATTATGGAATATACGGCTGGCGCAACTATTCTTAACGTTGACGATAACGAGATAGGCCGCTATTCCGTGACCCGGACACTCAAGCAAGCCGGATTTGAGGTCATGGAAGCTGCGACGGGCGAGGAAGCCTTGAAACTGGCATTGAAATTCCCGGACCTCATTCTTTTGGATGTGAACCTCCCTGACATAAGTGGCTTTGAAGTGTGTCGTCGGCTGAAATCCGACCCAGTCACCAGTACTATCCCGATCTTGCATCTATCAGCAACACACTTGGATACCGGGGCGACGGTGACCGGTTTGGAAGGTGGGGCTGACGGGTATCTGACACAGCCCGTTGAGTCGACCCTGCTCCTGGCCCATGTCAAAGCCCTTATTCGTGCTTCTAAGATGGAAACACGCCTCGCCAGGATGAATAGATCATTGAAGGCCATGTCGTACTGCAGCCAGGCGTTGGTGCGCGCCGAGTCCGAGCTGGAACTGGTTCAGGAAGTATGTCGGATCTTGGTAGAAATCGCGGGGCATCGGTTCGTATGGGTAGGTTCGAGAGAGTTGGACAGGGATAGAACAATCCGGCCCATTGCCACCTGTGGCGATGACGGAGGGCTCTTGGGAATCGGCAAAGCATCGTGGGCTGAATCCGCAGCCGGGTGCTGTCCAATGGGGGAAGCTATCCGGACGGGCAAACCCTTTCTCCTCCAAGACATCAGGACCGATTCCCAGTGTGAGCCGTGGCGGACCGAGGCCATCAACAGGGGTTTTGCGACAGCATTCGCTCTGCCTTTGATCATTGGTGATCATGTGTGGGGAGGAATAAGCATCTGCGGGGATATGACGGCAACATTTGATCGCGACGAAAGGGACTTGTTGTGGGAATTGGCCCAAGACCTGGCATACGGAATTGATAGTTTAAGAACCAGAGAAGAAGCAAGGAGGGGCCACGAGGCTTTACGGGAAAGCGAGAGGAAGTATAGAGAGCTTGTTCAGAACGCAAACAGCGTGATCATCCGCTGGAAGAGGGACGGCAGCCTGACGTTCTTCAACGAATACGCAGAGGGTTTCTTCGGATACAGTGCAGATGAAGTATTGGGACAGAACGCGGGCATCCTGGTACCAGCAACGGAATCCACTGGTCGTGATCTAACTGGATTAGTCGATGACATCGTTAACTCTCCCGAGCGCTATGTCAATAATATCAACGAGAATGTTTGTAAGGATGGTCGCCGTGTCTGGATGGCATGGACCAACAAACCGATTCTGGATGATGCGGGCCAGGTTGTGGAGATACTCGGGATTGCCTCGGACATCAGTGATCAAAAGGAGGCCGAAACTGCGCTCCGAGTAAGCGACGAACGATACCAACGCCTGTTTGCACACGCTCCGCTAATGTATGTCCTTACCCGCAATGAACAGGGCGTGCCCTTTATAAGCGAGTGCAACGAGTTGTTTTTGAGTACTGTCGGTCACCCGCGAGAAGATGTGGTTGGGCAGCCGCTGGCCAGATTCTATTCACCTAAGTCGAGAGATGCCCTTTTGAAAGGGGGAGGCTATACGCGGGCTCTGGCAGGAGAGTACTTCATGGGCGAAAGAGAACTGCTGACTCGCGAGGGCAAACTCGTCCCGACTCTCTTGTACACGGAGAAAGAGCTGGATGGTTCAGGCAATGTGACCGGAACACGGGCCATGTTCGTTGACATTACCGATCTCAAGACAGCGGAGGCGAACCTGCGCCTAAAGAATAGCGCCATAGAGTCGTCCATCAGCGGCATTTCCATAGCTGACCTTAATGGGAACCTGACGTATGTGAATCCGGCCGCCTTACGACTCTGGGGATATGACCGGGAAGAGGAGGTGCTAGGCAAGAGGGCGCTGGGCTTCTGGATCACGGAGATGGAGGCCCGAGAAGCGTTACAAAGTGAAGCCCAAACTGGTTCATGGATCGGTGAGCTGATCGCGAAGCGGAAAGATGGTTCTCCGCTGGATATCCAGGTCGCAATAACCTTGGTAAGAGAGCCAAATGGAGCCCCTGTTGCATTGATGGGATCGTTCCTTGACATTAGTGAACGAAAGCGTGCTGTAGCAGCATTGGAGGAGAGAGAGCAGAAGCTCAAAAGCATCTTTCGCGCATCGCCGGTAGGCATTGGGGTGGTTGTGGATCGGGTGATAAGAGAAGCTAATGAGACCTTGTGCGAGATGGTTGGGTATAGCAGAGAAGAGTTATTGGATCAGAATTCGCGCCTTGTTTATGCCTCGGATGAGGACTTTGAATTTGTTGGTTCAGAGAAATATAGGCAGATTAGCGAAAATGGAACAGGCACGGTAGAGACGCGTTGGAGGCGCAAAGACGGAGAGGTAATCGACGTGCTTTTGAGTTCCAGTCCCATAGATCCCGCGGACATGTCCCTGGGTGTTACCTTCACCGCTCTGGACATCACTGAGCGCAAGAAAGCTGAGAAGTCGGTTTTTGAGTCTCATCAACTGTTGAATAGCGTTATGGACGCAGTGCCCGACCTGCTGATCGTCATCGACAAGAGCTACCGAATTCAATACACGAACTTCAAGGGGCACGATCTCATTGTGCAGTCGGATCTAGAGAAGAAGAAAACTTGCTATGGTCGATTCAAGCTACTTGATGCGCCTTGCGAGGATTGTAACGCCAGGCGAGTCTTCGAGTCACGATCCCCTGCAGAAAGTGAGATGATGAACCCAGCGGATGGTCGTCTCAGTGAAGTACGAGCCTTCCCCATCCTGGATGAGTTTGGAGAGGTCCACGCCGTGGTGGAACATGTGCGTGACATAACCGAGCGCAAGAAGGCCGAGGATGAGCTGCGTAAAAGTGAGGAACGCTTCCGTGATACCTTTGAGCAGGCTGCGGTAGGGATTGCCCATGTGGCCAGTGACGGGAGTTGGCTGCTCGTCAATCAGAAGCTCTGTGACATCGTTGGATACTCCCGGGAAGAATTGCTGACCAAGACCTTTCAGGACATCACCTATCCGGCAGATCTGGAAATTGACCTCGCATACGTCCGTCAGGTACTGGCTGACAAGATTAAGACCTATTCGATGGAGAAACGATACATCCGTAAAGACGGCTCGCTGGTCTGGATCAATCTGACGGTATCGCTGGTGCGGAATACCGCCGGTGCCACGGATTATTTCATATCAGTCATCGAAGACATTACCTCACGCAAGCAAATGGAGGTCTCCCTGAAGGAGAGCGAGGAACGCTACCGCTACCTAGTGGAAAATATCGATGAACTCATCTGCACGCACGACTTGCAGGGCAACCTACTCTTTGTAAGTTCGGGGCCAGCCCATTTGTTGGGATCTGCTCCGGGCGATATGGTCGGAAAGAATCTGAGGTCCTATTTGGCCCCGGAAGTGCGAGACCAGTTTGACGAGTATCTGGCTACCATCCAAAGGGATGGCCGCGCAAGTGGCTTGATGCTCGTCCAGAGTAGCAGCGGCGAGAAGCGCCTTTGGGAATACCGGAACAAGCTGCACGGAGCAACGGGCTCAGAACCACTGGTTCTGGGCGTAGCGCGAGACGTAACCGAACGCAGACAGGCTGAAGAAGCGCTACGGGAAAGCCGGGAGCGTTACCAAAAGCTGTTCAACGAGTCCAAGGATGGCGTTTACATAACCGGTCTGGATGGGCAATTGCTCGATGCGAACGAAGCCTTTTATGAGACTTTCGGCTATGCGAGGGATGAAATCCTGGGACAGGACATCCGCTTCACTTACGCAAACCCTTCTGATCGGGATCGCTTTGTCCAGGCAATAGAGGAGCAAGGGTTTCTAAAAGATTTTCCGTTGGTCCTCAAAAGAAGCGATGGCAGCCAAATGGAATGTCTGCTCACGTCTAGCGTGCGTAGGGCGGGAGATGGCACGGCTATAGGCTACCAAGGCATCCTGCGAGACACAACGGAGCAGAGAAATCTTCAGAAACAGCTTCTTCAGGCTCAGAAGATGGAAGCCATCGGAACGTTGGCGGGAGGCGTCGCTCACGATTTCAATAACGTCTTACAGGTTGCCCTGGGTTATTCTGACTTGATTCTCAGCGACGAGAAGTTTCCTACCAGTTACCGAGCCGACCTGCATAAGATACATGAATCCGCTAGGCGCGGGGCCGATTTAGTTCAGAGACTACTCACTTTCAGCAGAAAGGTTGAGATCAAACCTAGCCCCATCAACCTGAATTATCGTATCACTGAATTGCGGAAAATGGTTGAGAGGACCATCCCCAAAATGATCGACGTGCAGCTCATTCTTAGTGAATCTCTGGCCTCGATCAATGCTGATCCTACGCAGATAGATCAAGTCCTAATGAACCTTGCAGTCAATGCACGGGATGCGATGCCGGAAGGAGGGAAACTGATATTCGAGACAGCCAACATAATGCTAGACGAAGAGTACGCGAAAACTCATCTGGAGGCCAAACTTGGCCCCCATGTCCTGTTGATGGTCACGGATACCGGCTCGGGGATGGACCAAGAAACCTTGGAACACATTTTCGAGCCCTTCTATACGACCAAGGCCGTTGGTGAAGGTACGGGGCTCGGCCTTGCGATGGTTCATGGGATAGTCAAGAATCACGGGGGGCACATTACGTGTTACAGCGAACCAGGCCAAGGAACGACATTTAAGATCTACATTCCCGCCCTGATTGCGGACGAAGTACAAGAAGAAAAGGATGCGAGACCGATGCCGCGGGGTGGGTCAGAAACGATTCTTCTGGTCGATGACGAAGAAATCATTCGCGACCTCGGGTCCAGGATTCTCTCCAAGGGCGGGTACAAAGTAGTGTTGGCATCTAACGGCAAGGATGCTCTGAAGCTGTACCAACAGCGAAGGGATGAGATCTCCCTGGTGATCCTGGATCTTATAATGCCGGAGATGGGTGGCAAACAATGCCTTGAAGCTCTCGCCAGCCTCGATCCTTCAGTCAAAGTGGTCATCGCCAGTGGGTACTCACCCAATGGCCCAACCAAGAAAGCTCTAGCGGCAGGAGCCAAAGGGTTTGTGAATAAGCCTTATGATATTCGGCAAGTTCTTGAGGTGGTCAGAGAGGTTCTGGACAAGGAATAATGAATTATTTGCATGAACCCCTTCCATACTGGACCTGGCGTGAAACGACTAATTCCCGGCCCAAGCTGGCCATCCGCAATAGAACTGGTTTCTCACACCAATCGTGACGACGCCCGCAGGGGTTCGGAAATCGCCCGTCCTTGTTCGTTGCCGTCTCCTTAACGGTTGGTGCTGACCAATTGACAGAGAAAAACAATATCTTGATCGCAGGCACTCCGCACTCCAACAGCCCTCGATGAAAGTTGAGGCAGAACCTGAGTCCGAAAAAACACCTGGACGAGATGGAATTACTTCGCGGTTTAACAAATCAGTCGGATGCTTCGACAGACCCAGGGTCATCTGCAACTCTTCCTCACGGCCGCCCGGGACACGCGACCGCCCCTCCCTTTTTCTCCTTCGAGTTTTATGCTAGTTAATGACATCCGGCGGGATGGAACTGCGGGACGGAAGAAGATGAACCAGGACCAGTGGGAAGCCATTTGCAAAAAATGCGGCAAGTGCTGCTACGAGAAGGTGGATCTGGGCGCGGGCGAGATCCGCTATACTGACGAGCCCTGTCAACACCTGGATGTTGAAACCCACCAGTGCC
>Ga0172371_10012128_pt1 | contig 11393 bp, 11 predicted proteins | sample Lak12m_FD_114543 | JGI IMG/M metagenome (GOLD analysis project Ga0172371, IMG submission 114543) | Freshwater microbial communities from Kabuno Bay, South-Kivu, Congo - kab_022012_12m | ecosystem: Environmental > Aquatic > Freshwater > Lake | place: Democratic Republic of the Congo: South-Kivu...
ACATCTCTTATTGGTGATGGATGGCAATGAATGGTGATTGTCACATCTCTTATATCCCTTACATCCTTTTAGAAGTTATTGGTGATGTTTGGTGATTGTCACATCTCTTATTGGTGATGTTTGGTGATTACTGGTTTTGTATCCCTTACATCCTTTTAGAAGTTGTTGGTGATGGATGGCAATGAATGGTGATTGTCACATCTCTTATATCCCTTACATCCTTTTAGAAGTTATTGGTGATGTTTGGCAATGAATGGTGATTATCACATCTCTTATTGGTGATGTTTGGTGATTACTGGTTTTGTATCCCTTACATCCTTTTAGAAGTTGTTGGTGATGTTTGGTGATTGTCACATCTCTTATTGGTGATTACTGGTGATGTTTGGTGATTATCACTTCTTTCGTTTAATTCTCGCTACGGTAGCTCGAATAATTGATGTGATGGTGGTTGGTGTTTATTCTTTTAGGAATTACTGGTGATTGTCACTTCTTACATCCTTTTAGAAGTTGTTGGTGATGAATGGTGTTCGTTACTCATATTCGGTGAATATAGGGATCCCTTTAGGATATGAGAAAAAAATTCTCATATTAAAGGGCTTGTATAGACTTTTGAGCCATGGTCGTGCTTTACCTCGTATAATAAGAAATTTCTCATTATACCCTATCTTCTGAAGAGAAACGAATCGGTAAGTCTATATCTGCCTGCTAATGCACACGGACGGTTTTTTGTTATCATGGATACTATAATCATCATTCAGCTTATAACTACCAGCCTACTACGAATCTACTACCTCTATAATAGATTCTGCGATTATAGACTTTGATTACCTACTCTTTGTAGGCTGGGCCCGTTTAGGTGACGGTCATTTCTGGAATTAACCAGGTACATCACGGAGTTTCTACTTATAGCGAGGAATTTGCCAAGTATTCAGAATCCGCTTTGTACATCAACAAACCTTATTTGAAAGATAATATAACACATCATTTCCCTTTTGTCAAGGGGAATATTAAATTATTTTTATCTCTCACTTCTATTTAGTACTTTACTGTTTTTCGGAAAATTTACACCAGATTTACCATGAAATAATTTCAATAAAAACAATCACATAAAATTTACATTTTCTTTACAAAAAATTTACATAAAATTTACATCCATTTTTAAAAAAAATCATTGATATTTTCTTTTTATTAGTATATAATATAACTATTATAGTATGGTATTACCAATAAAGCAAGGGAGCTCCAAAAATGAAACAGACAAGCAACTATATCAACAATAAGGCATTCTTTGATGCAATCGTGGAATACAGAAAGAATAAGAGTTTAGATCCATCCATTAAACTTCCTGATTATATTGGACAGTGTTTCGTGTCAATTGCACACAGATATATATCTAAACCAAATTTTATTGGATATACATATAAAGAAGATATGATAGGAGATGCCATAGAGAATTGCATCAAATATTTTCATAATTTTGATCCAGAAAAATCCAATAATCCATTTTCATACTTTACTCAGATAATCCATAATTCATTCGTGAAGCGGATAATGACAGAGAAAAAACAATCTTATGTAAAACATGAGATCGTAAAGAAAATGCCATTTAATGTATTCTCTTCACAAATGGAAGATAATCCTGATTTTATGAATCAGTATATGAGTTTCATTCAGAGAAACAATTCGTTTGATTCTGAGGGATATGAGAGACGGTTATTAAAAAAAGATAAGTATAATGATGAGATGAAAAGGATCAGGAAAAGAAAAAAGATGAATCCCCTTGAAATTCTGATGGAAGGAGATGATGATTGAAATATATATTGATATCTGATACTCATTTTGGAGCAAGAGATGATAAGGTTTCTTTTCATGACTACTTTAAGAAATTTTATCATGATATATTTTTTCCATACATAGAAGAGAATGGAATCACCGAAATTATCCATCTTGGTGATTTCTGGGATCGAAGAAAGTTTATTAACTATAATACATTGAAATTGGTTAAAGAGTATTTCTTGCAACCGATACAAGAATCCACTACCATCAAGAAAGTATATACTATATTGGGAAATCATGATGTGGCGAAAAAAAACACCAATGAGATAAATTCTCCTTCTTTGTTGTTAAGTGAATATGATAAAATTAGTGTGATCGAAACTCCGACTAAAATAGGATTATACATAACAGCTATTCCATGGGTGAATCAAGAGAATATCCATGACTGTATGAAAATTATCAAATCGTCCTCTGGTATATGTTGCGGGCATTTCGATATCAAGGGATTCCAGATGTATAATGGTGTTGTTGCCCATGAAGGATTAGATTCTGATATATTCAAGAAATTTGAGATCGTTTTTTCTGGACATTTTCACCATAGAAGCAAAGACGGTAACATAATCTATCTTGGAAGTCCTTATGAAATAACACATGCTGATTACAATGATTCAAGGGGATTTTATGTGATTGATGATATTTCTTGCGAGTATGAATTTATCCAGAATCCATATACAATGTTTGCTAAGATAGATTATGATGAAGATAAAATTGATGTAAATACTTTTGATTATTCACAATTTCGAGATAAGTATCTGAAGATTGTTGTTAGCAATAGAAATGATATATATAAATATGATCTTTTTGTTGATAAAATATATAAGTGTGGTTGTCATGATATAAAAATTATTGAGAATATTGCAAATATTGATTGTGATATTGCCAATAGTGATACGGTAATTGATATATCAGATACTCTAACCTTAATAAACCATTATGTCCAGAATTCTAATTATTCTGTTGATGTTGGCAAATACATGAATCAACTATATACAGAAGCAATTAACCAGTGAGTGATCTAAGGTGAACCATTAATGATAAATTTTCGTCATATATCATACAAAAACTTCTTATCAACTGGAAATTCCCCCATTACAATATCTCTTAACGACCCCGGTATTACATTATTGGTTGGTTCCAGCGGTAGTGGAAAATCCACAATGATTGATGCTCTATGTTTTGTGCTTTTCGGCAAGGCATTTAGAAATATCAATAAGAAACAACTAATCAATTCAGTCAATCAAAAACAACTCTTGGTTGATATAGAATTCACCAAAAACGGTTCAAATTATAAAGTTATTCGAGGAATATCACCGAATATATTTGAGATATATCATAATGATAAGATGATCAATCAAGACGCGTCCATGAAGGATTATCAAAAGGTATTGGAACAACAGATTCTTGGGATGTCATTCAAGACTTTTTGTCAGGTTGTGATACTGGGTAGTTCGTCTTATGTTCCATTCATGCAACAAACAGCGGCAGGAAGAAGGGAAATCATAGAGGATATTCTGGATATATCTGTATTTGGGCAGATGTCTCAGCTTAACAAAATTAATATCGCTGATACTAATAATACCATTAATAAGATTAAATTTGATATAGCGGAGAACAAGAAGAAAGCAGAATCGTTGCATAAGATGATAGAAATCCTCTCTAACAAACAGAAGAATGAGGTTAATGAGATACATGCTATAATAGCAGAGATCAATGCAAATATTACACGCCTCGAAGAAGAAAGAAGTGTCTTAAACCATGAAAATGAAAATCTTCTGAAAAAGATACATGATATTGATGAGTTAACCACTAAGGCAAATGAGATAGTCAAAGAGAAAACCGAGAATAATATCAAGGAAACCGATATCAGGAATAATGTTAATTTCTTTCGAGAAAATAACAATTGTCCTGTATGTAATCAAGTTATATCCAATGAACATAGCCAATTGATGGTGACAAATCTAATTGATAAGCTCGGAAATATTGCACAGTACAAAAAGGAGATTGATCGAAAACATAAAAAAATTCAAGATAAGATTAAACAATTCAATGATCTTTCATCGGCGATCACGGATAATAATACCAGAATTGGTATATTGGATACAAAGATTAGTATGCTTGAGAAAAATTTAGTCATGGAGATGTCTAAACTTGATAATAAAAGTAATGTTCTTGTTGAGATAACCGATGCGAAGCGAGAATTGAAAGAAGTTGCCGAACTGGTAATCAAGAATATCAACGAAAGAAAAAATTTGTATAATAAACTTGATGTTATGCAACAAACACATGAACTCCTGTCTGATAGTGGTATTAAGACAATGATTATTCGTGAGTTTGTACCTATCATAAATAGTTTACTAAATATGTTCTTGCATGATATGGAGTTGTTTGTGGAGTTTCTCTTGGATGAAAACTTCAATGAGACTATCAAATCTCGGCATAGAGACACGTTTTCTTACCAAAACTTTTCTGCAGGTGAACAGCTTAGGATAGACCTGGCTCTTCTGTTCACATGGAGAAATATAGCAAAGATAAAAAATTCAGTTTCAACTAACTTATTAATACTTGATGAAATTTTAACTGGTAAGATAGACAGCTATAATGTGGATATCTTGATTAATTTGTTGCATAAAATATCAGAATCCAACACGGATATCATAGCAATTGCACATGGTGAAAATTTAATTGAGAAGTTTAGCCGCGTAAAGAATTTTGAGAAACAAGGTAATTTTTCTGTTATTTCCGAAAAATAATTGTTGCAATCTGGTTTCAGATGGTGTATATTATATTTGTAGTGAGTGAGTAAGTGATGCAGATCGTTAATCATGTTGAGTGAGGAAAACAAAATGGCGTACATGAGTCAAGAGAAAAAGGCTTTGCTTTCACCGAAGATTAAATCTATTCTTAAAAAGTACAACGTAAAGGGATCCATTTCTGTCAGACGCCACATGAGTTTAGTGGTGACAATCAAAAGCGGTAAGATTGACTTCTTTGATAAAGATAATGTTAAGCAGGAACAAGTTTATTCCGGGAGAAATTATGATGATGATTCCGGATATATGCAAGTAAACGAATTCCACTACCAGAAGCATTTTTCTGGTCAGGCACTAAAGTTTCTAAGTGAGCTTGTTCCCGCCATGATGGTGGGCAATCACGACAATTCCGATATCATGACAGATTATTTTGATGTTGGTTGGTATATTGAAATTAACATCGGCAATTGGGATAAACCATATATCTTGGAAAAGTAACATTTTTTTAGAACAGTAACATCTCTAATGTTACTGTTCAATTCTATGGTGATTTCGCGATGGGAAACGTAGAATATTTTGGTGCATATATTAAAGTTATTTCTTACGTACCATCTTTAGATAACAATTTCTATCCTCCACCCCCAGAGATTAAAATATCAGAAACACCAATTCTATCTGTTACTGAACTTAATTTTTTCTATAATTATCTGAGAGAAGCCCTTAGATATGCAAAAGAACGTAATTTTTCAAATTTAGTCCATGATGGAATTGCAAGTAGATGTAAATGGTGTTCTTATTGCGGCAATGAAAGAAAGCCTGTAAGTAAAGGAATATTACAATGCGAATCATGTGGTTTACTTGTTCAATCGTCTCCCTAATTGGAGCTATTCTGGGTTCTGTACTTATAGCGAGTAATTTGGGTACAAATTACTTGGGATATATCCTCTTTTTTTCTTCTTCTGTTGCCACACTGTATCTTCTTTACCACACAAAGGATGCTCCCATATCGGTAGTTATTCAGAATATCTTTTTTTCTGTGGTGAATGTTATTGGAATAATCAGATATTATTGAGAGTTAATTAAACACTAAACCTGGGCGATGAAAATGAAAGAGTACAAAGTGATTGTTGGTAATGATGGTAATAAGTACTGGTACTTGAATGATAACCTTCACCGTGAGGATGGTCCTGCGATTGAGTATACTAATGGCACTAATTGCTGGTATCTGAATGACAAACTTCACAGCGAGGATGGTCCTGCTGTTGAGTATGCTGATGGTAATAAGCACTGGTACTTGCGCGGCATTGAATATTCAGAAGAGGAATTCCTAAAAAGGAAAGCTACGACGAAAGAACTCACCATGGCTGAGCTGGTAGAAATCCTGGGATATAATGTAAAAATCGTGAAATAATGTGAAATAGTGGTTCCGAACCTGATTAATTCAAATTATGAGGTAATAAAATGTCTATGAACACAAAAGTAAAAGGCAATTTGCTGCTCAATGCTGATCTTATTGCACCTGAAACATCATCCATAGGTGTATATGCCACTTTTAGCGATGGATTGACACGACAGACCAAGAGGGAAATTAGCCTTGCCATAAACTACGGGAGCGAAATGTTGCAAATTTATGAGATGAACCGCAATAATCTCCATGTAGTTAATGTTGTTGAAATGCTGGAGAAGATGGAAGAAGTTTTCAAAAAGTTTGATTGCGAGAGGTTTGAGGTACGTCGTGGTCGCTAATATTTAAAAAAATGTTGTGCAACCATAAAATAATTGTTGCAATCTGGTTTTTAATCGTGTATATTATATTTGTGATGAGTGAGTGAGACCGACCTAAACTATGAGGCAATTAAATGAATGAGATTTCTGATTATACGGCAAAGATTCTTGCTGGCGAAGACATTGATGTCCAGAGGTCTTCATCTGCTTCAACCGCATCATTTGACATTGAAGATAGGGTTTTGACATTGCCTGTCTGGGAGAATATGGATCCCATCTTTGAAGATATGCTTATTTGTCATGAATGTTCTCATGCAATAAATACTCCCATTGATTACGTTTCTGTTGTTACTGAGAATCCTAAAATTAGTTCTATTTTGAATGTCGTTGAAGATGTTAGAATCGAACGAATTTTCAAAGAGATGTATCCCGGTTCAAAAAAGATATTTTCTAATGCAAAGAATATCATTAATGAACAAGATATCTTGCGAATCGGCGATCTCGATGTGGCATCTTTAAATCTAATTGATCGTATTAACATTTTTTACAAGTGTGGTAATGCGTCTGGTGTTGTGTTCTCTCCAGAAGAAAATGTTTTTGTTAAGCGGGCAAAAAATACCAAGCAGTTTAGTGATGTTGTCGAGCTTGCAAACGATATTTTGCAATTTATGATCGTTAATGATCCTGGTGATGATTCATCAGATTCTGCTTCTGGTAGCTACGGTAGCGAATCAACTGATACCAAGACTGGGACCAAGTCTGATAGCGAATCAACTGATACAAAATTTGGCAGCGAATCAACTGATACCACGTCTGGGACCGATTCTGGCAGCGAATCAACTGATACTAAGTCTGGGACCGATTCTGGCAGCGAATCAACTGATACCAAGTCTGGGACCAGTACTGGTAACGAATCTTATGAATGTTTAACTGCTAATACATTTAATTCTTTTGTTAATGATCATCTCTCCACAACCGATGATAAAATTTATTATTTGTCATATAGTGAGGATTATTCTGATAATATTATTGTTCCATACAAAACAATTTTAAACAGTTTAGCAGAGTTAAGATATGCACCAAGAACCAATAATCATGTAATTGCATTTAACAAAGAATATAATAAGCAAATAACTTATCTTTATAACCAATTTGAACTGAAAAAAACGGCAAAAAGGTGGTTAAAGAAAAAGACATTCAGGACTGGTAGCCTTAATCTTAATCGTATCTCTCAGTATAAGGTTAGCGATAACCTATTTAAGACCATCACTTCAATCGAGAATGAAAAAAACCATGGTCTTATTATGCTTCTTGATTGGTCTGGTTCGATGCGCCACAATAATCAATTTGTTCATTCTTTGGTCCAGATTGTTTGTCTGACTTCCTTCTGTAGGATGGCAAATATACCGTTTCGTGTATATGGCTTTAAGGGCATGACATTTGATATGGAAAATATACAAAAAATCAAAAATTATAATTTTTCTGATGCGGTTAAACTGCTTGAAGTTTTTAGCTCTAAAATGACCGCTGCTGAATATAATACTATGTTAAAGTATGTTCTCATTTCACCCGATATTCCTAATGATCCTGCTATTATTTATAAATATTGTCTTGGTTCAACACCTCTTGCTCCCTCTATTTTGGCAATGAGAAAGATTATTCCTGATTTCCAAAAGGAACATAAAGTAAACAAGACAGTTTTAATTACATACACAGACGGAGAGAATACTACCGATATTATTAATATAGGTAGTCGTTTTAGTCGGAATAAGTTTTTTCTGCACGACACAATTTCAAAGAAGAAATATAGAGCCTATGACAAAAACAGGTCTATTTGTAATAATATGATCTCGGCGATATATAAGATGCTCATTGATAGGTATGGGATAATTAATCTGGGTTTCCATATCACAAATGATGATATTTTGTCTCCTCTACGTTCGATTACTGATTTTTCCGGAGATGTTGATGCTATTTATGGTCTTCAAAAAGAGCAAAAAGAGCATGGATTTTGTTCGTTTTCTTCTGAATCTTACCATAAACATTATTTTGTTCGTCCAGGTCTGTTGATTGATAAGAAGAAAGAGGTTATTAACTTGACAGAAAACTCATCCACTATTGCCATTAAGAATGTTATCCGGCATGCGGGTGGAAAGTTTAAGACAAAGATTCTAATTGAAAAGTTTATTGAATCCATTGCATAGGGAGGTTGAAAGAGAAGGCTTGGACTGATTATCCGTTTACGTGGCTTGGCGATGAGGCTTGGAAAGAAGCACCTATACGTGAAATTGCGGTGTTATTTTACGATAACGATAAATCCTGATGCTTCCTGAAGGACCAAAAATGGATAAATTGGTTGTTGATAAAGACAAATACGAAGAACCGGTAAAAATTTTGAAATATAATGTAAAAATGGTAAAATAATTGTTGCAATCTTGTTTCGTATGGTGTATATTATATTTGTGATGAGTGATTGGGACCAACCTAAATTATGAGGTAACAGAATGTCTAATGTGAGTATTGAAAAAGTTGATAATCGGTTTCATGTAGTTGAAAATGGTGTGGTTATTGCCAGGCGCGGTAGCATTTATAATGCTAAGTCATTTCTTTCCCGATATTGTAAGAAAAACGGAATTACTAATCCTCTGGCATCGAATCGAACACAGAAAACGAAGGAACATAACATTACAGCAAGTGTATCTCCTGTACAGTCCGTACAGTCCGTACAGCCCAAATTTGAGGTAGTAAAGTCATCTGGTCATAATTCTGTTTTTGTTCCCGATCAGGAAAAGACGTTTATTCCTTTCGGTGCGTTTAAGCAGATTGAGAAGATTATTGCCTCAAGAGGATTTTATCCTATCTATGTATCTGGTCCCACTGGTAATGGCAAGTCAACTATGGTAGAACAGGCATGTGCCCGCAATAATCGGTCTTATATCAGACTGCAAATTAACCAACATACAGACGAAGAACAGTTGATTGGCACAAAAACTCTTGTTGATGGTAATATCGAAATTGTTGAAGGTCCTGTCTTGTTGGCGATGCGAACTGGTAGTGTAGTTCTGTTGGATGAGATTGACGCGGCTGATCCGGGGTCAATACTTTGTCTTCAGTCTATTTGTGAAGGAAAGCCGTATTATTTCAAGTTAAAGAACGAAATTGTGTATCCTGCACATGGGTTTAATATCATTGCTACTGGCAACACAAAGGGTCGTGGTTCTGTTAGTGGTAATTATATCGGTACCAATATGCAGAACGAAGCGTTTCTTGAGCGGTTTCCTGTGACAATTTGCCATGAGTACCCGGCTCCTTCTATTGAAAAGAAGATTATTACACAGTGGATGCACAAATTTGAATGTTTTGATGAGAAGCTGGCTAATACTCTTGTTAAGTGGGCTGCAGCCATCAGAAAGACATTCGATGAGGGCGCAATTGATGATATTATCACTACTCGGCGCTTAGTGCAGATTGTTCAGGGATACAGCATCTTTGGTGATGCAAAGATGGTTGTTGAACTTGCCTGTAATCGTTTTGATACAATGACAAGAAATTCGTTCATTGACGTTTTTGATAAAATTTTACCCGATGATACACCAATTACTGATGAGGAATCAGTTGTTGTTGATGATTCAATTCCGCAAACTAATATTAATTAAAGGTGAAAATTATGCAAATCTCCAAAGAAACTGTGGCTCTACTGAAAAATTATTCCACGATTAATAACAATCTGCTTATTAAACCTGGTAATGTGCTTTCTACAATTACCACAGCCAAGACACTTTTCAGTACAGGTAAAATCAATGAAAATTTTCCTGTGGAATTTGGTATATATGATCTAAACGAGTTCCTGGGTGCATTATCAATATTTGACTCCCCGGATGTTGAGTTTGATGCTTCTGGTAAGTTTGCAAAGATTAAAGAAGGTAAAAATAGTATTAAGTTCTATTCGGCAGAATCAACGGTTCTTTCTGTACCCACCAAGGAGATTAATTTTCCTGATGCTGATGTTGAGTTTGACATGTCCGTTGATCTCCTCAATATGATTATGAAGACATCCGGTGTATTACATGCACAGGATGTAATTTTTACTGGTGACGGCAAGAATATCTCTGTGACCGTTGGCGATACAAAAAACACATCCGCTAATACGTTCACAAAAGAAATTGGTGAGACTTCAGCAACATTTACCGCGTATATTAAGATTGAAAATTTTAAGTTTATGATTGATAATTATAAGGTAAGTCTTTCCTCAAAGAAGATTGCCAAGTTTTATAATGATAAACTCGAATATGTACTTGCAATGGGTATGGAAAGTACGTTTGGAGAGTGAGATCAGCCTAAATTATGGGGTGATGGGGTGAAAGAGTGCAAAGTGGTTGAGTATTCCAATGGTGATAAGTGCTGGTTCTTGAATAGCGATCTTCATCGCGAGGATGGTCCTGCGATTGAGGACGCTGATGGCACTAAGTACTGGTATCTGAATGGCACCGAATATATAGAAAAGGAATTCCTGAGAAAGACTGCCATGAAAGAACTCACCATGGCTGAGCTGGTGAAAATCCTGGGATACAACGTAAAAATCGTAAAATAATGGTTGCAATCTGATTTCGGATGGTGTATATTATATTTGTAATGATTGGGAATAATTTAAATTATGAGGAGATATTAATATGTCCACCGGGTCGACAATTACAGTTTTAAGAGAAGACGGAAAGTACCAATCAGTGTATTGTCATTTTGACGGTTATCCCGCTGGTGTAGGGAGAATGTTGAAGGAACATTATAATACACAGGAATTGGCTGAGGCAGTTGTTTCTCTCGGTGATATATCGTTTCTTGATAAGAGCATTGAGTGTCCAGATGGACATTCTTTTGTTAACCCAGTTTTGGGTTATTCTGTGTTTTATCATAGAGATCGTGGAGAAGAGCCTGAAATTCCAACAATCTGTGAATCATTAGAGGAGATTCTACTTTCACTTAATAAACAAGCATATAATTACATTTGGAATGGTAGTGATTGGTTTTTGTTTCCTAAGAACGAATACGGTAGACTTTCTTCTCATTTTCTGAAAGATTTTTAAT
>Ga0172371_10012130_pt1 | contig 11391 bp, 5 predicted proteins | sample Lak12m_FD_114543 | JGI IMG/M metagenome (GOLD analysis project Ga0172371, IMG submission 114543) | Freshwater microbial communities from Kabuno Bay, South-Kivu, Congo - kab_022012_12m | ecosystem: Environmental > Aquatic > Freshwater > Lake | place: Democratic Republic of the Congo: South-Kivu...
CCACGCGCTGCGAATCGCACCGCGGGCTGACCGAAAGTTTTCGCAGATTGGGGATCTTCCGCAGCAAGTCCATCTTCTGGTGCAGCGGTTCACAGCAGCCATAGTAGGTCAGGCCCCAGCGCTGGAGCCATCGCAGGTCGTGTCGCAGGGCAAACTCCCAATGCATCTGCGGCGAGACTTCGGCAAACACCTGGGCGTTGGAACAACCCCACATGTTGTGCGGTCGGATGTACTGCGGATCGTAGTCGGCGCCCGGCAGTTCGCCCGTGTAGCCGTAGCCCCCCGAGCCGATGCGGGTGTTGTTGCAGTCCAGGGCCAGCGCGTTCAGCGCCACGAACTGGTCCAGCTCGACCATCCAGGCGTCCACCATCCGCTCGACCGCGGCATTGACCAGATCCGGGCGCTCGATCAGGTCGAGCATCGCCTCCTGGATGCCCCACCAGCGGCACAGGTAATCCCAAGGCGTGAACCAGATGTGCGTCTGGCCTTGCTTGCGGACCGGCAGGAGGTCGCCGAACACGTCGCACATCGCCTGGTAGCGGTAGTGCGTAGCGAGCGTGTTGTGCGTCACCACGGGCATCTTGATCTTTTCCAGATCGGCGAAGTCGCGGATCTGGATATGAAACCGCCGCGAGACGATGTCGCTGGTCTCGTCGGTCTTGACCACCTCCACGTCTTCGATGATCCCAAAGTCCGTGCTGTGCACCGCCAGCGGACAGGCGAGGTAGTCGCTGAGGATCATGTCGCCCGGCAGGTGCCGCCACTGGTACAGCGTGCGCCGCAGTTCCCGCTCGATGTCCCGGGCCCAAGGATGCTCGGTCCGCAGGTTCAACTCGTCATCGACGTTCATCTCGTGCCAGGGGATCTCGTTGATCCAGACCATCGGCCGCTCGGACTGCAGGTCGTTCAGCTTCTGCCACAGGCGGGCCTTCTCCCGGTGCACGGGCAAGACGGCGAGAGGGGCCAGTTCGCCCGCCAGGCCGCGGAGGACGTCCCGGTCGCGCCTTGGCAAGCGGATCTCCTCCGCCATCGGCGGCGGTTCATAATGGCTGGGATCGTGCAGCATGGGGCGTTATCTCCGCGTGGGGCCAGGCGTGTGCATCGACAACGATTGTACCGCCTGGTTGTCGCCGCAACAATCGAATCGGCACATCCAAGCCGCCACGCGGGCACGGCGCGGAGGCTCGTGCGAGACGACTCACCCGGCAAGTCTCCTTCGCGACCGGTTCCGCCCGAAACCGGCGTTGACGCGGGCTGCGAAAACCGTTCGACTGTAGCGTACCGAAAGGAGAGACAATATGTCCGAATCGCCGCGTGTGAATCGTCGTGACTTCTTGGGGGGATCACTGGCTACCGTCGGCGTCGCCGGGGCGCTGGCCGGGAGCGTGTGGAGCCGCCAGCGGGCGGGCGCTGCGGAAGCGGCCGCGGAACCGGCGCCGGCCGCCGAGGCCATGCCTTATGGCATGATCGGCAAAGCCAAGATCAGCCGCCTGCTGCTGGGCGGCAACTTGGTCTCGGGCTATATGCACGCCCGCGATTTGAAATATGTCAATCAACTGTTCCGGGCCTACGTCACCGAAGAGCGGATGATGGAGACGCTGCGGCTGGCGGAAGCGCAGGGGATCAACACGGTCTTCGAGACCGGGGCGAACTTTGTGAACCGCTACAACCGCGAATTCGGCGGGCACATGCAGTTCATCCCGCATATCCAGGTCAGCCTGGGGCAGGACGAACCGTCGCTCAAGGACCACATCCAGAAGCAGGTCGATTCGGGCGCCGTCGCCTTGTACGTCTGGGGCGTCGCCGGCGATCGCCTGGTCCAGGCCGGGGCGATCGACCAGTTGGCCAAGGCCGTGGAACTGGCCAAGCGGCACGATCTGCCCGTGGGCGTCGGCAGCCATTCGCTGCTGGTCCCGATGCAGTGCGAACAGCACCAGGTGCCATGCGACTTCTACGTCAAGACGCTGCACAGCGACCAGTACCCGTCGGCCACGCCCAAGCCTCAGCGCAAGGAGTTCATTTGGCTGGACGGCGGCGAAGGCTGGTACGACAACATGTGGTGCATCAACCCCGAAGAGACGATCGCCTTTATGAAGACGGTGACCAAGCCTTGGCTGGCCTTCAAAGTCCTGGCCGCCGGCGCGTTCGACCCGAAGCAGGCGTTTCCCTACGCCTTCCAGAGCGGGGCCGACTTTATCGCCGTGGGGATGTTCGACTTCCACATCAAGGAAAACAGCGAATTGGTCGGCCGCGTCGTCCGCCGAGAGCAGGAGCGCGAGCGGCCTTGGCGTGCCTGACGATCGAGCGTCCCCTGCGGAGCGATTTCCCATGTCCCGATTCGGTGCCTTGTGCGTAGCGTTGTGGCTGGGCGGGCTGAGTCCCTGGTCCGCGGCCCAGGACGGGCCCCAGCCGCGGGCGCCGCTGGCCAAGGTGCGGATTGCCGCCGCTGGGCGGACGTTCCAGACGGACGACGGCCGGCCGTTCGTCCCGCTGGGGATCAACTACTATCGCCCCGGCACGGGCTGGGCGCCGCAGCTGTGGAAGCAGTTCGACGCCGCAGCCACGCGGGAGGATTTTGCCCGGATGCGCCAGCTGGGCGTGAACTGCGTGCGCGTGTTCCTGACCTACGGTTCGTTCTTCCGCGATCGGGATCGGCTGGAGCCGGAGGGACTGGCCAAGTTCGATCAGTTCCTGGAATTGGCCGAACAGGCGGGTGTGTACGTTCACCCGACGGGCCCGGACCACTGGGAAGGCATGCCGAACTGGCAGCCGCAGGATCTGGCCGGCGACGAGCCGTCGCTGGCGGCGCTGGAGACGTTCTGGCGGCTGTTCGCCCAGCGGTACCGGAACCGCAGCGTGATCTTCGCCTATGACCTGCGGAACGAGCCGGCGGTGCCGTGGGAAACCGAGGCGATGCGGTCCGCCTGGAACACGTGGCTGCAGGCTCGATATCCGTCTGCGGCCGATTTGGCCAAGGCGTGGAAGGTGCCGCCGGACGCGATCCGCTGGGGAAACCAAGGTGCGCCGCCCAAGGAAGCCCTGGGCAGCCCGCAACTGCTGGACTATCAGCAGTTCCGCGAGGAACTCGCCGACCAGTGGACGCGCCGCCAGGTCGCGGCGATCAAAGCCGCCGATCCGGAGGCGCTGGTCACGGTCGGGATGATCCAGTGGAGCGTACCCGCGCTGCTCCCGGGCGTCCAGCAGTACGCCGGCTTCCGGCCGCAGCGCCAAGCGCCCCTGCTGGACTTCCTGGAGATCCACTTCTATCCGCTGGCCGCAGGGTTCTACGAATACGCGGCGGAGGATGAAGTCCGCAATCTCGCCTACCTGGAGAGCATCGTCCGCGAGACGGCGGCCTGTGGCAAGCCGGTCGTGCTGGCCGAGTTCGGCTGGTACGGCGGCGGCAGTCTGGACCTGGGCGGCCGCGAGCATCCGGCGGCCAGCCAGGAGGCGCAGGCGCGCTGGTGCCGCCGGGCGGTCGAGGTCACGACGGGCCTGGCAACCGGGTGGCTGAACTGGGGCTTCTACGATCATCCCCAAGCCCGCGACGTCAGCCAGCGGACGGGCTTGTTGACCGTGGATGGGCAGCCCAAAGCCTGGGCCCGCGAGTTCCAGCAACTGGCGGCTCGGCTGGCCGGCGCACGCATCGCCCCGGCCCAGCTCGGTCCGCGGCCCACGCTCGATTGGGATCGCTGCCTGACCGACCCCGCCGCGGGCCGCGAATTCCTGCAGCAATACGGCAGAGCGTTTCAAGAACAGCACGGTGGGCGTTAACCTCGCTGGAGTTCACGCGGCAGCGTGTTGGATTCGGCCGGCTCCGCCCGCCTGCACGGTAGAACGGAGTGCATGATCGAGGATCGCCGATGGAGAATGCAAACAGCCTGCTAGCCAAAATCGAAGCAGCCCATCTCTGGGCCTATTTCCACAAGGACTGGCTGCTCTCGATTCGGGAAAGACTGCGGCCGCAGTTGCCTGCACGCTACTTCGTGTTCGTCGAATCAGAAACGCTGCTCGTGACTCCCGACGGCGACGAGCCGTCCTTGGCGGTCCTGCCTGACGTCTCGGTGGCCCGTGCCGCGCGTGACGGTGAACAGGCCGGCCAGCCGCAGTGGAAAGGGGCCACGGCGGCCGTCCTGGAGTTGGACGAGCCCTGTGAGATCTTCTGCAAGTACACGCTGCTGATCCGCCGGGCGCCGGAGAACCAGGTCGTCGCCGCCCTGGAGCTGCTCTCGCCGTCGAACAAGGGACTCGGCAACCGCTGGGACCGCGACAAATACCTCCGAAAGCGCAACGCGTTCCTCGAGGCCGGCGTCAGCCTGTTGGAGATCGATGCCTTGACCGCGGGCGAACGCGTCCTCCCCAATTCCGTCAAGTATCTGGCACGCTTCCAACGCAACGCTTGGACGGCTTACTATCACGACGGCCGCAGAAGCCTGCGGGGGTGGGGCTGGAACGAGGCCGACCCGCTGCCGGTCATCGACTGGACGATCGAACCGGGGCAAGTCCTGCTGGTGGATCTCGCCGCAACGCTGGCGCATGCTTGCGAGTTCAACCGCTGGGAAGATCTGGTGTGAGGCCCCCGCTGGGCAAGGAGTCGCTGTTTCATGTCCCCGTCACCCGCTCCCTCGACCCTGCTTCGCACCGCCTGGCTGGTGGTCGCGCTGCTCTGGCCCGTGGCCCTGCTCAATTACCTCGACCGCCAGATGCTGGCGTCGATGAAGTACAGCGTCATGGCGGACATCCCCAGCATTGGCACCGAAGCGAACTGGGGGTTCATGCTGGGGCAGTTCAAATGGGTGTACGCCGTGCTGAGTCCGATCGGCGGCTACGTCGCGGATCGCTTCAGCCGGCGGCTGACGATCTGCGGCAGCCTGTTCGTCTGGTCGGCGGTCACCTGGTGGACCGGGCACGTTACCAGCTATCACGAACTGCTCACCGCCCGGTCGCTGATGGGGATCAGTGAGGCGTTCTACATCCCGGCGGCCCTGGCCCTGATCTCGGATTACCACGCGGGGCACACGCGTTCGCGCGCGGTGGGCTTGCACCAGATGGCGATCTACTTCGGCGTGATCGCCGGCGGGTTTGGCGGCTACATCGCGGACGCCCCCAACCTGGGCTGGCGGTTCGCCTTTGATGCCTGCGGAATTTTCGGCATGGCGTATGCGATTCCGCTGGCGTTATTGCTCCGCGACGCGCCTCGATCGGAAGCGGTCGCGGCGGCTCCGCGGACCTCGCCCGCGAGCGCCGCCTGGCAGTTGCTGACCAATGTCTCGTTCATCCTGCTGGTGCTCTACTTCACCTTGCCCGCCCTCGCAGGCTGGGTCGTGCGGGACTGGATGCCGGCCATCCTCAAGCAGCAGTTCCAGATCGGCCAGGGCAAGGCCGGGGTGGCCGCGACGCTGTACTGGCAGGCCGCGGCCATCGTCGGCGCGCTGCTCGGCGGGTGGCTGGCGGACCGCTGGATGCGGCGGCACGAGCGGGGGCGGATCTTCGTCAGCGCGATCGGTATGAGCCTGATCGTCCCGGCCATCTTCGGCGTGGGCAACGCCGGCTCGCTGGGCGTGGCGGTCGCCTTCCTGATGCTGTTCGGCCTGGGCTGGGGCTTCTTCGACTGTAACAACATGCCGATCCTGTGCCAGATCGTGCGGCCCAACCTGCGGGCCACCGGCTATGGCGTGATGAACCTGGTCAGCATCAGCTGCGGCGGTTTGGCCGACTGGGGCTTCGGCACGCTGCGCGACCGGCAGGTGCCCTTGAATGTGATCTTCGGCGTGTTCGCCAGCGCGGCGATCCTGTCCGTCGTGTTGGTCCTGCTGATTCGGCCTCGGCCCGAGGCTACCAGAACAGAATAAAGAACGCCAGAACGCCCAGGATCACGGCCGCTCCTGCGACCCGCACGACGGGATCGGTCTGCAGTGACATCTCGTCGCGCACCGGCAGGACCTTGGGCGCCGCCAGCGGTCGGACGACCGTGACCGCGATCATGACCAGGGCCACGAACAGGAAGGCCAGCGGCACCTGGAGCAGGAAATGGAGTTCGTGCCCCCACGGCCGGGTTTCCGATTTCGTCGTGAACTGCAGCACGCCGTAGGCCAGCGGCCCGAGGACCAGCGCCAGTACGCCCGCCAAGCCCGGCGCGCGAGGCAACAGAAACGCGCCCAGGAAGGCCGCCACCACGCCTGGCCAGATGTAGCCCTGGAACTGCTGGATGTACTGGAACACGCCGCCGAACCGCGGATCGTCCAAGGCCGGCGCGATCAGACAGCCGGTGACCATGAACAGCACCGTCAGGCCGCGGCCCAGCCAGACCAGCCGGCCTTGGCCAGCCTGCGGGTTCATCATGTTCCGATACACGTCCATCGTGGCGATGGTCGACGCCGAATTCAGCAGCGAGGCCAGCGTGCTGGTCACGGCTCCGGCGATGGCCGCATAGATGAACCCGCGCAGCCCCGGCTGGATCAACTGGGTGATCATCGTCGGAAAAGCCGCATCGGATTTGCCCCCCAGCTGGTCGCCGAACAGCTGCCGGGCCATCAGTCCCGGCATCACGATCGCAAACGGGACCAGCAGCCACAGCCCGCCAGCGAACACCATCCCCAGCTGGCCGTGCTTCAGCGACTTGGCCGCCAGGTTCCGCTGCACGATGAACTGGTTCAATCCGCAGTAATACAGCATCACGATCCACATCCCGCCCACCACCCCGGTCCAGGGCAGATCGGGATTGTCGGCCGGCAGGACCATGTGCAGCTGGTCGGCGTTCTGGCGGGTGAACGACTCCCAGCCGCCGACCGCGCACAACCCCAGGAAGAACACCAGCAGTCCGCCCGCCAGCAGCGCCAGCCCCTGGACCAGGTCCGCCCAAGCGATCGCTTTGAGACCGCCGAACGTACAGTACACCATGCCCACCAGACCGATCATCCACACGGCCGGGGTCAGGTCCATGCCGGCGATGGCCTTCAGCGTGACGCCCCCGGAGTACAGCACGGCCGGCAGCATGACCAGCGCGTAGATGACCACGGTCAGCAGGGCCATGATCGCCCGCGCCGTCGCGTTGTAGCGGTACTCGAGGAACTCGGGCATCGTGTAGATCCCCGCCCGGAGAAACCGCGGCAGCAAGGTCATCGCGATGATCACGATGAACACCGAGCCCAGCAGCTGCCAGCCGGCGACCGCCAGCCCGGTCGCCCCTGCCGCCTGACCCGCCATCCCCACCATCTGCTCGGTCGAAATGTTTGCCGCGACGATCGAAATCCCGATCAAGGGCCAGGTCAGCCCGCGGCCCGCCAGGAAGAAGTCGCTGCTGTCCTCGGCGTGCCCCTTCACGCGGCGGCTCTTCCACACGCTGAGGCTGAGCACGACGACAAAGAACCCCACAAAGACGGCCAGGTCGGCAGGACTGATGTTCATGGCTGGTTACTCGAAGGCAGATTCTTGCGTCAGGAGCACTCCCGCGGTCAGACTATCGCATCGGCGTCTTCAAGACAACGGGAAGGGGCCGGCGCTCGACGGAAAGAGGCCGGCGCTCGCCTCGAACACTCCCTCTCGATACAGGACCTGGCGCGGTAGCGGCCGCGGAGCGTAGTCAGCTCCCCCCTGCCGCCAGTTGACCAGCCTGTTCGTCCGTCAGCATCCCGTGGTACACCCGCACGTCGGCGATCTCGCCGTGAAAATTGTTCGCCGGGGTATGCTCCCAGCGATTCCACGCGCCGATGCGGAACCGATACAAGTCCAAGGGCTGGCTCAGGCTCAGCCGCTGCTGACTGGACAGCCGGCCATCGACGTAGAAGCGAACGTAGCCGCCCAGCCGGCCGTCGCACACCAGGGCCACATGATGCCACTGGCCATCCGCCAGCGTGTTCCGCGCTTTGCGGTGCGTCCAATTCCAATCGCCCGTGTTGATGGCCACGTTCGGGACGCCGTCCGCCAGCAGGCTGAAGTGGACCGCGCCGCGCTGGCCTTCGTGGCAGAACAGCAGCGGATTCCAGGTGTTGGTCAACGTACCGGCTTTGACCCATAGGGCGATCGACAGGGCCTCGTGAGCGCCCAGTTCGGCGCATTCCAGGTAGCCCTGGCCGTCGAAACTGCCTGCCCCGCGCCCGTCTCGGCCTGCGCACCGCGCGACGCCGACCGCCTGGGCATGCCGCTCCGCGCCCGAGGCGTCCGTCGCAACGCCGGACGCGACATCGTCCAGCGGCCAGCGGGCCAGCAACCGCGCGGGCAAGGGCTCGGGCGCCGCCAACTCCGGCACGACCGGCGGGATGCCGCACGCCGACGCCAGCGTGGGCAGCGGGCGGAAGTCCGGCTGGTCTTGGTACTGCAGATGCCGCCGGCCGTAGTACGAGCCGTAGTACGGCGCGCCGGTGTCGAGCCACGTGGCCAGCTTGACCCAATCCTGCTGCGGCAGCTGGACGTCGTAATGGCCGGCCTGCAGGATCTTGACCAGCCGGCTGGCGTGCGCCCCGTGCGTGTACGGCGGCACGGCCTCGGCGTTCTGCATGGCGTACGACCCGCCGTTCCACTCCTGCACCGTGGCGACGAATTGGCCCTGCAGCAGGCCTTCGTAGGAGCGGCTGAACAGCGTGGTCAGCTCGCCGCGCAGGTCGGGCGCCGTTTTGGGGTCGGCACCGTTATGACAGCGGACGCAATGCTGGTCCAGGATCGGCTGGACGTCCGTCGGATAATACAGCGGGCGCGGCGCGGACTCGCCGGGCTGCGCGGCCAGTGCCCGGGGCGCGCGGGCTAAGGCGGTCGTGAGGCGCGATACAGGGGCTTGGCGACGGTGCTCGTGACAGCCGATGCACGAACGTTGTTCGCCAGGCTCGAAATTCACAAACGTCCGCATTCGCTGGACGGCCATGTAGTTCTCGTCCAACGCCTGAAAGAACACGTTCCGGCCCGCGGGCACCTCGAAACAAGCCGAACCGTCCGGCTCGACCGGGACGATCCCGTGCAGCACGGCGATCCAGATGTGGCTGTTCCAACTGACCGCCAAGTGCCCCCCGAATCCGTCCGCACCGCGGTCTTCGTCGCGGCACGCGTCCACCTCGGCCGCCCACGGCTTGGGGATCTGTTCCAAAACTCGCAAGTACTTGACCGTCCCCGGCGGCACCCCGTCCAGGCCGCGGTACACGTCGCTTAAGAACACGGTCGCCGTGGCCTGCGACTCGGGCCGCGGAGCGGTCGCGTCAGGCAGCACGGGCGGCACCGGGCGAGCCCGCAACGGCATCGGCTGCCAGCAGGAGATCTCCGGGTCCGCGTAGATCGGCACGCGATTGCCAAAGGCGTCCAGCAAGTGGATCCCGTAACCGGCCGGATCGTTGTAACGCCGATCCGGATTGCACGCGACCAGGAAGAACTTGTCGGACAGCGGATAAGGATCGGCGTAGAACGGCCCGTAGATATCCTCTCGCCACACGCCGTTGCGCAGCTGGTACAGGCCGCGCAGGTTCTGCGTCTTGATGTTGGGCGTCAAGCTCCGCATCGGCTCGAGCGTGCGTTTCTCCTGGCTCAGATCGAGCAACAGCACCTGGCCCACGCCCAGCGGCTCGTGGCCACAGCCGATGCAGACCGCCAGACTCGGGTGGCCGGGCACCTGGCGAGCCTGCCAGAAGACGCCCGGGTTGGCGATGTTGTCCCCGTAGAACTCTTCGCTGCCCGAACCGTCCGGCCGCGTGGTCCACAGCGGCTGGACCGCCGCGATCCCCTTGTACACGTACTCCCAGCGGTTGTACAGGATTCGCCCGTCTTCCCTCATCGTGGGCGTGAACTCGCTGAGCGCCCCTTGGGAAATGGGCCGCATCCCGCTGCCGTCGGCGTTCAGGCGGAACAAGTTCGTACACGCCAGGTAGTGGTTCGGCGTGCACAGCACGCCGTGCTCGCTGCGCGTCGAGGCACAGCACAAGCCGCCGTCGGGCAGATAGCAAGGATGCACGTCGTCCGTCCAGAACTGGTAGCCCAGCAAGCCGTAGAAACTGTCGCCGGTGCTGGTCTTGCCGTACGTTGCGATCCGCCGCTCTTCGTCCGCCGGCGGCTGCGTGACTTGGCGCAGACCCGAACCGTCGACGCCGACTTCCCACAGCCGGAAGCCTTCCAACTGCGGGCGCCGATAGCCGAACACGATCCGCTGGGCGTCAAACGACAAGTCGTACCGGTCGAAGACGCCGTCGTCCAGCTGCGGCACGACTTCGCGCACTTGGCCGCTGGCCAGGGAGAGGACGCACAGGTTGCCTCCCCAGCGGCTGATGTGCTGAAAATCGTCGTAGTAATGCTTGCTGTTATAGGTATAGCGCTTGACGAACAGGATCTCGGCGTCCCGCAGCAACGGGTTCAGATCGACCAGCATGCGGCGCCGCAGCGCCGGCAGTTCGGCCAGCAGGCGGCCCGTCGCCTCGTCGGCCGGATCCACGCGTCCCGCGCCCAGACGCGTCCACTCGGACTCGTACTGGTCTAGGGTGCCGAGCAATTCCGCGGCCGGATACTGATCGGCCGGCGTCCGCCCCAACTCGGTTACCGCCGCGCGCAGCCGGGCGAGGTCGCGGCTCACCGTGGCCAGCACGGACGCCTTGACGCACAGGTCCAGCCAGCGCGGGTCGTCTCGGCCGGCCTGGGACTGCTTGATGCCCTCCCGCTCGGCGCGCAGCGCATCGCGGTGCCGGCCGCAAGCGGGGATCAGCTGTTCGAGCAGCTGTTCCTCCCGCTGGCTGTCGGTCGAGGCGAACCAGCCCTGCGGCGCGAACCATTCCGCGGGCACCAGGTCCAGCAGCGGATGGCGGTCCGCGGGGAAATCCCGGCGAATCTGCTCCCACAGCCGGGGCACCGGATCGGGTGAGATGGAGAAGCAGAAGGACGGTTCGCTGCCCAAGGTCAGCCGGACCAGCAGCGTATTCTCGCCGGCCTGCAGGTCCAGATCCACCAGCACCTGGTCGACCCGCGTGCCGTCCAGGCACTCGCCGCACCCGTACCGGCCGAAGACCAGGTGCGTGTCCGCCGAGGCGACTGGCCGCCCATTCAGCCAGGCGTCCAGCCGCTCGCCGCCGCCGATCCCGACGGTCAGCCGCACCGGCTTCTTGGCGCGTACGGTCCGCAGCAGGCAAGCCACCGCGTCGCCCGAGCCGGACAGGAATTTGACCACCTGCCCGTCCGCCAGATCGCTTCTTGCGGTCCACAGCGCCCGGCCGTCGGGATCCTTGGCGTTCGTGTCAACACCGGCGCCCGGCCGGATGCGCTGCTCGGCCTCGGCCTCGGCCAACGCCAGCGGCGGCGTGGCCAGCCAAGGCTCCAATTCGACCACCGCCCGCGCCGCAGGCTGCTCCACCAGCCACGCCGCGTAACGCTGGCGAGCCGTCAAGAGCGTCTGCTGTAGGTTCCCTTTCCGCACGTAAGACGAACCCG
>Ga0172371_10012132_pt1 | contig 11390 bp, 9 predicted proteins | sample Lak12m_FD_114543 | JGI IMG/M metagenome (GOLD analysis project Ga0172371, IMG submission 114543) | Freshwater microbial communities from Kabuno Bay, South-Kivu, Congo - kab_022012_12m | ecosystem: Environmental > Aquatic > Freshwater > Lake | place: Democratic Republic of the Congo: South-Kivu...
ACCTTTACTTTGAAGGCTGGTTGGTGAGCCCGTTTTATTGTGTTTCCCATAATTTACCATTAATTTTACAGACTATTTTTTTATGTCTTAGCCTGTGGTCTGAGTTATGGGGTAAAGTATAAAAAATGTGGAATACAAAGAGATTCGGGTGAAAAATATTTTGGTGAAGTGCGGGATTCCGGGAATTGATTTTGTCATCAATCCTTACATGGGCTGCCGGTTTGCCTGCAAATATTGCTATGCCAGTTTCATGGGCAGATTTGTCGGCAAGCAAATAAGCGACTGGGGAAATTATGTCCATATAAAGATTAATGCTCCCGAATTATTAATAAAAGAAATTAAAAAATTAAAAAATAAAGGAAAAGATAAAGAAATCTTCATCAGTTCGGTAACAGATCCTTATCAGGGAATTGAAGCAAAATATAAACTGACCCGGCAGTGTTTGGAGATTTTAGCCGAGTACCAAATCCATTTATTAATGGATATGGTTATTTTCCATAAGGAATTTCAGGAGCGGCCGAGTAAGGGGAATATGGCAAAAATTGTCAAAAATTAAATTATGGAAGTTAAAATTGAAGAACTAAAAAAAACGGAAATTGACAAAGCGTTGAAATTAATAAGTGAAGTGATTGTTGATAATTTTAAACTTGATGGCGTGGATTTGGTTAAATTTAAGAAAGAAATCGATAGTGGGCTTGAATTGCAAAGACAAAGATTATTAAATTTTTCCGCGAAGAATCTCCCGTATTTTTTAGTCGCAAAAAACAAAGAAGAAATTGTCGGAACGATTGCTTATGGCCCAATAGATGATTTAATAAAATCTGCATTAAAGAAAATGGAAAAAAGTGAAGATAAGCGTTTAATCACAGAATTAATTTCTGTTTATGTTAAAACCTCTATCCAAGGTAAAGGTATTGGTTCGCAGCTTCTTTCAGAAATGATGCGCTTGTTGAAAAAAACCGAATATAAATACGTATCTTTAAGCACTGGTTATATTGGGGGAAAGAAATTTTGGGAGAAAAAATTCGGAAAACCAACGGTGGTGTTTGAAAAATATTTTCCCGATTACGGCGACTGCTGGATTTGGATTAAGAAAGTATAAAATTCTTATTTTCTTCTTTCAGATTTGTTACGGATTGACGACAATCATTTGAGATTATATATGTCAGGCTTGATTATGGTAAAGGTAATGACTATCATATAAATATGAAAAACCCAATAAAAATATTCTTAACTTTCTTTCTTATTTTATTTTCCTTTCTATTTCTTTTCCGAATTCGGCCGGCAAATGCGTTTACTGTCCGCACGGGCGATAATTTGGTCTTGCCCCAAAACCGGACCATAGAGGGCAGCCTAATAATAAGCGGCCAGCATGTCACCGTCAACAGCCCGGTAAAAGGCGATATTTACTGCGCCGGCCAAACCGTGGAAATCAACAGCAATGTCGACGGCGATATCATTTGTGCCGGCCAGAATATTATCGTCAACGGGCAGATTGACGGTAATTTGAGAATCGCCGGCCAAACGCTTTCTTTCGGCGGGACGGTCGGCCGCAACGTGACGGTTGCCGGCCAGAGCATCAATTCGAACCTTGCGGTGGGCGGGGAAATGCTTGTTGCCGGTCAACAATTCAGCATGAACGGATCGACTGCCGGCGATTTGCGTTATTTCGGAGAAAATGCCAACGTCAACGGAGAAGTCGGCCGGAATTTCGATACCTATGTTGAGCATTTAAGTATCGGCAGTCAGGCCGATATTAAAGGTAAAGTCACGTATGAAAGCGCCAATAAGGCGAATGTCGATCGAAACGCAAAAATTGCCGGAGCCATCAAACAAAACATTCCTCATGAAAAAAGTCCGATTACCCGAAGACAACGGGAAACCGATCAAATCGGAAGGAATTTTTTAGGCTCTTTCGTTATCGGCTTGGCAATTGCCTTGATCTTATCTTTGTTATGGCCTTTAAAAATCATTAAAGCGACCGACGATATGCGGGTCAACTTTTGGAAATCTTTAGGGATTGGTTTGGTCGTATCGATAATCGCTCCGGTTGTCGCATTTGCGCTCATATTTACGATAATCGGCATACCGGTTAGCGTGTTGATCATTGTCGCCTATATCATCGCCCTCTATGTAAGCCGGATATTGGTAGGGATTTTAATCGGCAGGATAATTGTTGATAATTATTGGCCAGGGCAAAAAAATTCGATTCTAACAAAAACACTTATCGGCGTGGTTGTCGTTTCCCTGCTTTTTGCCATTCCGTTTTTAGGCTGGTTGTTTTCGTTTTTGGCGGTCTTGTGGGGATTGGCCGGAATATATTACTTTTTCCGGCCGTTAACGACTGAATAACACCTTCACTTTAGAGCCTCAGAAAAGCAAAAGCTAACTATCGTTATTACTAAACCCTTACCCAGTTCTTATTGATTCTTTAGATTGGCCCCATAAAGTTTTAGGTATGCAAAAAATTACACGGAAAATATTGGCGGCACTTTTTGCCTTCAATCTCTTCTTTTTTTACTTACCGGTTTATTTTCCAAGCAGTGCGGAAGAATTGATCGATCGGGCGGCGTTGCAGTCGACGATCACTCAGGAGGCAACCAGTCAAACGAGTCAAATCAATAGCCAACCGGCGCCGTCGACCTCATCGACTTCGCAGGTGACCAACTCCGGCAACAACACGTCAACCGATACTTCATCTTCAAGCAATGCTGACACGACGGTCAACAACAATAATTCAGCGAGCGTCGATCAAACCGTTAATGCCAGCGCCAATACCGGCAACAATGAAGCGAGCCGCAACATCAGTATCGGCGGCAACGCGGGGGTGATTACGACGGGGGATGCAACGGTCAACACTTTAGCCTTTGCCAATACGAACAGTAACGAAACAGCCGTTGGCGGCGGCGGAGGCGGAGCGGCTTCGTCATCGACCGTCATCAATACCGGAGATAATTTAAGTACGTCTTCAAGCGCTTCTTCGACCATGACGACTCTTTTGGCAAACAATAATACTACATATGTCAATCAGACTACCAATGCCGACGCCAATACCGGCAATAACCGTGCCGACCGCAACATCAGTATCGGCGGCAATGCGGGGGTGATTACGACGGGCAATGCCTCGGTCAATACAAATTATTTGGTGACGAGTAACGGTAACGTGGTTTTGGTGGGTGGCGACAGCAACGGAAACGGGCCGGGAAGCGGCGCATCGATTATTATCGCAAATAGCGGTAACCGTGGGGTTTTTAATGCCGGCACGAATGAAACCAATTTTATTATCGTTGAAAACAGCAACCGGGCAGTTATCAGCCAGATGTGCGGCGTGAATCTTCAATCGACCGATACGATAGTACCCGCATCGGCCTGTACTGCCAATACCGGCGGAAATACGTCTGATCGCAACATCGGTCAGGGAGCCGATTCGGGAATTATCAATACGGGCGATGCCCAGGTCAATGTGATCATGTTGGCGTCTGCCAACAGTAATAATACCGCTGTTTGCGATACGGGTGGCGTATCAGGCAGTAGCGATATCACCAATACGGGTAATGATGTTGATATCAATAATCAAACCAGTAACAATAATTCAACGCAGGTAAACAATGATAATTCGGCAAATGTCAATCAAACGGTTAACGCCGTAGCCAATACGGGCAACAACCATGCCAACCGCAATATCAGCATCGGCGGCAACGCGGGCGTCATCACGACCGGTAATGCGACGGTCAATGTTTTGGCCGGCGCCGATGTCAATCAAAACCAGACGACGGTTTGTCCGGCAACCGCGGCCAGCGTGGTTTCTCCGCCTCCGTCCCCAGCCGAGCCTTTGCCATCTTCTCCTCCACCGGCATCCTCATCTTCGGATGTTGTCAGCATCGCTTCATCCCAATCTTCTTCGACCGGCTCCAATAACGATCCGGTTTCGAGCGCAACTTTGGAAAGCAGCGATATTGATCCGGTGTCGGAAGGTCAGGTTCTTGGTATTTTCGCCACGAATTTACCCACAACCGGCAGCGATCAGCTCATTTTGGGTTTACTGGTCAGTTTAAGTGCTTTAATCATCGGTTTATATATTAAAAATTATCAATTCTCGCAAGAAAGGAGGTGATTGATATGAGAAAAATAACAAAGGGTTTATTGTCTTTACTGGTAACCGGTGCTTTAACTTTTGCTCCGGCCGCTGCTTTTGCCGCGACCGACAATACGACCGCCGTCACCAATAGTGGCGACAACGTTACGGTTAATAGCAACAGTTCCCAAACTTCATCGGTGACGGTAAACAACACCAATAGCGCCGATGTATCTCAGGTAATTCATGCTTCAGCCAATACCGGCGGCAACAGCAACAGCGGCAACATTGGTGGAGCCTCGTCGATTACGACCGGATCTGCCGGAGTCGCGGCGAGTTTGGGTGTGACCGCCAATAGAAACACGACTGCGATCAGTGGAGTTGATCCGAGTAGTTCCAACGTGACAGACGTCGTTAACACAGGAGACAATCTCCATGTTAATACCGGAGTCTCGACCGGTTCGTCGGTAAACGTCAACAATAGTAATTCGGCAGCCGTGGAACAAATGCTTTTCGCCCATACCGATACCGGCCACAACAGTGCCAACGATAATATCGGTCTTGGCGGCGCATCGGTCAGTACCGGCAATGCCGGAGTCGCAGCAAGCTTTTCGACCGACCTTAACCGTAACGAAACGGCAGTCATGGCCGGCGCCAACACTGCCAATACGGTCGCGAATGCGACATTGGTAACCAATACCGGAGATCATGTTTATGTTAACACCGTAAACCATGACAGCTCCAACGTCAATGTCAACAACAGCAACAGTGCCGCAATCGGGCAGATGTTCTTTGGCAGCAGTGATTCCGGATGGAATGGCGCCAATGACAATATTGGCGGTGCTTCGGTTATGTCGGGAAACGCAGGTGTTTTGGCTAATTTCGCAGCCAATGCCAACTCGAATTTAACCGGAGTCGGTTCGATGGCGGATCCGATGAGTATAAACTTTGCCGACGTCGTCAATACGGGTGATCATTTACACCTGAACGATGGCGTAAATACTCAGACGAATCTTGCCGTCAACAACACTGACAGCTTGGCAACCCATCAGATGTCCTTCCAGCATTCAAATACGGGCTACAACTACAGTAGCAGTAATGTCGGAGTGACTCATGTGATCGGTGGGTCTGCCGGCGTGGCAGAAGGGTTCTCGGCCACAGGAAATTCCAATACGACCATCTTGGGTAATATTTTGAGTCTCCTGTCCGGCTTGATGAACTTTATTTGATGGGAAAGAGGTTTATTTATTTCATCCCCGGGGAGGGAAATCTCCCCGGGGTTTCCCATAAAGAGTTTATGAAAGCATTTAAATACCCGCTAATATTTGTTCTTTTGGCAATCATGATCAGCCGATCCGTTTTGGTTAAAGCGCAGGATGTTATCGATCCGACACCGGCAGCCGCGCCAACCGAAATACCCGCTCCGACAGACGGCGTAACACCTACGCCTACCGACCCTGCCGGTCCCACTGCGACTCCGACTCCACCAAGCGTTGAAATCCAGACCCCAACCGCGACCGCATCGGCCGAGATCGATAATAACGTCAATACCAACATTACCGGCCAGCAGATCATTCCGGTAGTTATCAATAATTTTTCCGGCAACACGGCCGCCGTCGATTTGTCAACGATTGATCCGTCGTGTCCGGCTAATCCTGTTGCCGATCAGCCGGCGGCCGTAAATCAGGCAAATAACCAAAACAATGCCGATGTCACCAACAATCTTAGCTTGAATGTTTCAACCGGCGGCAACGTGGCAACAGACAGCGGAAGTTTGATCCAAACCGCCGATGCTTCGGTTAATGCCAATATCAGTAATGTTGTCAATACGAATCTTTCTGGCAATTGCGGCTTTTTTAACGTAATGAATTTTTTCGAGAATCAAAATGGTGATGTTATTCTGCCGTATGAGTTGGGTTTTATTGATTCCCAAACTCAAAATATCGCTTCATCTTTGGGTGTTAACGATTTGAAAGTAGTCAATACCAATAATGCTTTGGTAAATAACAATATCCAAACCTCGGCCGATACTGGCAACAATGTTGGCGGCGCAATCAGTACCGGTTCAAGCCAAACAACCATCCAAATCCTCAACGACATCAACAACAATTTAACAGGCGATAATTGGCTGCTTGTGACGATTAACAATCTTGGAACGTGGCAGGGAAATTTGCAAGGCTGGTGGGGAAATTATTATCAGATACCGCACCAGGCTTATCTTTGGTTCCAGATGCCTTCAACGATGAATAATTTTTCGATCGCCGCCGTTAACGGCAATCAGGGAACGATCACTAACGATATTCGATTGGCGGCCGATACCGGTAACAATATCGGCGGTGCAAATTCTATTATTCGAACCGGCAACGCCAATATCAATTTGAATATTTTTAACCTGTTAAACACCAATATCTCCGGTAATCATTGGTTTTATTCGACGATAAATTTTTTCGGTGATTTTACCGGCAACATCATTTTTCCCAGGCCCGATTTGGCGGTGACGATTAAAGCGGCAGCCGACAAAGCGTATCCCGGAGACAAAATCAGCATGCAAATTGCTTATTTTAATCAGGGAAATTATAGCGCCGACAATACGGTTTTGAAAACCGGGGAAAACCGGTGGTTTTTGGGAAAAATTGCGCCGGGCCAGTCGGGCATTGCCGATTTTGATTTGAGCATTAATCCTCAGACGGAAACACCTTCGGTCTTGGTTGCTGTAGTTTTAATATCGACAACAACCGATGAGCCCAATCAAAGCAATAATCGGGCAGCAATAGACGTTTCAATCCAACCGCCTGAAACGTCGGCGGCGGCGACTGTCTCCCAAAACAATTCCGACTCTCTTTTGCCTGTTCTTCAGATTACTCCTTCCAAGGCGGCGACCGTAACTCCGTCGGCTTTGGTTGCCGGTTATCAGCAGTCAAGAAATGCTTACTTGAGAGGGAAAGCTCTGGCAGCCGATACCAACAATCCATATTCCGAAGAAAGATCGCGCAAACCTTTTCCGTTCAAATATCTTGTCATGGCTTCGGCTTTGATTGCGCTTGCCGTTTTAATCTCCATAATTATTATTTATTACATTATTTCACCATTGTCAACGGACAATAAGCGACAGAAGTAGGTAGATAGATTGTTATATTGCTATTTGAATTTTGATATTAGAGAATATACTATGCCTGCAGATGTTGCTAATTTGACCGGTTTGACTCAGAGTAAAGTAATTGAGCGTTTAAGAAATCACGGCTATAACGAAATTCCTTCGCAAAAAAGGCGCGGTCTCCTTAAAATTTTTTGGGAAGTGATCCGCGAGCCGATGCTTTTGCTTTTGGTCGGCTCAGGCGCGATTTATTTTTTTCTGGGAGAAACAAAAGATGCCCTGATGCTTTTGACATTCGTAATCGTCGTTATCGGCATCACTTTTTATCAGGAGCGAAAAACCGAAAGGGCGCTTGAGGCCTTGAAAGATTTGTCGAGTCCGCGGGCATTGGTCATCCGCGAAGGCGAGCAAAAACGGATTGCCGGACGTGAAGTTGTTATTGATGACCTGATTATTCTTCGCGAAGGCGACCGGGTGCCGGCCGATGCAATTGTCTTGGATCCGGTCAACCTTCTTATTGATGAATCATTGCTGACCGGCGAATCGCTACCCGTCAGAAAAGACAAGAGATCGATGGTTTATTCGGGGACACTCATTATTCAGGGGCATGGATTGGCGCAGGTAAAGGCAATCGGGATCAAGACGGAGCTCGGGAAAATCGGCAAAGCCCTGGAGACGATAAAAGAAGAAGAAACCTTGCTCCAGAAAGAAACCGGCCGGCTGGTGAGGAATTTCGCGATCGTCGGTATCATCCTTTGTTTTATTGTCATAGTCGTATACGGGTTGATGCGCGGTCATTGGCTGTCCGGATTTTTAGCCGGTTTGACTTTGAGTATGGCGATGCTTCCCGAAGAATTCTCCGTCGTGCTGCTTATTTTTCTGACGCTGGGTGCCTGGCGGCTTTCCAAAAAAAATATATTGACAAGGAAAGCGGCGGCCATCGAAACTTTGGGATCGGCCTCGGTCCTTTGCGTCGACAAAACCGGCACATTGACCCTGAACCGTATGGTTTTGGACAAGCTTTACAGTGAAGGAAAATTCCACGATGTCAGCGGGAAAAATTTGCCGGAAGATTTTCATGAACTGGTCGAGTTTAGTATTCTGGCAAGCCAGCGCGATCCGTTTGATCCTTTGGAAAAAGCGATCAAAAATCAGGGCGATAAATTATTGGAAGGAACGGAACACGTTCATCATGATTGGAAACTAATCCGTGAATATCCGCTTCTGAAAAATTTATTATCGCTTTCCCATGTTTGGGAATCACCTGATAAAAAAGAATATGTGATTGCCGCCAAAGGAGCACCAGAGGCAATCTTCGATTTGTGTCATCTTGATGAAAAAGAACAAAAAGATCTGGATATGATTGTTCATGAGCTGGCCAATCAAGGATTAAGACTTTTAGGTGTCGCCAAAGCAATCTTCAACAAAACCGATCTGCCAAAAAAGCAGCATGATTTTCAATATGAATTTTTAGGCATAATCGGTTTTAAAGACCCGGTTCGCGCCGGCGTGCCTGATGCGATTAAGGAATGTTATCGGGCGGGGATCAGGGTAATCATGATAACCGGCGACTACCCGGGAACTGCCCAGCATATTGCCAGGGCTATCGGTCTAAAATCGTCAGCGCAGTTTATTACCGGCCCGGAACTTTTGAAATTGGATCATTTGCAGCTGAGGGAAAAGATAAAAACGGTGAATATTTTCGCCCGGGTAGTGCCCGAGCAAAAACTGGCGATCGTTAACGCCTTAAAAGCCAATGGTGAAGTTGTCGCGATGACGGGTGACGGCGTCAACGATGCACCGGCATTAAAAGCCGCCAATATCGGATTAGGCATGGGCGAGCGGGGAACCGATGTCGCCCGTGAGGCGGCCGATTTGGTTTTGTTGACCGATGATTTTTCTTCGATTGTCGGCGGCGTAAAAATGGGGCGAAGGATTTTCGATAATCTGAAAAAAGCCATGGCATATATCGTTGCCGTTCACGTGCCGATTGCCGGTATGTCATTGTTTCCGGTTTTGTTCAATTTGCCGCTTGTGCTTTTGCCGGCCCACATCGCTTTTTTGGAACTTATCATCGACCCCGCCTGCTCCACCGTTTTTGAAGCCGAACCGGAAGAGCGGGAGATAATGATGCGCCCGCCCCGCTTATTAAAAGAACCGCTTCTTGGAGAGAAAACTTTTATCTTCAGTGCTATCCAGGGTTTTTCGGTTTTGGCAATCGTTTCGGGAATTTTTATTTTTACCTTATGGCAGGGTAAAGGTGAGGCGGAGGCCAGGACTTTGGCTTTTGCGGTTTTAGTCGTCACCAATTTGGTTCTCATCCTTATTAATCGCTCCTGGCGTCATTCGTTTTTGAAAATTATCGCCACTAAAAACAGCGCGGTTTGGTGGGTTGTCGGCGGGACACTCATTGCATTAACATTGGTTCTTTACCTGCCCTTTTTAAGCCAGTTTTTCCACTTTGTTTATTTGTGCCCCAACGATTTGCTGTTTGTTTTCCTTGCGACCTTCATGACGGTTGTCTGGTTTGAAGGACTGAAATTGGCAATGAGGTAGAAATAACTGACATCTTCTCTACTTGACAATACATACATCATAATGTATAAAGTAGTTATATGGTCAGGACGCAAATTTATCTACCGGAAAATCAAATAGAGAAACTAAAACGTTTAGCCTATGATGAAAAAAAATCCCTTTCCGAAATGATTAGGATATATATCGATCAGGGTTTAAAGTTTAAACTGAGAATTAAAACAGGAAACAGTAAAGACAAAAATGTCGGCGATTGGTTGCTGTCTTTGGCAAAAGAGGCAAAAAGAAAAAAAATAAAAGGACCGAAAGATTTGGCTTCCAATATTGACAAATACCTTTATGGGGGAAAATAAAGTTTTTATCGATACGAATTATTTTGTCGCCTTAATTAATCCGGTCGATAGTCTTCATAAAAAATCATTGCTTCTGGCGCGGAAAATCAAACAGGCAAATTACAAACTTTTTACGACCAATTTTGTTTTTTTGGAAGCCGTCACTGTTGTTTCTCAAAGAGTGGGCAGGGCGGTTGGTGTTCAGTTAGGCAAAAAACTGTTGAATCAAGATTATTTGCAGGTTGTGCACATTGACGAGCAATTACAGCAATCTTCTTGGGAAATATTCCGAAAGATCAGGAAGAAAGATATGGGCTTTATCGATTGCAGCATTTTGGCGGTTTTAAATTCTCTCAATATCAAAAAGCTACTTACGTTTGATCAGGAAGACTTCGCTGGTTTGAAAAAACGATTTCGCTTCAGTTTCTTTAAATAATTTACGGCTATTTGGATCAGGAACGATATAATTAAGATTAGTAAAAAAAATATCGGCCAGGAGACTTTGAAGTGCCAATGATAAAAAACAAGAATGTAGATAACCAACCATTGGATGAAAAAAAGCGAATAGGAATGACGGCTCACGAAATAAAAAATACGATATCGCCCTACATCAAACAATAAAATCAGGTTCAGGAAAAACCATCCGTACGACAAAAAATAGGCGTTCGGCGGATATTTGTTTGCCTGCAAATATATCATAGGCAAAGGATACTTCTTATAAAGAAACCCCAGGATAAAAACGACGAGCGATCCGATAATGTTAAAAACAAGAAATTTTTTATTACCGGCATTTTTTACATAATAATAGCCGTAGATAAGAATAGTCGACCAGGGGACCCACATAATGAGACGATAATTAAACCGGAAGTGGAAAGCCAGAAGGTAGAAGCCGGAGAAAAAAGCGATTAAAGAATAAAGATTAAAGAATAAAGAATGATTTTGGATTAAATAGCGCAGAAGGGGGAGGATGAAAGTGAAACAGACAAAGAGCAAAACAAGCCAGCTGATATCGACGCCAGCTACAAGCAGAATCGAGTTGGCGGCAAAGGCGGGCGTTAATTCTTTCGGCCGGGTGAGATAAATAACGGCAAAAGCAATCGTCAAAAAAATATAGTAGGGGATCAGGAGTCGGGAAAGTCTTTTTTTGATATAAGCCAATGGATCAAAGTCCTTTTTTGGGAAATCCTTAACGAAAAACAAATAAGCCGAGCAAAAAATGAAAAACGGGACGGCAAACTGGCCGATGTCCCAAAGAAAATAAACTCCTTTTTCATCCAGATAATAAGCCAAAGCATGAAGATAAATCATGACGATGATCGCGAGGGCACGAATAAAATCAATGCTTCCGTTGCGTCCG
>Ga0172371_10012133_pt1 | contig 11390 bp, 17 predicted proteins | sample Lak12m_FD_114543 | JGI IMG/M metagenome (GOLD analysis project Ga0172371, IMG submission 114543) | Freshwater microbial communities from Kabuno Bay, South-Kivu, Congo - kab_022012_12m | ecosystem: Environmental > Aquatic > Freshwater > Lake | place: Democratic Republic of the Congo: South-Kivu...
CGAGGTCGTTGATATTCTTTCAGATAGCTTAAACTTCTTATCTCAACAACCGGAACTCGTACGTTCCATGACAAACTTCGAGTGGCTTAATACTCTATGTTTGACGTGCAATTAGTATAAGAAGGCTCCCATCTCCTTCAGGGTGTAAAGCGCTCCCACCTCCTGCACGATCTGGCAGGCGGCCCGGGCCTGGCCGTAAGCCCGCTCCAGTTCCAGGGTCTGCTCCTCCAGACGGTGGGTATATTCCTCCTGGCGGGACACCATCTGGTTAAAGGAAGCCGACAAGGCGGCGATTTCATCCTGGCCTTTCACTTCCACCTGGACATTTGCCTTTCCCTGGTCAATCTCTCTCGTGGCCGCCACCAGCGCCGCCAGAGGCCGGGTAATGCGCCGGACAAATAATAAACCACCGCCTAACGCCAGCAAAAGGAGGCCCAGAGTTATGGCGCCGATCTCTCCCCAGAGCTTGACCAACTGGGTCCGGTAACGGCTTTCGGAAAATCCCAGGCGTAAAATCCCCGCCTTACCCTCGAAGATGGGTAAAGCGGTATCCAGATAGCGTTCCCCCTTTTGCGAGACGATTTGCCGAAAACCGGGCTGGGCCGGGGCAATCGGTTGGTTGGCTTCCAGCAGGCCGGCAGGAAGACCCTGGTCGAAGGTATGCGCCAACACCTGCCCATCTTTGAGGATGAACAGATAAGCCAGGGCAGGCTGAATGCGGCGCTGTTGGTCCAGCATCTTCTGGAGCCCCACCAGGTCGTTGATGAGAATCCGGTCGGCGGCATCCAGGGCGATGCCGTGGGCCAGGTTCTCCGAGGCGCCCATCATCTCCTGGCGCAGGACGCCGCTGTATCTCTGGGTGACGATCCCGGCGATGGCCAACCCGGTCAGGATGACGATGGCTGAAATGGTGGCCAGAAGCTTACTTTTGAGGCTCAGGAGCATGCGGCTGTTCCTTAAGGTGGGCCAGGTCCCGTTGCATGGACCGGATGGGCTCATACCATTCTTCCTGTAAGGGCAGGAAGCGGTCGATCAGGAGCTCGGCCAGGATTTTTCCTCCTTCCGGGTCCCGGTGCATGGCTAATAAGGTCTGTTGAAGCCGCTCCCGTTCTGCCGCCGGAAGCTGCCGGGATGCCACCAGGGGTGGGATGCCGTAGGCTTCGGACTTTTTAATGATTCGGGTTTTGGAGGTAAAAACGGGGTTGGTGGCCTGATAATATTCCCATACCAAGCCGTCCACCGTTGCGCCCGCCACCAAGCCCCGGGCCACCGCCAGAATGGAGTTGTCGTGGCTGTAAGTATAAATAATTTGCTTGAAGAAGGTCTCAGGCCTCTGGTGCAGTTCGGCCAACCAGAAGGTGGGAACCAGCTTGCCGGTGTTGGAGTCGGGGTCGGTGAAAGCAAAGGTCTGCCCCTTGAGGTCTTGCAGCTTATTGAAGGGGCTGTTTCGGTTGACAATCAAATACGCCCGGTAAGAAGTACTCTTTTGGACCTCGGGAACGGCCAGGGGAATGAACCCGTAACGAGCCTTGGTAGAGGCATAGGGGCCCGAGCAGATAAAGGCCAGATCAATCTCCCCTTTCCCCAGAAGCTCATTGATTTCCTCATAGGTCTTGCGTTGCACGAACTCCAGGTCTTTTCCCGACTTCTTGGCCAGATAATCCAGGAGTTGCCGGTAGTGGATAAAGGTCTCCCGCGGGGAGATCATGGCCGCCACCGCCCCTCGGAGAGTGCCCGCCTCGCCGGCCTGAGGTGTGGGCCGCGCCACAGGCAGGGTCTTGGAAAAATCCACCGTGACTTGGTCCGCGTCCCGGCTGCAACCGTTGGCCGCCAGCGCCATGACGGCGACGACACAAGCTGCCAGAAAGCTGGTGAAGCTTACCAGCTTGCTTTTGTTCGTGGAACCTCGCAGATCAAACCTCCTAACTTGAGGTCCTCGTTGATGGCGGTCCCACTCAAAACTATGCTTTTTTCTAGCTTCAATAATAATCAGTGGGGCACAAATACTCAAGCCGCCTCGGAAAGTTTTTGGATCAGCGGGCGCGGGTCCACCAGATGCCGGACGAACCACCGCTCGTAATCGTTAGCCCCCAACGCCAGGGCCAGGATTTCGGAAAAGTGGAAAATGGGAATCTTGGCCCCGTTGGTGTTGCGAATCTCCAGGTTAAGCTGGCACATGGCGCAGGCGGTGACCAGGCAGTCCGCCTTGGCCGCCACGGCGCTGCCGATGATCTCCTGTACCAGGGGCGTGACGATCTCCGGATCGGTAGCCGAGAGGAACGACCCGCAGCAGCGGTGCATGAGGGCGTCGGGCACGGCCTCGGCCCCCAGGGCGGTGAGAATATTCTCCATTTCGCCCTGGAAATATTTCTCTTTGGCCAAACGCGGCGGTCGCGCCAACGTGCAGCCGTAATAGGGAACGAACCTCAGGCCCTTCAGGCTGCGGCGGGCGTTGGCCTTGAGGCGGTCCAGGCCGTAGCGCACCAGGACCTCCATGAAGTGGATAATTTCCAGGTCCGTGGGAATGGGGCGACCCCACTTTTCTTCCAGGGCCGCCCGGGTCTCCGGATCAGCCTTCAGGCACTGCTGGGCCGAGCGCAGGTAATGGAGACACCGGGGGCACATGGCCACCAGGGGCCGCCCCGCCGGGGCCAAAGACAGGTTCCGGGCCGCCATCCCCAGGCTCAGGTTCTTGCACATGGTCTGGGCCGAGGAGGAACCGCAGCAGTTCCAGTCCTCCAGTTCGATCAGGTTGAGGCCCAGGATCCGGGCCGCCTCCATCATCGAACGATTGCTCTCCGCCGCGGTAGTAGCCAGGGAGCAGCCGGGAAAATAGGAAAAGTCAAGTGTCTCGAATGCGTTCATGCCGATTCTCTCCAGTAGCAGGTGAACAGGCCGGCGATTTCTTGATTGGCATCGCGCACCCGTGAGGGGATGAGGTCCAGTTTGCGTTTGGCCAGCATCTTCAGTCCCACGTCCAGGTCTTTTAGCCAGCGGCCGGTCTGCCGTTTATAGCCCAGCATGATGCCCAGCTTGTGGGCCCGGCCGTATTTTTCCAGGGACCGGAGCACCTCTTCGTGGAAATCAATGATATTGGGCTTGCCGATGACCACGCCTTCTTCCACCGCCATGAGGCGCAAGGTGTCCATCACGGCGGCGATGTCGATGCCCATGGGACATTGGCTGGAGCAGGTGTGGCAGCCGACGCAGACCCAGATCGTCTTGCAGGTGAGGGCCTCCTGACGCCGGCCGAATTGCACCAGCCGGATCACCTGGTTGGGCGTATAGTCCATAGCCTGGACAAACGGGCAGCCGTTGGCGCAGGCCCCGCACTGGTAGCAGCGATTGAGCCCGGAGCCGCTGCGCTCATTTACCGCCGCCGCGAGGGAAGGCTTCGGTTTGGGGGCCTCGACCATCTCCGGGGTCACGAAATCTTGAATAAGTGGCTGAACCTGGCTCATGAGTGCTTCTTAACCTCCTGCTTTCTCTGGGTTGGCGGCGCCGGTTTTCTTTTCCTGATAATTCTTGATGGCCAGGGTCAGGGCTTCCGCCCCCAGGTTGGAGCAGTGCATCTTGTTGGGGGGCAGGCCTCCCAGGGTCTCGGCCACCTGCTTATTGGTGATTTTCTTCGCCTCGTCCAGCTTCTTGCCTTTGGCCAATTCACTCACCAGGCTGGACACGGCAATCGCCGCCACGCAGCCGAAGGTTTGAAACTTGACGTCCATCAGGGTGTCGTCCTTGACCTTGATATAGAAGGTCATCATATCGCCGCACTGAGGGTTACCCACTTCGCCCACGCCGTCGGCGTCCTCGATGACCCCGGTATTCCGGGGATGGTTGAAATGATCCAGCACAGTCTCAGAGTACATGGTGTAGCTCCCGGGCTGCTCCTGCCGGGGTCTGGCCCTTCGGCAGCAAGTCAGCCAGCGTAATGGTATTCAGCTTGTCAAACATGGCCTTGGCCGCCGCGTGCCAAATCAGGCGGGTGGGGCAGGTCGGCGAACGCTCGCACACCGAGGCGCGCTCGGTGCATTCCGTCAGGTTGGTGCCATCTTCCAGCAGGGCGACGATCTCTCCCACGGTGATCTCTTCAGGCGGCCTGGTCAACGCGTGCCCCCCCTTGGGCCCCCGCACACTCTGCACATAATTGGCCTTTTTCAAGGGGATGATGATTTGCTCCAGGTACTTGACCGAGATATTCTGGCGCCTGGCGATGTCACCCAACTGCACCGGCCCCTGATTATAGTGCTGGGCCATGTCCAGCATGAGCCGGGTGCCGTAGCGGCTTCTGGTGGAGAGTTTCATCTCAGGCTCCCGCGGCCTCGGCCATTTTCTTCCGCCATACCGGCGAAAAGGACCGGAGCCTTTCCACGGCCGGGGGCAGATGCTCCAGGACATGGCGTACCTCGTCCTCCCGGTTATCCCGACTCAGGGTAAAAACCATGGACCCCTGGGCCACTTCCGGCTTGATGCCGATGGCGCCCAGGACCGGCGAGGTTTTCAGGGCCTTGGAGGCGCAGGCGGAACCGGTATTGGCATAGATCCCCTGGCTGCTCAACAGGAAAATCAGGGCCTCGCCTTCGATGCCTTCAAAGCAGAAACTGGCATGACCCGGCAGCCGCTTTTCCGGATGGCCGGTAAAAAACACCTTTGGAATATTCTCCTGAACTCCGGCGACCAAACGATCCCGCAGTTTTGCCAGGTAGACCGCTTTTTCATCCAACTCCTGCCCGGCCAACTCCGCCGCGGTTCCCAGGCCCACGATACCGGGGATATTCTCGGTGCCGCCCCGGCGGCCGCTTTCCTGGATGCCGCCGTTGAGCTGGGGCACCAGGCGCAGCTTATTGCGAAAATACAAGGCCCCGATCCCCTTGGGAGCTCCCAGGGCCGGCCCGGAAATAGTTAACAAGTCTACCCCCAGCTCCGTTACATCCACCGGCACCTGGCCCACCGTAGCCACGGCATCGGTATGGAAAGGGATTCCCGCCGCCCGGCACACTGCCACCAACTCCGGGATATCCTGGAGCGTGCCGATCTCGTTGCTGCCGTGACCGATGGAAACCATGACCGTGGCCGGGGTGAGGGCTTTCTTAAGGCGTTCCGGATCAACCCGGCCGTACCGGTCCACGGGCAGGAAGGTGACCTCAAAATCGAAAAATTTTTCCAGGAACCTGGCCGAATTGAGCACCGAGTGGTGTTCGATGCCCGACACAATCAAATGTTTGCCTCGCTTCAGAAAAGTAGCCAGGGCCATGCCCTTGATGGCCAGGTTATTGGCTTCGGCCCCGGAGGAGGTGAAGATAATCTCATTGTCCCGGGCGCCGATGAGCCGGGCCACCTTCCCCCGCTGCTCTTCCATGACCGCTTTGATTTCCGATCCCAGATCGTACACCGCCGAGGGATTGCCGAACCGCTCGGCAAAGAAAGGTTGCATGGCTGCCAAAACTTCGGGGCGCACCGGCGTGGCCGCGGCGTGATCCATATAGGCACGTTTCATGACTTTTCCTCGCAAATCTTTTTAATGTAGAGCTTATAGCAATCGCCGCAGGCATCTTCACTGATGCCCATGAATTCCTGCCCGTGCTTGGCGCACCAGGCCGGGATGTCTTCCAGGGCGCCGTCGTAATCGGTTAAAATTTCCAGCACCTGCCCGGGCTCCAGGTCTTTAATCAAGTCCATGGGCTCCAGCAGGTGCATGGGACAAGCACGATAGACTAAGTCAGCCGTGGCATCGGCCTTACATCCGTCCAGGAATTTCATTCTTCTCTCCTCCGGGCAGGTGAAACCAGCAATGGACATTATATTATATATTAGTTAGCTATAGAATAAAGTCAAGTGTCTAGGCTAAAAAAATTCGCCCCCTAACCTTAATAAATCATTAGAAAAGTATCTCTATGGCCTGGTAGGGACACACCGGCAGGCAGAGCTCACAAGCAATGCAGCGTTCCTGCTCGAAGGAAACCCTCATGCTGTTGCGGTCGGCTACTGCCAGCGCCTGAGTAGGACAGGGACCGGTGCAAGCGGTGCAGTGGATACAGCGGTCTTCGCGCCAGCGCACTTCTTTGGAGAGAGGTTCCACCCCCACCCCCAGCCCGGTGAGAAAAGCCACGGCCTCGGCCAACCGGTCGTTGCCGTCCCCCAACTCCAATACCATGCTGCCCCATTCCTGGGGGGTGATGTGAGCTCTCAGGATGTTGACTATCAGGCCGTAATCATGGATCAGACGGTAGGTGATGGGCTGATCGATCAGCTGGGGCGGAAAGTTTAGGACCAATTTTTTTTTCGGCATGATAAGCTCCTCCTCTCAGCTCACCGCCTCCCGGGTCGGCGGCGCGTAAGGCCGTTCTTTCAAGGGCTTGAAGGCGTAACCGGAATCAGGACCCGGCAGGGGCGCCAGGGGTTCGGCTAACAAGAAGCTCCCTTGCTCAATCCACTCCTTCAAAATCCCGGCGACTTCCCGGGCCCGGGCGTAGGAGGAAAGCCCGGCGGTGACCACCTTTTTACCGTTCACCGAGATCTCCCCGCTCTTTAACTGGGCCACCGTCACTTCCGCCAAAACCTCCGGTTTGCCGTTGGGGTAGGTGTCGCTGTAATCCACCACTGGCGCGGTGATGTCGGCGTCGGTGACCGCCACGAAGGCCATAATTTCCTCATCCAGGATGGGGATGGGAATGCCCAACCCCACCGCCAGGGTGACGCCGTAGCCGGTAAAGGAGGCCCCCCGGAGCCATTGAGGGCTCATGTGTTTCAAATCCCCGGTGACCGCCAGGGTCCCGGCCCCCCGCTTGGGCACCCCGCCGTCGGTCCGGGGCATGCCCGGGTTGTGCTGAGTGCCGTGGCTCACCACCAGGCCCTGGCCCCCTCCCAGGAAGATGCGCGTGCCTGCGCCGATGGTGCGGTAGAGAGGATCATTGAGCAGCGGGCTGAGCTGCCCGGCGGTGCAGTAGTTGGCGTTCTTCATCCTCGGCTGCAGCACCCCCATGTAGGTGTAAATGACCCGGTCCGAAAGGTTCACGGCTACGTTGTAATTCTGGTAGGCATTGCGCATATTGAAGAGGACCGCCTCGTTCAAATCCGCCAGACGGATCCAGGTGTCCAGGGCCTTGCGGGGATAGCAGTCGGTGCCATAGGTGGCGGCGGTGAGGCGCACGTCTTTGCCTCCCACCAGGTCTTCGATGACATGGCCGCCGCCGTAAAGGAATTTTCCCGGGAAGACCTTATTACGGGGGTCGTCGTCGGGGATGGCGGTGGCGCCGATCATGATATCCACCGCCGCGAAGCCGGCATAAGCCGCGACCTCGTTCAACGTTACCCGGCCGCCGCCGATCTTCATACGGGGGGTGGCGTGCCCCACATTGAAGTAGGCCCCCGACGAACACATGGGCGCAAAGGTGCCGGTGGTGACCACGTCCACCATGGCCGCCGCCTGCTTCACGCCCTTTTCCCGCGCGACCCCGATGATTTCTTCAGCGGTAAGGACCACTGCCCGCCCTGCTTTGATTTTTTCGTTGATTTCCTGGATGGTCTTGGCCATCGGTCACCCCCCAAGCGGTTTATGGCGCTCCTGGTTAGCTCTCCAAGTTCGTGAAAAAATGATTCTTAATTATAGTGTATTGATATATATAATATCAATAGTTATAATTTCAAAAAAATGTGATCGTCGGAGCCCCTGGTCAAGAAGAGGGGTTTCCGCAAGCTATCGGGCTTGGCGATCACCAGGTGGGTAAGCCATGGCAGCCGTTAACCCTCAAGAAATAGAGCAATGCAAGCTGGAAGTGGCCGCGGGGCAATCCTATCGGGAGGAGATTCCTGATATTGTCAAGCAGCTCGGGGATTCCTGCGGCGAGGGGTGCTTTGAGCACATCAGCCCGGAGCCCATCCCTTCCCGGGAAAAGGTGATCGATTTGATCCACCGGGCCTGCCGCCTTCTGTATCCCGGCTATTTTATTGCCGCCAGGGTGGATTTGGTCAACCTGGGTTACTACTTAGGGCAGGAGGCGGTGGGGTTTTTTGAGGGCCTCGCCCAGCAGATCACCCTCTCCCTGCGGCATGAATGCCTGCGCTATGGCCTGCCCTGCACTCACTGCCAGGAGCGGGGCCAGGCCGAGGCCATCCGCCTCATGCGCCGGTTGCCGCACCTCAGAGCCGTCCTGACCACGGACGTTCACGCCGCCTATGAGGGCGACCCCGCCGCCAAAAGCCACGACGAGGTCATCTACAGCTATCCGGGGCTTTTTGCCGTCACCGTCTATCGCCTGGCCCACGAACTCTGGGAGCAGCGGGTGCCGCTCTTGCCTCGCATCATGACGGAATACGCCCACAGCTTAACCGGCATCGACATTCATCCCGGGGCCAGGATCGGCGGGAGTTTCTTCATCGACCACGGCACCGCGGTGGTTATCGGGGAGACCACAGAAATCGGCGAGCGGGTGCGACTCTACCAGGGGGTGACCCTGGGCGCTCTGTCCCTGCCCAAAAATGAGGTTGAAGCCCTGAGAACCAAAAAACGGCACCCCACGGTGGAAGACGATGTGATTATCTATGCCGGGGCCACTATCCTGGGCGGAAAAACGGTGATCGGAGCCCGCGCCGTCATCGGTGGCAACGTCTGGCTCACCGAATCGGTGCCTCCGGACACCAAGGTGTTCCTGAAAAAGCCGGATTTGGTCTACAAGCGTCACCGCACCCGCCAGGGGTCGGTGGCGGCTGGGGGGCGATAATCATGCACGGGGTGTTGCCGCAGGTGGTCCAGGCCGTGGGAGCCACGCCCCTGGTGCGCTTAAATAATCTTACCCGGGGATTGAAGGCCACTATCCTGGCCAAGCTGGAATCCATGAATCCTCTGGGCAGCGTCAAGGACCGCATCGGGGCGGCCATGATCCTGGAGGCGGAAAAACGCGGTCTCCTTGCTCCCGGCGGCCTGATCGTGGAGCCCACCAGCGGCAACACCGGCATCGCCCTGGCCTTTGTGGCCGCCGCCCGGGGCTACCGTCTCCTGCTCACCATGCCGGACACCATGAGCCTGGAAAGGCGAAAGCTCTTGAAGCACCTGGGAGCCGAGGTGGTTTTGACCCCAGGAAGCCAGGGCATGACCGGCGCGATTAACCGGGCCCGGGAAATCCTGGCTGAGAACCCGGACGCCTATATGCCCGACCAGTTCAGTAACCCGGCTAACCCCGACATTCACCGCCGGACCACGGCCGAAGAGATTTGGCGCGACACGGATGGCAAGGTGGACATCTTAGTGGCCGGAGTGGGTACCGGCGGCACCATCACCGGGGTGGCGGAAGCGATCAAGGCCCGGAACCCCGCCTTTCGGGCCGTAGCCGTGGAACCGGCGGCCTCCCCGGTGCTCTCCGGCGGCGCCCCCGGTCCCCACCTGATTCAGGGCATTGGGGCGGGGTTCATTCCCCAGGTGTTGAACCAGGAAATCATTGACGAAGTCATCCCCGTAGCCGACGAAGACGCCCTGGAAACTGCCAGAGCGGTGGCCAAACGGGAAGGCATCCTTTGCGGCATTTCCTCCGGCGCCGCAGTGTGGGCGGCGCTGAGCCTGGCCCGCCGCCCCGACAACCGCGGCAAACAGATTGTGACCATCCTCCCCAGCACCGGGGAACGGTACCTGAGCACCAAACTTTTCATTGACTAAAGATTCTCGGAAGACTTCCCGTTTGGTTTTAATTTCTGTTCGGCTTGGTCCAGGAGACCAACCGCCCGCTTCTAGAGGACGGCATGGTCAGGTGAAAAAGTGGGTTTGGCGGTTTGGGTCCAGCCGGCACCCAGCATGGCCAAGGCCAAAGCCAAGGCCAGCACGTAGATTCCGCAGTTGCCGCGAGACATGAACATGTTAGCAGGTCACCTCAACGAGAATTTTGTTTGGTCTTACCGCTCATTCCGGGTAATTTCGGCGCCGCACTCCCGGCAGAAGCCAGACTGGGCCCTTTCCGTCTTTTTGAAAATCTCCTGGGGGTTGAGATCCTGCGCCAGGCGGCTGAGGGCTGTCAGATCGGGGTCTTCAAGCAGCCAGCGACTTAACAGGGGCAGCAGCGCGGCGCGGTGATCTTCCGAAGATAAGCCCTCGATAAGCTGGTAAAAGATAAAATTTTTCGCCTGACGCTGTTTGTCCACCCAGCCAGCTTCTTCCAGGATGCTCAGGTGCTTGGAGACGGTGGGCTGGGCAATCCCCAGTGCGACCTGAAGTTCGCAGACGCACCGGGGCCGGTCCATCAGGAGCCGCAAAATACGCAGACGATTGCCGTCCGCCAAAGCTTTCAATGACTTCAGCAAAATTTTCACTTGCTCTCTCCTGAATAATTCCATATTACTATATAGAAATATAGCATATCAAATCAAGGTCCAATTCGATATTCTCTTGGAGGAGGAGAAATTATGGGCAAGGATTGTTGTCAGCCCACGGTCGTGACCATGATCCTGGCCTGTTCGTGAGGCTCCAATGTGGGGCAGTTGTCCAATCAGGCTGCGATTGAGTTGACCCAGGAAGGGTTCGGCAAGATGTCCTGCCTGGCCGGGGTGGGGGCGCACCTCAGCGGTTTTGTCCAGTCCGCCAGGGATATCGATCAACTGGTGGTCATTGACGGCTGCGAGGTGGGCTGCGCCAAGGGGGTCTTGGAGCATGCCGAGGTGCCGCTGCGCGCCTACCTGGTGATTACCGATCTGGATATTGATAAGAATAAGGATATGAATCTCAAGCGGGAAGAAATTGACCGGGTCAAGGAAGCGGTGCGCCGGCTCCAGGTGGATGCCGGTAAATCAGCCCGGCCCGGGGGACCGGGGACGGCGACCTGCGGCTGCCGGCAGCCCTGAGGGCGCGTAAGAAATTTTTCCAATCTCGATTCGGATTAGCTTCCCAAAGGTCACGGCGAGGAGGGGGCTCTATGTTGAAGGATAACACCGTCATCACCCTCTATCCCGAAGATATGTTCCGCCTTTATGCCATCTTGCTGGATGAAGATCGAGACGCGGCCCTGGATTTTCTGGCCGCCGTGATCAAGAAAAAGACGGATGCCGCCAGCAAGCCCCATTGCCGCCCGGTCTTTGAGCTGGAACGGGGTAAGACGCCGGAATTTATCACCGACCGGCTCGCTGCTGCAAAGCATCGACGCAATAAATCAGGAGATTCAGCATGATTAAGACAATTCTCTGGCCCACCGATTTATCCAAGAACTCGCTGAAATCCGTCAAGCACCTGGTTTCCCTGGCGGAAAAGTATCAGGCAAAAATCATCATGCTGTATGTGGCCACGGATTTATAGCGTTTGCCAAAAATTTCTTCCATTTGCCGGTTTCCAAATCCCCCTAAATCCCCCTTTGTCAAAGGGGGACTTTAACAGAAATTCCGGTAAGTTCCCCCCTTTTCTAAAGGGGGGGTAG
>Ga0172371_10012134_pt1 | contig 11389 bp, 9 predicted proteins | sample Lak12m_FD_114543 | JGI IMG/M metagenome (GOLD analysis project Ga0172371, IMG submission 114543) | Freshwater microbial communities from Kabuno Bay, South-Kivu, Congo - kab_022012_12m | ecosystem: Environmental > Aquatic > Freshwater > Lake | place: Democratic Republic of the Congo: South-Kivu...
ATGCTTCCCTCGTTGGCATCTTGACAGAATTCATCGAGAAACACGGTGATTTTGGCAAAAAACACAAGTGTTGGGAGCTACACACACACGGAAAAATACCCGCCACATATATCTTCATGGTTGGTTTGGGAAAAGCAGCTTCGCTCGATGGAGAAACCCTGCGTGGCGCTGGCGCCGTTGCCGCCAAGCGTGCTCTAGTTCTAAAATTGAAATCTCTCAGTATCACCCCACCAAAGAGCCACCTCGAAATTACGGACATGTTAAGTGCCATTGCCGAGGGGGCGCTTTCGGCAATGTATTCCTTCGATTGTTACAAGACAGAAAGTAGCCAGAAGAAGAAGGATAGCCTCGAAGTGATTTCCTTCCTCACCGACGATACCAAAGAAACCCAGCGCCTTTCCCAAATGCTTGAAGAAACAAGGACGCTCATGGAAAGCGTTTTTTTCGCCCGTGATCTTGTCAACACCCCTAGTAACGATCTGACCCCCGCTAAACTCGCCCAAGAGGCGAAAAACCTCGCTGGGGGTAAATTGCAGATCGCTGTTTGGGATGCGGAAAAGATATTGGCGCAGGGTATGAGCGCCCTCTACAGCGTTGGCAAAGGCTCCCAAAACGAGCCTCGTTTTATCATCATGAATTATGCAGGCGGCAAGGAGGGGACGGCACCGATAGTCTTGGTCGGCAAAGGACTGACTTTCGATAGCGGCGGCATCTCCATAAAGCCTGCGGAAAATATGGGAGAGATGAAAGGCGATATGGCAGGGGCAGCCACGGTGATTGCCACCCTTTCTGCCTTGAACAAGTTGGGGGTAGCCAAAAATGTGGTGGGGCTCGTCGCCGCTTTGGAAAACATGCCCGACGGCAATTCCTACAAGCCCGGGGACATCATCACCTCCCTGGCAGGGCACACCATCGAAATCACCAACACCGATGCCGAAGGCAGGGTGGCGCTTGCCGATGCCCTCGCTTATGCCCAGCGCTACCAGCCAGAATTGATTATCGATATTGCTACGCTCACAGGCGCTTGCAGCATTGCGGTGGGCAGGGATCTCATCGCCCTAATGGGAAACAGCGAGCAACATTCCGAAGCACTAAAAAAGGTGGCAGCAGCGACGGGGGAACCAGTTTGGGAGTTGCCGCTTTGGGAAGGCTATCAAAGCCTCATCGAAAGTAAAGTTGCCGATGTTGTCAACTCTGCCGGTAGGGAGGCAGGCACGATAACGGCGGGTCTTTTCCTCGCCAAATTCGTTGGCGACTATCCTTGGCTGCATTTGGATATCGCCTCTACCTCTTGGTCTTCCAAAGATAAGCTCTATATCCCCGCTGGCGCCACGGGTATCGGTGTGAGGCTGCTCACTAAACTCATCAAAGGTTAGAAGATAAGGTTGAAAAACCCATTACCTTCCCATACCGAACAGCCCCTAACAGGTGAAATGGTGATTAGAAAAGCGCGCATCGGGGATGTGAAGACGATTCATAATCTCATCAATCTCTCCGCAGCAAAGGGGGAAATGCTACCCCGTTCGCTTACCGACATCTATCACTGCCTGCGGGACTTCTTTGTTTATCTCGCCCCCGATAGCGAAGAAATACTGGGTATCTGCGCGATGAGCATCGTTTGGACAAATCTAGCCGAGATCCGCTCCTTGTATGTCCGTGAAAAATGCCGTCGTAAGGGCATTGGCGCCCGACTCGTCCAAGAGTCCATAAAGGAAGCACTTGCCTTAGAAATAACGCATCTCTTTACGCTTACCTATGAAAAGGATTTTTTCGAACACATGGGCTTTGTCGTTACCGAACGCACAAAACTGCCTGAAAAGATCTGGGCGGATTGCTTTCGCTGCCCTAAATACCCAGATTTTTGTGATGAGACGATGCTGGTGTTGGACATTGTCGATGGGGCATAGAGAACTGGAACAACATCAGCTCCCCGGGAGAAAGGCATGGTGGTAAACACCCCCCCCAAAACGGCACAAGAATATCGAGCAGAGGCAAATAATCGCGGGATAACCCGCAACACCCCCTCAAAAATGGCGCTCCTCGCCCTAACGATAGTCATTGCCTGCCAATGTGCCGCATGCACTTTCCTTACCCGCCGTGATTTTCCACCACCAGAGAGAGCCTATATCGAAAGTAAACCAGAGAGCCTCGACTTTTACGCCGATGATCTCGATTGGGAAACCCTATCCGTGGCGCTGCGCCAAAGCCTCGACTATTATAAACGCGCCTCCTCTTTTTCTTACACCATAGACGGCGTAACCTATCGAGCCGAAGATATGCGGGAATCCCTACTTGCCTTTGCTAAAATCAGCGCTGCGGAGCTTCCCCAAGAGGAAAAACAAAGGCTTATTTTGCAGAATTTCCGAATATACCGAGCGGCCGGTTACGACGGCAAAGGCACGGTGATATTCACCGGTTACCATGCCCCAACGCTCGAGGGCTCGCTACGCAAGAGCGAACGCTATCGTTATCCCCTCTATGCCCCGCCGCCGGAGCTCAGCGCCGAGTCCAGGCGTAATCCTTCGCGGAGCGATATCGATATCAAGGGTGTTCTCAAGGGAAGGGGACTGGAAATAGCGTGGGTCGATGACCCGGTTGCCTTGTTCTTCTTGCACATCCAGGGCTCGGGAACCATTGTTCTGGAAAATGGGAAAAGGGTTTTGGCTACTTTTGCGGGAACCAACGGTAGGAAGTTTCACTCGATAGCACAAGAAATGGCGAGACGAAAATTGATACCCAACATGTCCAACGCCGCCGTGAAGAAATACCTCTATGATAACCCTCCAGAAGCGGGGGGAATAATGAGTTATAACGAGCGCTACACCTTTTTTAGGATAAGCGAGGGGGGAGTAATTGGTGCGCTGGGAGTGCCCCTCACATCGGGAAGAAGCATCGCCGTGGATTACACTTTATTTCCTAGGGGTAGCCTCGCCTTCATCCAAACGATGCTTCCCGTGTTCGACGAAAAAGGAGCCTACAGAGGGAAGCGCCCGGTCTCTCGCTTTGTCTTCTGCCAAGATGTCGGTGCCGCCATCAAAGGAACAGGAAGGGTCGATTTATTCTTTGGCGATAGCGCGGCGGCAGATTCCTCTGCCAATGCCATGAAGAGTAACGGCGCCCTTTATATCCTACTGAAAAAGAAGTGATTTTCGATGGATATGGATATGATTTCCCCCCCAACTCTTAGAAAAATTTCCGCCTTACTCACAGCAGCCGCCGAAAATACAAAAATGCCCTCCGGAGAACCCCTGGCGGTGATAACCATTGCCGCCGCCCAAGAAATTGCCACGGCAACCAAAGTAACTTTGGGTGATGTCTATCGCCTCGCGTTGGCAGCGGGGATTTGCCCGCTCTCCTATCTCCGCAACCTCGGTGTTTTATCCATAGCCGAGCAGATGCTTCTCGCCAATTCGCACATCGCCATCATCGGCGCGGGGGGATTGGGCGGCAGTAGCCTGACAATTCTAAGTCGTTTGGGCATTGGCACGATTACCATTATCGACGGAGACGAATTTGCCGAAAGCAATCTCAACAGACAACTGCTATGCACCAAGACAACGCTCGGTAAAAGCAAAGCCGAAGTGGCGGCAGATACGGCGGCAAAGATAAACCCCGCCGTTGCAGTCATCCCCCAAGCGTTTACCATTACCGAAGAAAATGCGGAGGCGCTGCTAACGGGCACAGATCTCGTCATCGATGCGCTAGATAACATCACCGCGCGGCGGGTAACGGCGGCGGCGGCACAAAAAATGGGAATTCCTTTTTTGCATGGCGCAGCCGCTGGCTTCGTTGGGCAATTGGCAATTGTGCAAGAAGGGGTAAAAATAGAAGACATCTACCCCGAAGGGATATCGATAAGCGCGACAAGCGTCCTTCCCTTCACACCGCTATTCGTAGCCTCTTTGCAGGCAGCGGCGGCGTTGAAGATATTGTTGGGGAAAGAGAGCGGGCTTTCTGGGGTGCTGACACACATCGATTTGCAAGGGGAACGCTGCAAGCGTTTACATTACCACGCCACCTAAAGCCTGAAGGAGGTAAGAGACGATTAGCGGATTCCTGGATTCCCGTTTTCATGTGAATGACGGTAAAAGGTAGGAGACGATTAGCGGATTCCTGGATTCCCGCGCTCAAGGGGATGACGCATTGATGAGCTTGTTGTATTATGCAAAGTTCTCAAAAAAACATACCGAGTAGCCCATGAAAAACATCGCTAACAAACCCCTCTCTAGGCTTTGCCGCGACGGTCTGCTCGCCAGCATTGATGATGTTTCTTTTCTCGAATATGACGCTGTAACGGGCATGAGGTGTTACGGCGAGTTCTCCCCCCTTTTGCAAAGCATACACAAAGAAATACCCTCACCCTCCCTTCTGTTGGCAAAACCCAGGGAGCCTTATTTGCGCGCCATTAACGCGCTTTCTTGCGGTGTCGATACCATTCAAGCGGAAGATTCCGAGAGCAAGATGCTCCTCGGAGCGCTGCCAGTGGTAAAAACTTCCCCCTTAGAGACAAATTGGGCACACGCTTTGGTAAAACAGCGGGCGCTTGTCATACCCAATTGGGGAATCATCGTGAGCGCTCCCAACCTCCTCGCCTCAACGGTAATCTTCAGCACGGCTTGTTTTGCCATCAAAATCAAGTTCTTGGTGGATTTTGTTTCTTCCCCCACCAGCTTGCTCCTCGCCACGAACGGCAAGGCGTCCGAGACAATAGCCACTTTCTTAACCGATGTTAAAAAGCGCCCCGCGCGCCTCACCCCCCTTATGAGGGGCATCTTTACCGATTTGCCCAGCGCAAGAAAGGCAATGGTGCAGGCGGGCAGGCGGCTCGTAACGCTTGGTTTGGTCAACGCCTCGTTCGGCAACATCTCCTATGCGCTCGCTGATGCTTTGCTCATTAGCGCTACGGGAAGCTTTCTCGATGATTTGGAAGAGGCAATGGTGCTTACCTCGCTTTACCAAAAAAATCGTCAGGATAAACTCGCCTCCAGCGAGCTGCCCGCCCACAGAAAAATCCTTGCAACCGGCAAGGCGCGGGCACTCCTACATGGACACCCCACCTTCGTGGTGGCACTTTCGCTTTTCGAGGCTTCGGCAAAACACACCAAAGTCAAACACCCCCCGACCATCTGTGGTGTGCCAGTGGTCAAAGGAAAAACGGGTGGCGGCAGATGCGGCTTGGACAAGGCATTGGCACCTGTCTTGACTAAGAGTAACATTGCTATCGCCGCTGGACACGGTGTATTTTGCACGGGGGAAAGGGATTTTCACGAGCCGCTGCAAAATATGCTCACCCTAGAAAACGCCTGTTGCCAAGCCTACCAGCGCTTGATAACGGCTTTTGGGTAAAAAGGTGCCGCATAATCTTGATAGCCGAAACATTCTGGGAGGAAAGCCCATGTTGCCAGAGGTAAAAATAGCCGAAGTGGGACCCCGCGATGCTTTACAAAACATCCCCACCTTCGTCCCTACCCACGATAAGTTCGCGCTCATCGCCAGCCTCATCGAAGCGGGATTAGCGGAAATACAAATAGGCTCGTTCGTTTCCCCCCGAGCTATCCCGCAATTTGCGGATATCGAAGCGCTGGTTGCTCTCCTGAAGCGTTCCTTTCCCCTCGATTTATTCTGCGCTTTGGTCGCCAACGAACGCGGCGCGGCAGACGCGCTTGCCAGCGGCATCCGCAATATCGTTTTTGTCTTTTCGGTAAGCGAGCAGCACAATCTCGAAAATGTTCATAAAGAACGCGCCGCATCGCTCGCGGCACTGGCGAGAATCACCGAACAACTTCAGAAAGGTGGCGCCAAAACAAAGATCAGGGCGGATATTGCCACTGTCTTTGGCTGTCCCTGGAGAGGGGAAATACCGATAACAGAAATACTCCACTGTTTGGAACAGACGGCAAAGCTGGGCATAACGGAAATTACCCTTTGTGATACAATCGGCAGGGCAAACCCCCGCTTGGTGGAAGAAGTGCTCACCGCCTGTCAGCGAGAATTCCCCCAGCCCCAGATAAAATTGCGTTTACACTTCCACAACACATACGGTTTAGCACTGGCAAACATCCTCAAGGCTTACGAAATGGGGATAGATAGTTTCGATGCCGCACTCGGTGGTCGGGGCGGCTGTCCCTTTATACCCGATGCCCCCGGCAATATTGCCACCGAAGATGTTGTCTTTATGTTCGAAGAAATGGGGGTTTCCACCGCTGTGGATTTCTCGAAGCTGCTTGCCGCTTCCAGATTTTGGCACAAGATTTTGCCACAAACACCGCTCACCACTGCCCTTTGCAAGGTGAATAGCAAAACATACAAAGAATAGGAGAAAGTAATGTTAATCGCCGATAGAGCCGCTTTGCTCGTAATCGATATCCAAGGAAAACTCGCCGAGATAATGCCCAATAAGGAAGCCACTTATGCCAATGTAGGTAAACTCATAAAAGGAGCGCAAGCCTTTGGTCTGCCGATAATCGTTACCGAACAAAATAAACTCGGCACAACCATATCCAGCGTTGCCGAATTACTGCCCGAGCAATCCAGCTTCGTCAAAACCAGTTTTAGCTGTTGGGGCAGCAGCGCCTTTCGAGAGGCGCTACTGGCAAGCACCCGGAAACAAGTGATAATAACGGGTTTGGAAACACATATCTGCGTCTATCAAACGGCAAGAGACCTCTTAAGAGAGGGGTGGGAGGTATTCGTTATCGCCGATGCGGTTGCCTCACGACATTCCTACGATCGCCGTCTCGCCCTAAAACAGATGCGCCTCCTCGGCGCTAAGGTGCTCTCCACCGAAATGGCTCTCTTCGAGATGCTCGTCGATGCCGAATATCCCGCCGCTCGCAAAATTTTCGAGATAGTCAAATGAGTATTCGCCCTTCCTTTTCTGGCGTTTGGGCACCGCTCAAAATGGACTTGTATTATCCTAATTGACAAGCAAAGATGTGTTTTGTTACTTCCACTCAAAAATCAAACTAGGCAGAGGATAAGAAGGAGAAAAATAATGGCAACACACAAAGCAATAAAAATTAGCGACAGCGTCTATTGGGTAGGCGCTATCGATTGGAATATCCGTGATTTTCATGGTTATCTCACCAAGCGTGGCTCTTCCTATAACGCCTATTTGCTAGTTGCCGATAAAATCACGCTCATCGATACCGTAAAGGCACCCTTCATCGAAGAGATGTTCTCCCGTATTGCTTCCGTTGTCGATCCCTCTCGGATAGACTACATAGTTTCCAACCACTCGGAGATAGATCATAGCGGCGCCCTCAAAGAAACTATCGCCAGAATCAACCCTGAAAAGGTCTTTGCCTCTAAGATGGGGGCGGCAACCCTCCCCAACTTGTTGGATTTGAATTATCCCTTGGTAGCCGTTGCCGATGGCGAGGAACTTTCTTTGGGAAACGTCAACCTTAAATTCATGGAAACGCGCATGCTCCACTGGCCAGATAGTATGTTCTCCTATTTTCACAAGGAGAAGGTGTTATTTTCTCAAGACGCCTTTGGGATGCATTTGGCAAGTTCTTCCCTCTTCGCCGATGAGATCGACCCCGCCATTTTGGAATACGAAGCGGCAACATACTACGCCAACATACTGCTGCCTTACTCGCCGTTGGTTCTAAAATTGCTGGATAAAGTAGCCGCAGCGGGCATGGATATGGCGGTTGTCGCCCCCGACCACGGTCCGGTTTGGAGGAAAAACCTCCCCGCCTTGCTGGATAACTACAAAAGCTGGGCAAAACAAGAGCCAGCGGCAAAAGTGATAGTAATTTATGATACGATGTGGGGGAGCACCGAAGCAATGGCAAAGGCAGTAGCCGCTGGTGCCAGCGCAATATGCCCCACCAAAGTGCTGCGGCTAGATGTTGTCCACCGCAGTGAGGTTGCCTATGAATTACTCGACTCCGGAGCGCTCTTGGTCGGTTCTGCCACACTCAACAACAACATCCTGCCCCGCCTTGCCGATGTTTTGGTCTATCTAAAGGGATTGCGACCCGCCAACAAGATCGGGCAGTCATTTGGTTCCTTCGGTTGGAGCGGGGAAGCCGTCAAAAACATCCAAACGATATTGCTCGAAATGAAAGTTACCCTTATCGGTGAGAGCATCTCCGCCAAGCACCGCCCTGATGAAGAAACGCTAAAGCTTTGCTCGTTGTTGGGAAAGACAACGGCAAAATCAATAAAAGGAGAATGATTATGAAGAAGTATGTTTGCGATATTTGTGGTTACACTTATGATCCCCAAAAAGGCGATCCGAAGAATGGCATTTCCCCCGGAACAGCCTTCGAAGATTTGCCCGAGGATTGGAGCTGCCCAATCTGTGGTGCAAGCAAAGAGAGTTTTAGTGCCAAATAAGCAGCGATGGGGGAAAATCAATTTCCCTCTCGCAAACCAAAGCCCCGCCTTGAATAAAATTAGGAGGAGTAGCGATGGATGTAAAAGAAGCCCTACATCGTGCCTATACTGAGGAGGCAAAGGCAGCGGTACGTCTGAGAATATACGCCGAAAAAGCCGCCCAAGAAGGATACATTCAGATGGCAAAGCTTTTCGAGGCGGTTGCCCGTTCCGAAGAGACCCATGCCACGCGCGCCTTGAAGCTCCTTGCCGAAATTGGTGATACCGAAGCAAACCTCGCAAGATCTTTCGAAGTGGAAGAAAGCATTGCTCAGGCGGCTTATGGTGAATTCGTTAAAATCGCCGAAAAGGAAGGGGATCAGGCGGCTTCTCTCCATTTTAGCCAAAGCCGCGATGTGGAAGAAACCCACGCTAATCTATACAAAAAGGCGCTCAACCACTTTCTAGAAGAGCGGGAAGTTACCTATTGGGTATGCGGGCTTTGCGGTTTTATCGCCGAGGAGCGAGCGCCAGAAGAGTGCCCCATCTGCGGAATGCCTAGAGAAAAATTCTTCAATGTTTGAACATTGCCCACACGGTGGGGGCGAGGTGATTGATCGCCCCCATATCGATCGCACATACCAACACCAAATATCTAAAAAAGTCCCCTTGCCATTTTCAACAAGCTCCCGTTTTTATCAAAGCGGCAACTAAATATGATAATTTCGTGTAATGTATGGGATAGCGCTCATAAGAGGGTTTATTTAAATGTATATCGGAATAATGTATTGATTATACTGGATTCCCGCGCTCAATGACGGAAAAGGGCGGGGATGACGACAAAGGGCGAAATATGCGTCAAGCATCGGAAAGGATGCTTTTGCCATGTTTAGTTGCCGGATTATCAAAAGGAGCGAAGGGCAATACCTACACAAACCTAACATAAAACATCGGGGAAAATGATATGAACACAAAAGCGGCACTAAAATCCTACTTCGAAAAACTGCACGCCTCCTACCAGTTTGGTGATACCCGGGAGGAGAGTTTCTACCCTGCCCTTGCCGATATGCTCACAGTGTTAGCCGATGCGACCAAAAGGAAGCATATTCATATCACCACGCTTCCCAAAACCACCGAGGCGGGAAATCCTGATTTCCGTCTTTGGAATGGCAAGGATAGGGTAATTGGTTATATCGAGGCAAAGAAGCCCACCGAGGAACGCCTCGATGTTATCGAAGATTCCGAACAACTAAGACGCTACCGCGCCACTTTCCCCAACCTCATCCTTACCAACTTCTTCGAGTTCCGCCTTTATCGTAATGGGGAGCGTATCCAAACACTGCTTGCCGCCCGCCCCTTTATGATGACCCAATTACACACAACCCCGATTATCGAAAAAGCAAACGAGTTGCAGGAGCTTCTCGAGCGCTTCTTCGATTTTTCCCTGCCTAAGGTGTTCACGGCGGAGTCTCTTGCCGTAGAGCTTGCCAAACGCACCCGCTTCTTGCGCGATGTCGTTGCCCAGCAGTTGATTCAAGAAAAAGAAAACCCGGCTTTTCTCTCGGGCTTTTTCGAGGCTTTTCAAACCTATCTAATCGGCACCCTAACCCAAGATGATTTTGCCGATTTCTTCGCCCAGACTATCACCTATGGACTCTTTGCCGCCCGCAGCCGCGCCACCCCAAATGGTTTTAGCCGCCGCGCCGCCTTCGATAGCATCCCGCACACGATAGGGGTGCTGCGAGACATCTTTCGCTTCATCTCGCTCGAAGATCTGCCCGAGCAGCTGGCATGGTGTGTCGATGATATCGCCGCGGTCTTGGCTATTGCCGATGTGCCTGGCATTCTAGAGCGCTATTACCATGAGGCTAAGGGCAGCGATCCCATCGTCCATTTCTACGAAACCTTTCTCGCCCAATACGATCCCGCCGAACGGGAACGGCGCGGTGTCTATTATACGCCCGAACCGGTTGTTGGCTACATCGTCCGTTCCCTGCACGAAATACTCAAAACCAATTTTAGCAAACTCGATGGCTTCGCCTCTGATGGAGTAACCCTACTCGATCCGGCAGCGGGAACCATGACTTTCATCGCCCATGCCGCACAAATGGCTAGTGCTGAGTTCGAAGCCAAATATGGAAAAGGCGGCAGCGGTGATTTCATCCGCCGCCATGTTCTCCACAATTTCTACGCCTTCGAGTTGATGATGGCACCTTACGCCGTTGGACACCTCAAAATGGGTTTCCTTCTGGAAGAACTCGGCTACCGCCTTGCGGATAATGAGCGTATGCCTTTTTACCTCACCAACACCCTCGACAACGAGGAGCTAGAGCAAAGCCGTCTGCCCGGTTTTTCCGCGCTTGCCGCGGAGTCGCATCTTGCCAGCACCATCAAGAAGCAGACCCCGCTCCTTGTAATCCTCGGTAATCCTCCATATTCTGGCAACTCGACCAACATGGGTAAGTGGATTTGCAGTTTGATAGAAACCTACAAACAAATCGATGACAAGCCGCTGGGCGAGCGTAATCCGAAATGGCTACAGGATGATTATGTGAAGTTCCTTCGTTTTGCCCAGTGGAAGATCGAGCAAGCGGGACACGGTGTGGTGGGGATGATCACCAACCATGCCTATTTGGATAATCCCACCTTTCGCGGAATGCGTCAGAGCTTGATGAAGAGTTTCGATGAGATTTACCTCCTCGATTTACACGGAAACACCCTCAAGAAAGAGATTTGCCCGGATGGCAACCCCGACAAGAATGTCTTCGATATCCGCCAGGGCGTTGCCATCGCCTTTTTCATCAAGCAGGGGGGTAAAAACACGAAAAGAAGGGTGTATCACGCCGAGTTGTGGGGAACACGCGAGGCAAAATACGAGTGGTTGAATACCAACGAGCGCGCCAGCACCCCTTGGCGGGAATTGCACCCGACAAAGCCATTTTACCTCTTTGTGCCCCAGGATGAGCGGCTATTCGCTAATTATAAGAGCTTTCTAAAAATTACGGATATTTTCCCCATCAATGGCGTGGGGATGACAACGGCAAGGGATGTTTTTGTCATA
>Ga0172371_10012135_pt1 | contig 11389 bp, 9 predicted proteins | sample Lak12m_FD_114543 | JGI IMG/M metagenome (GOLD analysis project Ga0172371, IMG submission 114543) | Freshwater microbial communities from Kabuno Bay, South-Kivu, Congo - kab_022012_12m | ecosystem: Environmental > Aquatic > Freshwater > Lake | place: Democratic Republic of the Congo: South-Kivu...
AATCCCCACCGCCGTGTGACCATCGTATATGACAAGAATCCTCATCGCCGATGACTTACTGGCGAACTTGGGCTAGCGCCGCCGAAATTGTTTTCTCGGGAATTTTTCAGAATTTTTCTGCCGAGCGGCATAGATACCTCCGGACTTCAACTGGAGGGCTTTGAGATGACGAAGGAGCAATACGCCGAGTACAGGGCGACCCAGCACTGGGCGCAGGTCGTCGAGGCAACGAGGCGGTTGGCAGGCGGACGGTGCGAGAGGTGTCCGGCGGACGGCGACGACTGCCACCATTTGCACTATCGAACTCTGTGGCACGAAACGCCTGGCGTGGACGTGATCCTGCTGTGCCGGGACTGCCACGAGGCGGCGCATGGCCTGGACGGCGAGCCGACAGCCAAGAGCAACCTATGCTATGACTGCCAGTCCGCCGAGGGCGAGGTCGTTGATTATCCCTGCGGGCATTGGGTCTGCCTGCCTTGCCTGAAGTGGCGGAGGTTCGCCGGATGAATCGCTACCTATGACCCCGCCGCCCCCGTACCGAAATGCGTGGACTGCGGATGGGACGTCGAGGTGACGCTGACCGATGGCGGCGAGCCGCTGTGCAAGGAGTGCCTGCGGCAGCGGAATATGCCGGAGTGACGTGGGCCCGCACCACGAGGACATCGGCGGTGGGATACATCCTGTGTGCGGGGCTGGGGCGGGCGGGGGCGGGCTATGTCGCCAACGCATCCAGGAACGGCTTGAACATCGTCCGCAGTTGCCTGGTTGCCTCGAACAGCTTTCGGAACGGCAAGTTAGCGTAGGAGTCCAACAGGTCGTCGTCGCTTAGTTTGCCGTGCTGGAGAGCGAGGCTGGCGACCTCGTCGCTGTACTCTCGCCGGAGGATGTTGGGCAATAGATCCCGAAGGCTTCCGAATGCCAGTCGTCGGAAGCCCGGGTGCTTCTTCTCCACCCGATCCAGCAGGTGTGACCACCAGTTGCCGAACTGGGACTGCGGATTCTTGCTGTGGGGACGATACCACGGCTTGCCGCTCCCAGTGACTGGCAGTACTGCTCGACCGTCCAGGAACGGCTGGACCGACCGTACAACCTCGTCCCACAGCAGATGCTCCCCGTAGATGCGCGTTTTCGGACGGTTGCCTACAATCCACGAGTCCTCATCCGTGGATTCCATCCCGAGAGCTGCGGCATGCGGATGTTTGGCAAACAGATGGTATTCCTTCGTGGGCCACTGCCCGACCTCCGAAGCGCCAAAGGCACAGTTCACGCAGATGCCGATCAAGGCGCGACCGAAAGGGTCTGTGTGCGGAAGGATCATTGCCAGTTGTTCCGGGGTGTAGGTCTCCCTCACCGTACTGTGGAACGCCGTCTGGTGATGTTCGTCGTCTTCAGGCAGCGGGACAGGCTTCCGCGTGAGCCCTTCGACGCCTCGGGGCATTGTCCAGCGGTGCTTGGGTTGGCGATCCAGCCATCGCAGATAAAGGTAGAGTTGTTGGATCATCTTGGCGACGTGTTCGGTGCCGCATCGCCCGCCCCGCTTCGTCGGCGGGCGATTCCTCCAGTACGACACCATCGCCTCGATCTTGTCGGAGTCCAACTGCCACAACTGGCAATCGGCATGGTGCTCCTTGAGCATGTCCAGCCGCTCCAGGCATTTCAGAAAATGCGGCGAGAGGTTGTCCTGCCCGTCGCGCTTGCCGGTCTCTTGGAGATGCTTCTTGTAGGCGTCGATGGTTTCGTGCAAGGTGCCTCGGGGCGCGGTCGTCGGGTCGGCGGGCAGAGAGGAGTGTGCTTGGACTTCCTCAACGAGGCTCGCCCCCCAGCCGTCCTTGACCTGTGCGATTGCTGCGGCAATAGCTCGCTGAACCTCCTGCTCGATGTCCTTTCGGATGTGGCCGTAGCCGAGGGCTGGGAGGTCGTCCGACACGATGATGGGCGTTCCCCAGGATTGTAATCGGCGAACCAGAAAGAGGTCCTCAGCAGCCTGCCCTGAGTTGCGAAACGCCACTGGGGACGCCTCGACAACAACGGGCACTCCATTGGCGATTTTCAATGCCCACCCGCGCACCCAGCCCGCCCAGAAAGTAAGCCCGAGTTCGGCACACTGACGGTCGTAGAGGTCTCGGATGGCGCTAAGTCGCTTGAGTGCATCCGCCTCCGTCGTGTCCCTCTTGTTGCCGACCTGAAAACGGACACGTTTGCCTTCGTGGTCGCAACCCACTTCCGGTCGCCAACGCCCGAGGGAGTCAGGCTTCGGGAGACCACCTCGATTGCTTCGGCGGCGCATAGGGCTATACTACTTTTGGGTGGTATACTAATTCGGAAATGCCTTTCACACGGCTCCATTTTACAGGACAAATCCGCCCATATCAACCCAATAATCCTACCAGAAATCCGCCCCGCCGACCACGCCCTCAGCAATCCGCCGAAGCAACACAAGACATAAGTGCCTTCACAACAAGAAGATATGGCTGAAGGCGCAAAAGAAAAGCCCGTCAGACGACGGGCTTAATGTGGAGCGGAGGAGGGTCGAACTCCCGACCTCTGCATTGCGAACGCAGCGCTCTCCCAACTGAGCTACCGCCCCAAGTCGTTATATCACAAGGACTTGTGCCTCACAACTTCGCTCATGCCCTCCCATCGGACGTCTTTGCTGACAGTTTTTCGGCATCGCAGAAAATGGGGGGTTCTCCCGATTGCCATATCGGCTAAGAATACCCCGCGATCAGCCGATCCACAAGGGGAGGACCTCCGCTTCACAGCGGCCGCTGGCCCTCGATGTATTGGGCGACGATGGCGTTGGCCAATCGCAGTTTCTCGGACAGCGGGATGTCGTCCCGATCGAAGAGCAGCATGAGGCACACGCTGAGCAGATCGCCGCAGCCGGTCGCGTTCACGTGCTGCCGGACCGGGGCGGCCGGCTCCGTAAGCAGCTCTCCGCGGGAGAAGTAGCCCGCCCCTTCGGCTCCCAGGTGAACCACCACGCCCCTTGCGCCCCAGGCGGTCAGTCGGGCGAGAGCGACCGGAAGGGCGTCCGAGTCGGCAAAGAGGTTCAGCTCGCGGACGTTGCCGTGCACCAGGTCGACCAGCGGGAGGACCTGCCGCACCGCTTCTTTGCGGGCCCGGATCACCGCGGCCGGGGCCGAGTTCCATTGCGGATCCCAGTTGATGTCCAACGACGTGGTCAGTCCGCGCCGTCGGGCCGCCTCCAAGAGCCGGGCGTTGCCGCCGGCCAGCATCGGCTCGGCGAACCAGACGTCGCCGCGCAGCAGGTGGCCACCGCCTTCGAGCATCGACAGGTCGACGTCGTCGTAGCTCAGCGTGTAGTTGTTGGGCTGGCAGCAGATGAAATGCCGGTGTCCGGTGGTGAAACTGAGGGCCAGGGAGCTGCCGGTGGCGACGCGAGGGTCGCGGCGAACGAACGACCGCACCCCTCGGCTCGCGAGGATCTGTTCGAGTTGCCGGCCCAGGGCGTCGTCGCCCACCTTGCCGGCGAAGCGGACCTCCGCGCCGAGCCCGGCCGCTGCCAACGCGCTGTTGGCCGCGCCGCCGCCGATCGTCTCGACGATGTGGTCGGTGGGCGTTTCGCCGTCTTGGAAGAGGTGCTCGCCCGGCGTAAGCGGGGCGGTTCGCAAGTCGCGGCAGATACTGCCGACCACGCACAAACGACTGCCGCGAAAGACCGATTCATCGAGCATTGCCCAACATCTCCCGGACCTGGGCGAGCGGTGGAATCGAGGTCCGGCCCCCGGACGCTGTGACGGAAATCGCGGCCGCGGCCGCAGCGAGTCGCAGCGTCTCCAGCCAGGAGAGCCCGACGATCAAGCCATGGGCAAAGGCCCCGTGGAAAACGTCGCCGGCGGCCGTGGTGTCGACGGCCTGCACCGGGAAGGCCGGCAGGTGCCGCACATCGTCGGCGGTCCCGTAGACCAGCCCCCGCTCGCCGAGCGTGATTACCACCGCGCGGCCGTTGTGGCGGTGCAAAGCGGCGACCGCCTCCTGCTGCCGCTGGGGCGTCTGGAGGTCCGGCAGGCCGGCCAATTGCCGGGCGAAGCGCTCCGAGCTCACCAGGTAATCGACGCGGCCGGCCAGCACGCGCGTCCCTTCTCGGAGCGAGCCCGCATCGAGGATGCTCTTGGCTTCGGGGAACGCTCGCATGGCCTCGAGGGATGCCTCCAACTCGTGGCCGTCGAACAGGAGCAGCCGCGGCGGCGGGCTCCACGCCGGCAAAGGCGACGGGCTCAGCGGCGCGGATCGACGCGGCAGCTTCCGGTTGATAATCGTCCGGCTGCCGTTGGACTGGTTGACCAGAATGACTGAGACCGGCGTGGCCCCCTCGGGGTCTTGACGCACGAGCGAGGTGTCGGTGCCCACCGCGGCGAACTCGCCGAGAATCCGCTCGGCGTAGGAGTCGGCCCCCACGGCGGCGGCCAGGGCACAGCGAGCGCCCCACCGCGAGAGCAAGTAGGCGGCGTTGGCCGCCGGGCCGCCGCCGCACTCCAGCATCCCGTGGATCTCGCACTTGCTGTTCTCGGCCGGATACTCGGGCACCAGCACGCTGATGTCCCAGGCGGCGTGTCCGACGCAGAGGACGTCCATCAGCCTTCGGCTCCTTGGGCCAACTCGCGCCGGATCTCGTCCATGAGCAGGTGCTCGACCACCAGGTGAATGGCCTCGGTTTGCGGCGTCGAGTCGACGGGAACGAGGATCGAGCAGGTCGACTCCTGGTGAAGGACCCCGCCGTCGAAGCCCACGAGCGAGATCGTGTGCGCCCCGACCTGGTTGGCGTAGCGCACCGCGCGGACCAGGTCGCCGGAGAAACCCTTGCCGCCGTGTACGGAGATGAGGATGACCACGTCGCCCGGCTGGAGCAGGCCCCGCATTTGGTTGACGAACACGTCGTCGCGGGCCGCGTCGTTGGCCCAGGCGGTGTAGAGCGCGACGTTGTCGGTGAGGCAGCGGACGTCGAACGGTCGCGCGCCCTCGGGGATGACGTACTTCGCCAGGTCGCAGGCGAAATGCTGGGCCGTCGAGGCCGAGCCGCCGTTGCCGGCCGTGAACACCCGGCCCAAGCGGCGATAGCAGTCCAACAGCAGGTCCCGGGCCCGGGCGATCGCGTGTACGTCGAGCCGGCCCAGGATCCGGGCGCTCTCTCGCAGGAATTCGGCAATCATGGGGTACCTCGCAACGTGGACACCGTTTTGCGGGTGCTCCCCATGGTAGCCGGTGGGGCGTTGGAAGGGAACCCGGGGCTTCGTCTGCCGTTGCCCGGCGGGTCCATAAAGCCGCGACCGGTGGTCGCGCGGAACTTCTGCGAGTCGTTGTCACCCGTATCGGGCGCGACCGGCAGAGCGCGGCTTTGTGCGGAGGAAAGCTTGCTTTGGCCCCCGGTTGCGGCTATCGTGGGTGGTACCTGGTAGTTGGTCACGCAGACACGTTTCCGGAGGAGTAGTCCATGAGCGATTTCCTGACCCGACGAGAATTCCTGGGAACTACCGCAGCCTCTAGCGCGATGTTGGCGGCGCAGGTGGCGGCCCATGGCGCGGTTGCTGCCGAGACATCTTTGCCAAAGCTCCCCCCCGCGAAGATTTACAAGGTCTTTGCCGGCCGGACCTTCAACGACGCCTATCTCACCCATCCCGCGGAGGAACTGGCCAGGTTCGACAAGTACTTTGCCGACCTGGAGAAGAAACTCGGCGACGTGAAGTTCGTCGGCGGCGACCTCGTCCCGCCGACCGACGTGGCCCAGGTGGCGGCGAAGCTGAAGGACGCCGACGCCCTCTTGATCATCCATCTTTCCGGCCACGGCGGCGACGCCCCGGTGCTGAGCAAGCTGATCGACGTGGGCCTGCCCACGGCCCTCTTCTCCCAGCCCTTCAGCGGCCACGGATGGATGTACTTCCCCCAGTGGCACAAACAGGGCAAGAAGGTTGTGCTCCTCCCCACCAGCGATTGGGGGGAACTCGAGAAAGCGGCCGGCCTGTTGCGCACGGCGGCCTGGATGAGGAAGACGCGAATCCTCGCGATCGACGGGCCGAACGGGACCGCTGCCGCGTGCTCGGCCGAGCAGGTGAAGAAGAAGCTCGGCGTCGACCTGGTGACCGTTCCCAACGCGAAGCTCATGGAGATCTTCAAGGCGATCGATTCCAAGGCCGCCGAGGCGGAGGCCCAAGCGTACTGGCTCAGCCAGGCCAAGGAAATCGTGGAGCCGAAGCGGCCGGAGATCATCGACTCCGCCCGGCTCTTCCTAGCGACCAAGGAACTCATGATCCGCGAGAAGGCCCAGGCCGTGTGCAGCCGCGCTTGCATGGGCACGCCGCGCGGCTGCCTCGCCTTCAGCAAGCTCAACGACCTCGGGTTCGTGGGGGCGTGCGAGGGGGACATCGACTCGACGCTCACCATGCTCATCTTCGACTACGCCTTCCACGTGCCCGGCTTCATCAGCGATCCGGTGATCGACACCGCCAAGAACGCGGTCGTCCACTTCCACTGCACCTCAGCCACCAAGATGGACGGCCCCTGCGGCAAGCGGTTGCCCTTCCGCATCCGCACCCAAACCGACAGCAAGGGGGGCGTGGCCTTGGAAGTCGAGAACCGGGTCGGGCAGCCGGTCACCTACGCCAAGCTGGTGAATCTCGACACGATGCTGATCTGTCCGGGCAAGATCATCGAGACCAGCCGCAGCCCGCTGGCCTGCCGCACGCAATTCGTCCAGCAGGTGGCCGACGCACGAAGGCTCTTCCTCAACTGGGGCGCCGACGTGATCAAGGGCGATACGATGACCCTCTTGCACCGCGACGTATTCTACGGCGACCATACGAAGGCGGTGCAGGACCTCGGCGACCTGATGGGCTTCAAGGTCATCGACGAAGGCGCCGCCTAGCGCGGCCGAGCCGCAATCAAGACTTCCGAAGTCTTGGAGACTTCGGAAGTCTGCGAACAACATAGATCTGCCTCCCTTCGCGTTCCTCCGTGGCCTCCGTGGTGAATCCCTGATTTCACCACAGAGGAGACGGAGGACGCAGAGGCTGCAGGTTGCAGGTTTGTCGTGATGAACCGTACAATGTCTGCTGCCTTCCGCTCGTTGTCGTGCGAGCCGTGCCGTTCCTTCCGGATCTACTTTTGCCTTGGAGCCTCCTCATGAGCAAAGCGACGAAGAAGTCCACCTCGCGTCGCGAGTTCCTCAAGCACGCCGGCCGGATCACGGCCGTCTCGGCCCTGGCGGGGGTGGCCGTTCCGCACGTCCATGCCGGCGAGAGTCACACGATCCAAATGGCCCTGATCGGCTGCGGCGGGCGGGGCACCGGCGCGGCGGCCAACGCCCTGGCGGTCAAGAACGGTCCGATCAAGCTCGTCGCCATGGCCGACGTCTTTCAACGCAAGCTGGACGGCAGCTACAAGAATCTGAAGAAGCAGTTCGACAAGCAGGTCGACGTGCCCGAGGACCGCCGGTTCATTGACTTCGAGGGCTACAAGATGGCCATGGACTGCCTGAAGGCGGGCGACGTGGCCATCTTCGCCACGCCTCCGGCGTTCCGCTGGGTACACTTCACCTACGCCATCGAGAAGGGCCTCAACGTCTTCATGGAGAAGCCGGTGACCGTCGACGGCCCCAGTACCCGCAGGATGCTCAAGCTGGCGGAGGCGTCGGTCGCCAAGAATCTCAAGGTCGGGATGGGCCTGATGGTCCGCCACTGCCGAGGGCGCCGGGAACTCCACGACCGCATCAAGGCGGGCGAGATCGGCGATCTGATGTCGCTCAGGGCGTACCGGATGGGCTCCGGCGGTGGCATGACCGGACGCAAGCCCGAAAACATGAGCGAGCTGCTCTATCAGATCCAGCGTTTCCACTCCTTCCTCTGGGCGAGCGGCGGCGTCTACAGCGACTTCTACATCCACCAGATCGACGAGTGCTGCTGGATGAAAGACGCCTGGCCGGTCCGGGCCGAGGCGCTGGGCGGCCGGCACTACCGCGGCGAGAACGTCGATCAGAACTTCGACACCTACTCCATGGAGTACACCTTCGCCGACGGGACCAAGCTCTACTACTATGGACGGCAGATGCCCGGCTGCGTCAACCGGTTCGCCAGCTTCGCCCACGGCACCAAGGGGGCGGCGGTCGTCTCGACCTCGGCCCACACGCCGGGCAAGGTCCGCACGTTCAAGGGGCAGAACATGACGAAAGAGGAGCTGATTTGGGCCTATCCGCAGCCCGAGCGGAGCCCTTATCAGCTCGAGTGGGACGACCTCATCGAGGCCATCCGCGAGGACAAACCCTACAACGAAGCGCAACGCGGGGCCGAGGCCAGCCTGGTCACCTCGATGGGCCGGATGGCCGCCCACACCGGCCAGACGGTGACTTACGAGGAAATCCTCAACTGCCAACACGAGTTCGCCCCGAAGGTCGATCAGCTCGCCATGGACTCGCCCGCTCCGCTTCGCCTCGGCCCAGGCGGAAAGTACCCCGTGCCGCAGCCAGGCATCGTCAAAGACCGGGAGTACTAGATGACTTTGCGTGATTCCGGGAGGGCGAGGCTCCTGCCGAGCCGTCGTGGACGTGGAAGGATGTTCGCTCGTCGCCGACTCGGCAGGAGCCTCGCCCTCCCAGAATTGTGACAACCCATTTAGAGGTGTAACAGGCAAGTGACCCTGTGAGTCAGCCTTTTCAGGCCGACGACTCTCAACCCAGTTCAAGACCAGGAGGTGCACCCATGTTTCGCACGTTTGGGACCGCGCTGGTGGTGGTCGGATTGCTCGTGTTGCCGGCAATCGCCCCCCAAGTCCTTGGCCAGGAGAAGGAAGGAGCGAAGCCGGCTCGGACGCCGGACGTGATCTACGTGCCCACGCCGCACGAGGTGGTGGCCAAGATGCTCGAAATGGCCAAAGTGACCAAGGACGACGTGGTGTACGATCTCGGCTGCGGCGACGGCCGGATCGTAGTGGCGGCGGCCAAGAAGTACGGCTGCAAAGCGACCGGCTACGACATCGATCCGAAGCGGATCGCCGAGGCGAAGGCCAACGTCAAGAAGAACAACGTCGGGAAGTTGGTGAAGATCGAGGAAAAGGACATTTTCACGCTCGATCTGACCGGAGCGAACGTCATCACTCTCTATCTGCTGCCGAGCCTCAACGTGAAGCTGATCCCGCAGTTGGAGAAGCTCAAGCCCGGCTCGCGGATCGTTTCCCACGACTTCGACATGCAGGGCGTGGAGCCGGAGCAAAAGGTCCACTTCACGTCGAAGAAGGACAGCACTGCCCACACGATCTATCTCTGGACCACGCCGTTGAAGAAGGTCAAGAGCGAGTGAGGGGCTATCGCGCAACCTCCCCTCTCCCGTTTTTCGGGAGAGGGGCCGGGGGTGAGGGCGGCCGGAATTGCTGGGCGCGTTCCAGGGGATCGGCGGGGATCGAGTGCCCTCACCCTAACCCTCTCCCAAAGGGAGAGGGGACGCGCGGGAACCTCCCTTACCCTCTCCGCGTCGCCTGGACCACGCGAGGGCGCCGGCTCAGATCGCGGACGGTCGGGCCGGGCTCCAGGCGGCCTCCGGCGGCCAGTAGGGCGAGCACCGCGTCGTGGATCGTCGGGCTGATTTCCACCAAGATGTGCCCACCCACCGCGAGGTGCTCGGCCGCCTGCGGCAAGAGCGCTCGGATGACTTCGGTCCCCTCCGGCCCGGCCACCAGGGCCGCGCGGGGCTCGAAATTCCGCACGTCGGGGGCCAGCGACTCCCACTCCGACTCCTTCACATAGGGCGGATTGCTGACCACGAAGTCGAACCGCCGCCCGGCGGCAACCGGCGTCAGGAGATCGCCGGCTGCGAACTCGATCCGGTCCAGCACCCCGTGGCGCCGGGCATTGTCGCGAGCGATTTCCAGAGCCGCAGGGCTGGCGTCGATCGCGGTCACGTGGCTGCCGGGGAGGTGCTTGGCCGCGGCGACCGCGATGTTCCCGCTCCCGGTGCCCACGTCGCAGATCGCCAGCGGATCGCCCGGCCGCTGCCGCCCCAACTCGATGAGCGTGAGCACGAGCAACTCGGTCTCGGGCCGGGGGATGAGCACGTCGGGCGTGACGCGGAATTCCAGGGAATAGAACTCGCGGTGCCCGACCAGGTAGGCCACTGGCGTCCCCTCCGCGCGGCGGCGGACCAGGTCGCGGAATTCGGCGCGGACCTTCTCCGCGGGCACGTCCTCGAACGCCGTGTAGAGGTCGATGCGCTGGCAGCCCCGGGCCGTGGCCAAGAGCACCTCGGCCTCCAGACGCGGGCTCTCCGCGCCGTGCCGCTTCAAGTAGTCCGTGGTCCACTGGAGCAGGCGGCCAATCGTCCACTCCTCGGTCTCAGGCATAGGTTGTCCGGTGCCCTAACTTCATGTGCCAGTGGCTTGGTTTCGACCCGTGCGGTACATCTTACTTGATATGCTCCCAACCTCTTCGGTTGATCCACTTCAGATCCTCGCCGCTAATCGCTTCCTTCGGTACCTGAATGATTGTCCCGTCCCTCTTCTTAAGGTGGACGACCCCATTAGACACTTTAAGGAAGTATGCTTCGGTGGTGTGAAGACCATCGGCTGTCGTCCAATCATGCCACCTAGCCTTCTCCAATCTATCCTCTTGCTCTGCTCTAGCCTTCTGCGCTTTATCTCTTAGGTCTGCCTTTAAGCCGTTCGTCTTCGGCGTCGGCAACCGCCTTCGCACGGGCCCTGGCTGCGGCTTCGTCTTGTGTCTCTTTTATTTCTTCTTGAGAAGGAGGCTCTTCACTAGAAGTTGCTGACTGCGACGTTGCTGAACCACGCCCGTTGAAACAAGAACATACAACCAGCAACACAACCGTAAGCAGCATGTGGTGGCACAAGGCACGGCCTCCCGCTTGACGGTGTTCGTGGCCTTAAACGCCGCCCCATCGTCTCACTGGGCATCGCCATCGTCAAGAGTGGGGAAAGGACTGAGCCCGGCATTGCCTAGACTTCTGCACACGTACGCTACAGAAAGGGCAAGAACATCCAAATCCAGCAACGATGTTTCCCTAAAAGGGTTATTCGGTTCACTCAATTACGGTTCATCCGACCGAAGGGTGCGCAGACGCAAGTTGTTACGCGGGATGCGGCTTCGCCGCAGGATTTTCTAGGCATGGCTCGGCTGTCCAAGGGTGTGACCAAGAAAACGGCCGCCAGTCGCATGGGCGGCCGGGGGCCTGATGTGCCATTGGCACACCCTCGACCCAGATATCCCTTGTCTCACTTGCGTCGTGAGCAGAGCCCGACTCCGTTTCTCCGGGCACGACCAACCTACCACCGCTCGGATGCTCGCCACAAGTACCATTGGACACCCGAGTTATACCTCCGAAAATCCCGGGCCGAAGGCCCGCGCACCCTTGAGTCGGATGAACCAGAA
>Ga0172371_10012138_pt1 | contig 11387 bp, 8 predicted proteins | sample Lak12m_FD_114543 | JGI IMG/M metagenome (GOLD analysis project Ga0172371, IMG submission 114543) | Freshwater microbial communities from Kabuno Bay, South-Kivu, Congo - kab_022012_12m | ecosystem: Environmental > Aquatic > Freshwater > Lake | place: Democratic Republic of the Congo: South-Kivu...
ACCCTCGCGCGCCATTTGCGTCAGGTCACGCGAGAAACGCTCCAGCGTGCGATAGCGTGTCTCGGCTTGCGGGTCGGTGACGCGCTGTCCACCGCGTATCTGCTGCACTGCCTCGTACACCCGTTCGCGGGTGACGCCTGCGCCTTCTAACAGGCGGGCGGCGGGCGTGCTGCGCTCGCTCAAGATCGCCAGGAAGATATGCTCGGTGGAGATATATTCATCTTTCAGGCGATTGGCTTCTTCGTTTGCCAGGTCAATAATTCGTTTGACGCGCGGGGTAATAAAGATCTGTCCCGCGCCGCCGCCAAAGATATTCGCTTTCGGGCTGGTGCGTAAAATGTAATCCAGGCGTTCGGTTAGCGCCTGGGTATCAATCTTCAATGTATCTAATATTTGGGTAATTACCCCTTGTGGCTGTTCGATCAACGCCAATAGAATATGTTCGGTGTCAATCTGGTTATGTCCGTAACGTTGGATGATCTCAGCAGCCCGTTGAGCGGCCTCTTGGGCGCGCTCAGTAAAACGGTCAAATCGCATCATAAGCGGAAACCTTTCTCTTATGCGAAAATTATAACACCAGGTGAATTACCCAACCGCTTGCGGGTGTTAGAAATGTATATGAAATTTCAGCAGGGGGAACCTCCCTAAGACCCCTTTCGTCTAAAGCCAGGATTGACCCAGAAACAACTATTCTGAGAGGAGTGTACCATGAAGACGAAATTAATCCTGATGACCTCCATCCTGGTCCTCGCTGCACTGTTGGCCGGCTGCGCCGGTTCGGCCTTTGCCCAGACTGTCGCCCCGACCGTTGAGCCGGGAGAGACAAAAGAGGTTACCCGTCTGCTGACTGTCAACGGCAACGGTAAAGTATATCTGACGCCCGACATGGTTTATGTCACCATTGGCGTTCATAGCGAGGGTGAAAACGCGGTTAAGACTGTGGCTGAGAACAATGCCGCGACCCAAGATGTGATTGATACACTGAAAGGCATGAAGATTGACGAAAAAGACATCCAGACCACGAATTTCAGCATTACCCCGCAGAAGGAATACGACCCGGCCGGTAAACCAACCGGCAAGGTGTTGTATATCGTGGATAACTCGGTCTTTGTGACCGTGCGCGATTTGAATAAGATCGGCGAAGTGTTAGATGCGACGATTAAATCGGGCGCCAACTCGATCAATGGTATCCAGTTTGATGTGGCGGATAAATCGCAAGCGCTCTCGGCAGCGCGCCAGGCGGCGGTTAAAGATGCGTATGCTAAAGCGCAGGAACTGGCCGGAGCGGCGGGCGTCGAGCTTGGCGCGGTGCAGACGATCAACGAGTACACCAGCGGCGGGCCGATGCCCATGTACGACCGGGCAGCCGCGCCGATGGCTGCTGAAGCCGGGTCCGTGCCGGTGCAGGCCGGGCAGATGCTGTTGACCATCGAGGTCAGTATCGTTTACGAGATTAAATAGTGGTATAAATCACCCCATGCAAGATGTGTACGCCTTCCGGCCTAAGCGCCGCATGGGGTTTTTGTTTCTTGGAATGGGCAGTCTGGTATTGACTCTGGTTGGTCTGTTGGGTCTGTGGCAGGCTGCGCAAGCCAGCATCGGCCTGATGTTTATGGTGTATCTGCTGCCCGTATTCTTGGCAGTGGTCATCACGCCGGCGCTGGCTTATCATATGTATGCGCTGCAAACTGCGGTGTATATCCTCGAACGCGAGGGGGTGCGCATCCGCTGGGGTTTGCGCAGCGAGGTTATTCCGATAGATAATATATTATGGGTGCATCCGGCGGCGGAATTATCTGCGCCGCTGCCTTTGCCAGCGTTGCGCCTGCCCGGGGCTGTATTGGGTAAGCGTCATCTGGCTGGCGGCGAGGTAGAATACCTGGCGGGCAGTCTGCGGGATATGCTGTATATGGCTACTCCGACCGGCGGCCTGGTCATTTCGCCTGCCGAACCGCAGCGTTTCATGGAGACCTTCCAGCGTTTTACCGAGATGGGCTCGCTCTCACCGTTGCCAGCGCGTTCTGTGTACCCCACCTTCTTATTGGCGCGGGTCTGGTCTGCAAAACTGGCGCGCGGCTTGTTGCTGGGGGGCGTCTTACTCAGCCTGACCTTGCTGGTATGGGTCAGCCTGGCAGTCCAGACATACAGCCAGGTGCGCCTGGGCTACCGACCAGATGGCGCGCCGGGCGACCTGGTCCCGGCTGTGCGGTTAATGTTGTTGCCGATCTTGAACGGCTTTTTCTTCTTGCTCGCGTTGTTGCTGGGGTTATTATTCTTCCGGCGTGACGAGAGTCGCCCGATGGCTTATGCGCTGTGGATGAGCAACGTCTTAACCAGCCTGCTGTTCCTGGCAGCAGTGTATTTCATGTTAAGGAGCGGCTAACCCAAAACATCATGTATCCTACATCTTTCCACAACAAGCGCGCTTAATATGTTTCTCCAATTTCTCATCGGTCTCATCCTGGGCGCCTTGATTGCCCTGGCGGCCTGGCGGTTAAAGACGCTCAGCCGCAGCGGGGCGTATGCCGCCGCGATCAGCGGTGGGCTGATTTTTGGCCTGGGCGGGTTGCCCTGGGCTGGCCTGCTGTTGACTTTTTTCATCTCCTCCAGCGCGTTGTCGCGCGCTTTTGCCAGGAAGAAGGCTGGCCTGAACGAGAAATTCTCCAAAGGCAGCCAGCGGGATTGGGGACAGGTGTTTGCAAACGGCGGGTTAGGCGCAGGCCTGGCGGTAGCGCATGCTCTCCTGCCTGGGCAGAACTGGCCCTGGATCGCCTTTGTTGGGGCGATGGCAGCGGTTAATGCCGATACCTGGGCGACCGAACTCGGCGTGCTAAACCCTAGCCTGCCGCGCCTGATCACCAGCGGGCGGGCGGTGGAGCGTGGCAGTTCGGGCGCCGTTAGCCTGCTCGGTAGCCTGTCCGCATTGACCGGCGCCGGGTTGGTGGCATTGCTGGCCTATCTCTGTTTTCCAGCCATGGGCTTTGCGGCGCTCTGCCTGGCGGCGACATTGGGTGGGGTAGGCGGATCATTCTTCGATTCGCTGCTAGGCGCCACCGTGCAGGCTATTTACTGGTGTCCACATTGCAGCAAGGAGACTGAGCGTTCCCCGCGCCATACCTGTGGCGCAGCGACCTCCCAGTTGCGCGGTTGGAGTTGGCTGGATAACGATTGGGTGAATTTCGGGGCGTCGCTGGCCGGGGCCTTGCTGGCGTTGTTTTTCTACACTATTTTGGCATAACCTGATCTGGCTTATTCACGACCTTGATTTCGGCCACTTGCCCGGCGCTGATCTGGAGCAATTCGGCTGGCTTCAGGCGGAAAACGGCGTGGGGCGTGCCGGCGGCAGCCCATAGCTCATCATATTGAAACAAATCCTGGTCTATGAAAGTGGTCAATTGTTCCAGGTGACCGACCGGGGGCACCCCACCGATCACAAAGCCAGTGCGCTGGCGGACGAAGTCGGCGTCGGCTTTGCCGAGTGGTTCGCCGATCAACGATTCAAGGCGCTTTTCATCCACCCGGTTCTGACCGCTGGCAATCACCAGAATGGGGCGTTCAGAACGTTTGGCCTTAAAGACAAGCGACTTAATGATCTGTCCTACCTGGCAGCCAACTGCCTGGGCTGCTTCAACTGCCGTACGCGTCGAACTGGGAAGCTCGACCACCTGTAAACGCAAACCCAATTGATCCAACGCCTGTTGGACTGTCTGGGCGCTGGGGCTTAGTTGGTCACTCATTGCTTTCTCCTCATTCCAAAGTCACATCCAGCGCCGGCGGCGCATCCATAAGAACATGCCGATCGGCGTCAGGATGAAGATCATCAGCGTTATTAAGAAGGCCGGCCACCGCGTCCAGATGCCCAAGGGGATGGTGGGTTGGAAGAAGTTCATCCCAAAGAAGCTGGCGATGAACGAAATCGGCATAAACAAGGTGGTGATGATAGTCAAGGTCTTCATCACATCGTTCAGCCGGTTATTCACCACCGATAGATATGAGTCGAGCGCGCCGCTGACCAGCTCGCGTACACTTTCGGTTATATCATACATCCGCACCAGGTGGTCATAAACATCCCGAAAATAAATCCGATCGCGTTCGTCAATCACTTCAAATTCATCCCGCGCCAATTTATTGAGCGCTTCACGTTGCGGCGCCAGGATGCGTCGCAGAAGAACCACCGCCCGCTTAATGGCGAAGAGTCGCTCCAACGTGCCAGGGGTATATTTGCCGAAGATTTCATCTTCAAACTGATCCAGACTGAGATCTAACTGTTCTACGACTGGCATAAAACTGGCGACAATCTCATCCATCAAGCGATAGAGCAGATGGTCGGCGCCATTTTTGAGAAAGCGGTCATCGCGTTGGGTGATCGCCCAGACGTGGTTTACCGCTTCGATGGGCAGGTCGTGGTGCGTGACGATATAATTCTTGCCGACGAAGATATCCAGCTCGAGGGTGTCAATATCCTGGTTTTGCTGATCGAACACGACCGAGTGCAGCACGATATACAGGTAACGCCCCCAATCATCCAGCTTGGGCGAATGCGACTCGGACAGGGCGTCGTCAATGGCTAAGGGATGGAAACCGAAGGTTTTGGTCAGCAGCGGTTCGGTTTCAGCGTTTGGCGTCGCCTCAAAATCCACCCATAACAGACCGGTCTGGTCTTGCAGGGCAAAAGCCATATCAATCTGGCTCAAGTCGGTGCGCAGTTTTCCATCTTGAGAGAAATACAACGCTCGCAGCATAACCGCTCCTGAAATCTTTAGGTTTATTTCCAGACGCGCTCGAAAGCTTGTTGTTCTTCGATGATCCAACCCTGGGGCGCATTTGGCTGTGTGGGATTGATCTGGATTTGCCACCAGGTGAACGAATCGCTCTGGCTTGGACCGCCGATAATTTTAATCAGGTTGCCTGGGCGCAGTTGTGAGCTTACTGACGCGCCCAGGCGGGGCGCTGCGTATATTGTAACTTGTTCAGCGGCCAACGCCACGCGGAAAATATCGCCGATGTGAAAAGCCAGCGCGTCGAGCGGGTAACCTTCCGGCAGGTACAGGTTTTCAACCCACTTTGGCGATTCAGGCGGCTCATTGACGAACAACCAGCGCCAGGCGGCATCATCCAACCGGCTGGCCTGTGGCATCGAAAATTCATAATAGGAATAGACGCCTCCTTGCGCGATGTAGACCTGGCCTTCGAGCGGCGTCAGCACATAAATCCGATCCAACGGACCGATGCCTGCCTGGATGACCCGGCCGCGCAGAGATCCGAATGCCACGCTGGCTGGCAGCGGCGTCTCCGGCGTGGTCGCCCCCGCATCCAACCCCACTGGCATCCCCAAAGGCGCCTGGATCAGCGCATAATCGTCAGCCGTCAGCGGCTGGCCGGCGATCTCCCTGGCGGCAATATCGCCCAGCCGTTGCAGGCGGTCGGCCAGGTCGAACAATTCTTGCGCCAGGCTGCTCATGCCGACCGGGTTGGGCGACGAACTGAACACGCCGGCCATCTGGCGTTGTTTCAGTCCCTCGATGAGGGTAAAGGCCAGATGCGACAGGCGGTAGAAGGCTATCGGATCAGGTTCCACATAGCCCGGCGCGGCAGGCGACACCGGTTGATTGCCGTTCGGGCTTTCCTCTTGTGCAAAGGGTTGCATGGCAGCCGCGTCGCTATCGTGGCACAGCTCAACCCAACTACCCAACGCGCTGTTCAGATCTTTATAAGCCCAACTCGGGGCGTGCATAAAAGCGGGATAGTTCTGGCTCTTGTCCGCCAGCAGGGCTTGCAAAGCGTGTAACCACAGGCCGTGACTGGCGCTCTCCCATTGCGCAGGACTTTGCGCCTCAACCAGTTTATTTATACGGCTAATTTCTGCCGGGTTCGTGCGGTAGGGGGTCTCGCCCAGCAATTGCATCACCTGCGGCGCAAGCTGCGAACCGAAGACGGTCATGATCTCCAGACCGCCGGGCTGCAGGCGTTGTTCGGGAGAAATATCTGCCCTGGCAGCCTCCAGGCTTTGCATAACCACATCCTCCAGATTGAAACGAGCGCCGAGAAAGCTCCAGCTTTGCTGGAGGGCCGCCGGCTGCGGTAGCATGGCGTAGGCCGGGTTGGTTTGTACTGCAGGCAGGTCGCGGATGTAAGCCAGGTACTTTTCCCAATGCGTGGGATTGGTCAATCCAAAGACAGTGATATTGCGGCCGTAGATTTGATCCATCCAGGCGGCATAATCGGCCGGGCCGGCATTGGCAGTGGAACCGTTCAAAAAGTTCAATGTTTCGTTGATCCTGGCCCATTCTTCAGCCGCCGGTTTTCCTTCGATTGTTGCCTGGCGCAACGCCAGGGTTACCAGTAGCGGGAGACGCGAGGGCTGCGCGCCGGTCTGTCCCTCGGAATAAGAGAAACGGAGGCGCGTCAGCCAGGTCATGGCGCGAAAATATGCCTGCAGGTCCGCATCCAGCGTGTAATGTCCGCCCGGTCTGTAGGCTCGAAAATCGTCCTGAAATTCGGGGAACAAGCGTGACGCCTGTATGCCATCGGCAGCCAACACCTGATCCACCTGGGGTTGGATCAGGGCTTCCAATTCGGGGTCGAGGACGGCCTGCGCGTCCAGCAGCCGGATGGCCACCGCCAGATACGCGGCAGACAGACGGGCATCGGTCTGTAACTCTGCGTCGCGTAAGAGCGGGATATACGTCATGAGCTGGGCTAAAGTCGCCTGGGTGACAGCCAGCATCCGGCGGTGCAGTTCTTCGCGCTCCAGCGTCGGGGTCAGCCTGGCAAGCGCCAGCCGCAGGGCGTGGCTGGCGGCGTCGGTGGTCAAGAAATAGGGCTGCCCATAGCGCATTGAGATGCGTTCCTGCAACGCGCTGAATTGGGCTTCCGGGCTGTGTAAGATGACGAAGCCGTTTTTAGACAGGATGGCGCGCTGCCTGGAGGTCAGGCCTGCGGCCACTGCTGGATTGGCCGTCTTTTCAATCGGAAATGGTAGGAGGACCTGACCGGCGCTGGAACTGGCTGTCGCGGCCCAATCCGGGGACTGGACTTCAGCGAATGGGCGCGAAGCGTGGTAAGGAAAAGGGGGTAATTCTCCCGGAATGGCTGTCTGGCTTTCCGTCCCTTTGGGCGTCGTGAGCGGCGCTGAGGAACTGGCGGCCGGCGTCAGCATGACCGGTAGACGCGTTGCCGTTGGCAAGGGGGCCGGCGTCGTCCGCAGAGGCGGCGGCGTCGGGATGATCTGGCAAGCCAGAATCAGGATCAGTGTCAGCAGCGGGAGAATGGCTTTTTGCATGCCAGATTAGGTCAATTCGCAAACGGATTGATTTTACGACGGGCGGTTGTTGCTCCACAGGCAACCCGTGGATTGCCTGGCGGTTTAGCGCACCATCACCTGTAAGACATAGCTCGAGGCCGCGCCGGTAGAGACCGCCTCAATCATGTAATCCTGGCTGCCGGGTAGCGCCCCGCTCCAAGTGGTCGCGCCGGAGACCGAACGCACCAATGGGTTGCCATCTTGCAAGCCGTAAATCGTCAGCAGAACATTGTTGTGCGATGAAAGAATCGCGACCGACATCGTTTGTCCCGCGCTGGCGCGCAGCAGGTAGGAATTGGTCTGGTTGCCCATCACATACCCTTCCACACTGGCAGAGGATGCGCCATGCGCGAACTTGATCCGCGCCGGGATTATCACCTGTAAGGTATAGTTCGATTTTTGATCTGGCGAGAACAAAGTCAGGCGGTAATCCTGGGTCAGGGGCAACACGCCGGTAAATTGCACTGCATCGGCGGCGGTGCGTAATAACGGGATGCCATCGGATAGTCCCACCACACCCAGATAGACGTTATTGTTTGGCGAGTAAACTGCCGCCAGCATGGTTTGACTCGCCATGGCGCGCACCACATAATCAATAAGCGCGCCTTTCTTGATTTGCCCAGCTACGTTGGCCGAGGTCGCGCCGGCAGCAAAATTGATGCGGATATAAGCCTCCGACGGCGCAGGCGGCGGTGGCGGCGGTGGCGGCGGTGGGAGAGGCGGCGGCGGCGGAAACCATAATGCGGTGGCAGTAGCCGATTGAACGTAAGCCGTTGCCTGGGCCGCCTGGGCTTGAGCAGTGGCCTGGATAGCCTGCGCGGCATAAGTGGCATTCGCCGAGCCGGCCAACGCAGTCGCTTCCTGGTTCAGCGCCGTTTGAGTGGCAGCAACCGATTGCGCCTGAATAGTCGCGTTCAGGACTTGGGCAGAGGCTGTGACGGCGGCTGCCTGCGCCAGGGCTGTGCTGCTGGCGACCAACTGTTGGGCTGCAATCGTCTGGGCTGCCAACGATTGGACGCCCACTGCTGTCTGCGTGACCTGGCTTTCGGTCATCGAGAACGGCAGGTTACATGCCAGCGCCGCCAGGAGCAACAGTACGCCGAAGCTCAAGCAACGAATTTTCTTCATACAAACTCCTCATCAGAATATCAAAACCAGCTTTGCGCTGTTATTATACAACGCATCCCGCTTGCGCATGGTTCTCGCTCGTGTGGGCCGGGCGGAGGGTGGGTATTATCCGGTAACAGGAGTAGCCAGGTGGATGATAAGGAATACGTCGAAAACGCCAGGGAGTTCGGCTTTCCGGTAGCCTGAAATGGGAGTATGATTGAACCGTTTGCAAAAACATCCTTAAACCCCAAAAAAGAAATCTACCAGGAGATTCGCATGAGCCACCAACTAGATATTGAAACCCTGCATCCTCAGGTCCGAATGCTATCCGATGAACAGCTACGGGCTATTCATTATTCCAGCCTGGATATTCTTTCCCAGACTGGTATTATCATGAAAAGCGGGCGCGCGGCCGAACTGCTGCTGACGGCGGGCGCCCGGCAACAGGGTGAGCGGATCAAAATCCCGGCGCGGTTGATCCAGAATGCGCTGCGTTCCGCGCCGCCGCGCATCCCCATGCACACCCGCACCGGGGAACTGACCATGCCGTTGGAGGCTGGCAAGGTCTTCTTTGGCACCGGTTCCGATTGCAACTTCACGATTGACCTGGAAAGCGGCGAGCGTCGTCCAGTATTGTTGAAAGACGTCCAGGCTTTTGCCCGCCTATGCGATGGGCTGGATAATATTGACTTCAATATGTCTATGGGGGTGGCCTCGGATGTCAACCCGATGCACCATTACATTCACGGTATCGCGGCGATGATGCGTAGCTCAGTCAAGCCGATCGTCTTCACCGCCAACAACGTGAAAGACATGCAGGTGATCTACCAGATCGCCTGCGCGGCGGCTGGCGGGGCGGAAAACCTGTTGGAAAAACCCTTCCTGCTGCATTATGCCGAGCCGATCTCGCCCTTGTTGTTTATTGAAGAATCGGTGGACAAGCTGCTCTTCTGCGCCGAAAAGGGCATCCCGGCGGGTTATATTCCCTCGCCCAATACTGGCGGCGGCGGGCCGATCACACTGGCGGGCGCGCTGGCGTTGGGCAACGCCGAGACGCTGGCGGGTTTGCTATTGACCCAACTGGCGAACCCCGGAGCGCCGTACATTTACGGCATGAACACTGCCACGTTGGATATGAAATCCACCATCATCAGCTATGGTGCGCCGGAATGGCCGATCGGTATGATGGCCTGGACGGATTTGAGCCGCTGGTACCAGTTGCCGGTTTGGGGATACTCTGGCGCAACGGATAGCAAGCTGGTGGATGCACAGGCGGGTATCGAAGCTACTTTTACGATCATGAGCGCATTCCTCACCCGCTGCAACCTCAACCATGACGTGGGTTATATTGAATACGGCTCTACATCATCTATGGAGATGGTGGTGATGGCAGATGAGATCATCGGGCAGACTCGATACATCATGGAGGGTGTGGAAGTCAACGAGCGGACCCTGGCGCGCCAGGCGATTCACAGCGCTCGACCGGGGGGCGGCTTCCTGGCTCACGAGCATACGTTGAGCAACTGGAAGCAGGCGCAATGGAAGCCCCGGTTGATTGACCGTTCGCGCTATGATGAATGGCTGCGCGGCGGTTCGAAGGACTTGAGCGAGCGCGCCAACCTGCGCGCCCGCAAAATCCTGGCTGAACACCAGACATCGCCCTTGACAGCCAAAGCTGAGCGCGAGATTCAGAGCATTTTGGAGGCGTTGGACTGAGCGAGGCGCTTCATGCCCGCTGAATGCTTCTTGCATTCTATTGTATAATTAATTGCAGATGATACTATCTGCCTCAAATGGAGATCAAGACACGATGATTAACTTGAAACAATATGAAATCTGGTTCGTAACCGGCAGCCAGGACATGTATGGACCGCAGACCCTGGCGCAAGCCGCTGCACACTCGCAAGAGATCGCCGGCGCGCTGGACGCTTCTGCGCAGATGCCGGTAAGAGTGATCTTCAAGCCGGTTGTCACTACCCCCGAAGCGATCCGTCAGCTCTGCCTGGAGGCTAACTCCAGCGCGGCGTGCATCGGCCTGGTTGCCTGGATGCACACCTTCTCGCCGGCCAAGATGTGGATCGCCGGGCTGAACCTGCTCAAGAAACCATTCGCCCACCTGCACACCCAATATAACCGGGAAATCCCCTGGGCTGAGATTGACATGGATTTCATGAATCTCAACCAATCGGCGCACGGCGACCGTGAATTCGGTTTTATCGGCAGCCGCTTGCGCCTGGAGCGGAAGGTGGTGGTGGGTCACTGGCAGGATACGGCAGTGCAGGCCGGCCTGGGCGCCTGGGCGCGGGCTGCGGCGGCCTGGGCCGATTGGCAGGGCGCGAAAGTGGCCCGCCTGGGCGATAACATGCGCGAAGTGGCTGTCACCGAAGGCGACAAGGTCGAAGCACAAATTCGGCTGGGTTACGATGTATATGGCTATGGAGTGGGCGACCTGGCGAGGGCAGTCAACGCGGCAAGCGAGGTCGAGGTGAACCGGATGGCGCAGGCTTACCTGGATGAGTATGAGGTGGCTGCGGCGCTCCAGCCCGGCGGCGGGCGCCATGCTTCGTTATTAGACGGCGCACGGATCGAGGTCGGGATGCGCAATTTCTTGCAGGCGGGTAACTTCACCGCATTCACCACCACGTTTGAAGACCTGCACGGGCTGGCGCAACTGCCTGGGTTAGCCGTGCAACGCCTGATGCGTGACGGTTACGGCTTTGGCGCCGAGGGCGACTGGAAGACCGCCGCCCTGGTGCGGGCGATGAAGGTGATGAGCGCCGGGCTGCCTGGCGGCGCCAGTTTTATGGAAGATTACACCTACCACTTCAGCGCCACGGGCGATAAGGTGTTGGGCGCCCATATGCTCGAAATCTGCGAATCGATTGCCGCGAATAAACCCAAGCTGGAGATTCTGCCGCTTTCGATCGGCGGCAAAGCCGATCCCGTGCGCCTGATCTTCGACGCCAACACAGGG
>Ga0172371_10012140_pt1 | contig 11386 bp, 12 predicted proteins | sample Lak12m_FD_114543 | JGI IMG/M metagenome (GOLD analysis project Ga0172371, IMG submission 114543) | Freshwater microbial communities from Kabuno Bay, South-Kivu, Congo - kab_022012_12m | ecosystem: Environmental > Aquatic > Freshwater > Lake | place: Democratic Republic of the Congo: South-Kivu...
CACTCGGTATAGGCAGAGCCTTGTCGAGTCCACGGGCCGAGCCCATGGGACCCGAAGGGGCACTCATGCCGTCGCGTCGTCGTCCCCACGGGCCCCGAAGGCGACACTCCCCGTGTAGGGCGCGAACGCCGGGGGGCGTCGTCCCTGCGGCTCCGGACGGCGGCACTTGGCGGCCTTCCTCGCGATGCGCCGTTCGTCGGCGGAGTAGCGCACCACGTCGATATGGACATCGCCCAGCAGCTCCTCGACGCCCAGCTTGTCGGCCAACTCCGAACGCACGCGCTCCTTCAGACCATCCTTGAGGCGGCGGATGCTGGCCAGTGGCACCGCGTTGACGCGCAGACGGATGTCCGTGATGCGCTTGCGCCGCAGCAGGGCCACGCCCAGGAGTTCCACCTCGCGGAACTCCGCCACGATGCGCTGCAGGAAGTCCCGGATCGCCTGGGCGGAAACGGTCAGGTTGCCCCCCTCGCCCTCCAGACAGATGGACCGGCACGTCCGCCGCCGGTGGAGCACCAACCAGACGAGAACCGCTATCCCGAGCGGCAACACCAGCCCCAGAGCCAGGCCAGTCCTGAACCCCTCGCCGAGCGCGGTTTCCTCGCAGTAAGTCCGGAACGACGCGTACCACTGGGCCGCATCGGTCATCGTCAGCATCTCAAACCCTCCTTACATCTGAAGGGACATCCGGGCGGTCGGCAGCGTCCCCCGCGCGGCCCGGGACCAGGTCAGCGGGCGCCCGCATCGTTCCCGCGCCGGGTGGGAACGACATCCTCCAGATCGTGCACCAGCACATTGACCCGGTTCACATGCTTGCCGGTGAGCTCCTCCACCCGCAGGCGGACCACGTCCTGAACCGCTTGCGCCACATCGGGAATGCGCACCCCGAAGCGGAACACCAGCGTCACAGAGATGCTGACGGTGTCCTCGTCGAGGTCGATGACCATACTGCTCTCATAGCTGCGCTTGGTAATCATGCCGGCGATCCCGCCGACGATACCGCCGCTGGCGAAGCGGACCACCCCATCGACCTCCAGCGTGTACTTGCGGACGACCGCGGCGATGACGTTCTCGCTGATCTTGATGCTGCCGTCGTCGGCGGCGTCGTCCAAGATCGTCTCGCCCGTACCGAGGACCTGCGAGCGCAGGTGCGCCGAGTCCTCCAGGCGCTCCGCGTCGGACTGTCGACCGCTATGCATCACATCGCCTCCTTGTCCTGGCCGCGTATCAGGCGCCCCTGTCAAAGGGGTTCTGCCTCCAGCAGTTTCTCGATGTAACCGGTGTGGTACTCACCGCGGCGGATGCCTTCGTGGTGGAGGAGGTGCACGGCGAACTCGAGCGTCGTCGAGACCCCCTCGATGGTGAACTCCTGCAGGGCCCGCACGCAACGCGCCAGGGCCTCCTGCCGGTCCTCGCCGTGGACGATAAGCTTGCCAATCATGCTGTCGTAGAAGGGCGGAATCACGTAGCCGGCATAGGCATGGGAGTCCACCCGCACTCCGGGGCCACCGGGGGGATTGTAGACCTCAATACGGCCAGGACAGGGCGCGAATCTGCGCGCCGCGTTCTCGGCGTTGATACGCACCTCGATGGCGTGCCCACGGGGCTGCAGGGCCTCCTGCGTGAACCGCAGGGGCTCGCCCGCCGCACAGCGGATCTGTTCCTTGACCAGGTCAATGCCGAGCACCATCTCCGTCACCGGATGCTCCACCTGGATGCGGGTGTTCATCTCCATGAAGTAGAAGCTGCGGTCCGCGCTCAGCAGGAACTCGACGGTCCCGGCGGTCGTGTAGTTGACGGCCCGCGCGGCAGCCACCGCCGCCTCGCCCATGGCCGCGCGCAACTCCGGATCGAGCGCCACGCAGGGGGATTCCTCGATCAGCTTCTGGTGCCGGCGCTGCAGACTGCAGTCGCGCTCGCCCAGGTGGACGATGCGGCCATGGCGGTCGGCCAGGATCTGGAACTCCACGTGTCGGGGCTGGACGATGTACCTCTCCATGTAGACGTCCCCGCACCCGAAGGCCTGTTCGGCCTCGTTGCGCGCCGCGTGGTAGCTGCGGACAAGGGAGCCGTCGTTGTGCACCACCCGCATGCCCTTGCCGCCGCCACCGGCAGAGGCCTTGATGATCACGGGATAGTCCATGGAGTGCGCGAGGCGCAGGGCCTCGTCTTCGTTGGCGATCACGCCCTCGCTGCCAGGCGTCACGGGAACGCCCACCCCCTTCATGGTCCGGCGCGCCTCGGACTTGTCGCCCATACGGCGGATGGCATCGGGGCTGGGACCGATGAAGGCGATGTTGCAGCTCTCGCAGACCTCCGCGAAGTGGGCGTTCTCCGCCAGGAACCCGTAGCCGGGGTGAATGGCATCGACGTCGCAGATCTCAGCCGCGGCGATGATCCGGTCGATACGCAGGTAACTGTCGCGGGCAGGGCCCGGACCGATGCACACCGCTTCGTCCGCCTCCTGCACGCCAAGAGTGCGCTCATCGGGCTCGGAGTAGACGACCACACTGCTGATACCCAGCTCGCGACAGGCACGCACAATCCGCAACGCGACCTCGCCGCGGTTGGCTATCAGGATCCGTGAGAACATCTCGTTATGCCTTGCCCCGCACTCATCGTCGGCTACGACGCGGCACCCCTCTGCCGCGACACCCGGCCAACCCGGCAGTCACCCGGCCCGACTCGCCCCGGTGGCCCAGCGCGCGCTGGCGGCCACGGCCCGCAGGCGCCTCAGGCTGGGTCCACCTCGAACAGAGGCTGTCCGAACTCCACCGGAGTCCCGTTCTCCACCAGCACCCGTCGGACCACACCGCTCATCTCAGCCTTGATCTCGTTCATCACCTTCATCGCCTCGACGATGCACACGACCGTCTCCGGGCTCACCCTGTCGCCGGTCTTGACGAAAGGCGGCGCGTCCGGGGCCGGGGCGATGTAGAACGTTCCGACAATCGGGGACAAGATGCAGGGGCCGGACTCCGGCGCGGCCGCGGCGCCGGCCGACGCGGCCGCAGGCGCAACGGCCGGGGCCTGAGCGCTGGCAGGCGCCGCCAGGACCGAGGCGGGGACCGCTTCATACACACGCCCCCGTTTCAGCGTCAGCTTCAGGTCGCCCGTCTCGAGGCTGATCTCGGTAAGCTCATGCGTGCTCATCACCTGCGCCAGTTGCGCGATCTTGCGAGTATCCATAGGGTCCTTACCTTCCTCCAGCGGGTTGTCGTCCGCGCTCCCGGAGCCATTCTGCCAGAGCCCGCAGCGCCAACACATACCCCGAGACGCCGAAACCGGACACCTGCCCGATGCAGACCGGCGCGGTCATTGACCGATGGCGAAACCCCTCCCGCGCGTGGATGTTGCTGATATGCACTTCCACGGTCGGGAGCCCCGTGCCCTCGATGGCGTCCCGGAGGGCGATACTGGTGTGCGTGTAGGCTCCGGGGTTGATGACCAGTCCATCCGCCGTACCCAGCGCGGCCCCGATCCAGTCCACCAACTGGCCTTCGTGGTTGCTCTGTCGACAGTCAACCACACACCCGAATTCCTTGGCCGCGCAGCGGACCCTCGCTTCGACGTCGGCAAGAGTGGCCGAACCGTAGATCTCCGGAGACCGCCGTCCCAGGAGGTTCAGGTTTGGACCGTTCAGCACCTGGATGCGGAGCCGTCGTTGCATGGGAACACCAGCACCTCGCAGGGCGTCCTGCCGCCGCCGTTCGGCACACTATAGCACGAACTCACCCACCTGACCATGCCAGTACCCGAGGCGCGGCGCAGACGACCCGCCTCCGGCCAGGCCCGCCGGCATGCGCCCGGAGCCCTGGCGTGCTGCCCAAACCGGTCAGCCGCCCTCCGGCAACGGTCGGAAGCGCACGGGAAGCGCCCTGTCGTCCGGCAGTGCCAGGCGCAGTTCCGTCAGCCGGCGGCAGAGGTCGGCCACCGGACAGGGCGGCGCCGGCCTGCCAAGGGGGACCCCAAGGGTCACGGTCACCCCGTCCCGGTCCGCCGCAAGGCCTGGGTGGCACGACAGGCCGGTGACGACCCAGACGCCGGCACCCCCGGGCAGGGAAGCACCTCCATCGATCTGCACCAGAGCCACCAGGCCCCTGAGCAGCGCGGCGCGCGCGCTGCCCGGGTAGCGCTGCCAGGCCTCCCTGGCGGCGGCCTCGGCCACCGCCAGGTCCCCGGACTGCAGGGCCGCCTGGGCCAGCCAGGCGTACAGCGAGGACCGGTTCGGCGCCCGGCGGATGGCCTCTTGGAAGGCCCGGCTCGCCGCAGCGGCCTGGCCCTGGCCCAGCCGATCGCGGCCAACCATGATCCAGGGCTCGGGGGACAGCGGCAGGCCGGCGGTGGCCTGGCGGACAGGGGCCTCCAGGGCCTCGGCAGAGCCGCGTTCCACCCGATCGCCCAGGCGCCGGAAGGCGCGCTCCCCCGGGACCCGCCACAGGGCCGCCGTGGCGCTGATGCCCAGGAGCACCAGCAGCCAGCGCTCGGCGCGGCCCATGGATCGTGTCGGCGCACCGGCGGCCTCGCCCCGCGACCAGCAGAGGACGGGCAGCACCGCGGCCGTGGCCACGGTGGGCGGAATCTGCAGGTTGAAGTCCAGTAGCGCGTGCAGCACCCAGGCACCCAGCCCAGCCACCGCCGCCCCGGCCAGCAGTTCATCACCGTCCCCGCCCGGCTGGCGCCGGCGCAGGGCGAGCCAGGCGGGAAGCAGGACACACGGCAACGCCGCCAGGCCACCCACCACCCCGGCCTGAGAGAGCATCTCCAACACCAGGTTGTGGGCAGCCCGGGTCTCCTCGGCGGCCAGGGGCTTGACCCTGACGTAGGCGGAGAGGAACTCCCCCAGGCCGGCGCCGGTGGCGGGACGCTCCATGGCGATCCGCACCGCCCCCCGGTAGTAGTCCAGCCGGGCACTGGCCGACATCAGGTCCCGCCCGGCGTTGACCAGGAGCATGGCACCGGCGCCGACGGCCAGCGCCAGGGCCAGCAGCAGCCAGCGCCAGCGCTGCAGGCGCCGGTAGCCCAGTAGCGCCATGCCGAAACCGCCCCCTAGCGCGAGCTGGGCCCCGCGGCTCTGACTCATGACCAGGGCACCCCCCACCAGGACCCCGCCTACCCCTACGAAGAGCCACTGGGAGAGCACAGGCGGGTGCACGCGACGGCCGGCACGCCAAAGCAGCAACAAGGCCAACGGCCCGGTCAGGACCAGGTGTGCCGCATAGCTGTTGGGATGGAAGAAGGGCTGGTGGACGCGTGTCTGCAGCACCTTCCCCTGCAGCGCTCCGTCCCAGGTCCGGCCCGTCTCCCGGACCTGCGCCTCCATGTACTGCCGCATGGCCTCGAAACCCCACAGCCGCTGGTGCCAGCCCGCCAGGCCGCAGAGCAGAGTCCCGGCGGCCACCGCCCGCAACAGCCACGGCCGGACCTCGGTGTCGGCGGCACTCGCGAGCAGGACGGCCGCCAGGAAGGCGCAGACCCCGCAGAGATAGAGCCCGAAGGTCAGCGCGTAGTCCCACTCCCCGGTGCAGATCAGGCCAGGACCGCAACCCGCCAGCAGCGCCAGCCACACCCAGAGCAGCCGCCAGGCCGGATGCCGGGTCAGGGACCCGGGACAGACCACCAGAGCCCAGAGAAGGCCGATACCGGCCAGACACCCAAGCAGAAACGGCGGCCAGGAAGCCACCAGCCACTCCAGCAGGCTGGCCGGCAGCAACGGGATCTCCGTCGAGCCGATCACGCTGCCGAACTTGAGCGGGGCCAGCACCGCCACCGTGGCGAGATAGACCCGCAGCAGAACCTGCCCACGATGAACCGGCACCCCCGCTGCCGCCGCGGCCTCGGCCGAACGTCGGGACCGTGTGGAGGAGGAGTGCGCCATACAGCCTGCCCCCGTCAGCCCCGGGCAGCCCCCGCCGAGTCAGCCCGACGGGGGGCGGCGGCGCCTGCCGACGGAGCGTCTGCCGCCGCGGCGGCGGGGGCGCCCCTGGCCGGAGACCCGGAGTCCGGCGCGTTGCCGTTGGGGCGGTCGTCCGCCACGGCCGGAAGAATGCCGGCCTGGTCCGGGCCCTCATCGGGGCGGGCGCCGAGGGCGTCGTCAGGCGTCCCCGCCTTGTCGTCAGGTCCGCTCCCGGCCTGGTCCTTCTTGGCCTTGGACTTGGCGGCCTCGTAGATCTCCCGGTAGTGCTCCACCTCATACTCCAGGCAGCACTTGAGCCGGCCGCAGACACCAGAGATGTTGGCCGGGTTCAACGAGAGGCCCTGGATCTTGGCCATCTTCACGTTGATGCTGTTGAAGCGCTTCAGGAACGAACAGCAGCAGAACGCGCGCCCGCAGGGCCCCATGCCGCCCTGGATCGCAGCTTCATCCCGGACCCCCACCTGGCGCAGCTCCACCCGCATGTGGCACTCGTTCGACAGGTCCCGCAGCAGCTCGCGAAAGTCCACGCGGCCCTCGGCACTGAACTGGAAGACCGCCAGCCGCCGGTCGAAGGAGCAGTGCGTGTCGATCAGCTTCATGTCCAGCCGGTGCAGCACAATCCGGTCCCGGGCCTTACCGTGCAGCCCCCGGGCATACTCGCTGTTTTCGGCCGCCCGCTGGTCATCCTCAGGGGTCGCCCGCCGCATGACCTCCGGCAGGTGCTGCCCCTCGACGTGCCGTCCCCGGACGTGGTGGGCCCTCTCACGCTCCAGCTCCGCCGCGTCGACCGGTGCGTCATTGCAGCAGGCCGCCACCCGGGCGTAATCCTGGTACCGGTCGCACCGTACGATCACCCGGTCATCGCGGTGCAGTTCGAGAGCGGCATCGCCAACACACTCGTACTCAAGTCCCGGAGCCACCGCAACCCGATAGAGATGCTTGACCAAAGCCATTGCCCCTTTCCGCCGGACCTGCACACCGTGCCGGACATCACCCCCGCGTCTCGGCCACGACACGCAGGACACGGCCCAGCAGGCCCCTACCATACCCCGGCAAACGGATTTTGGCAGCGCGCCGCAAGCGGGCGGTTGACGGACTACATTACGCCCCTTCCGGAGCGGCGACGGTGTCGCCCCGGCAATGGGCCCGACAGCGGACACACGGCATGCTCTCCGACCGCGACTACATGAGGCCCGGCGCGCCGGCGAGCGCCTGGCACAGACCTGCCCTATCGGTGGTGAAGCCGCTGATCTGGACCAACGTCCTTGTCTTTGTGGTCACCGGCTTCGGTCAGGACACGAACGCGTTTTTCGGCCTGCTCCACCTGCATCCCTACTTCCTGCGCGTGGGGCAGGTCTGGCGCCTGGGCACCTACATGTTCGTGCACGGTGGCTTCGGCCACATCTTCTTCAACATGTGGGGACTCTACCTCTTCGGCCGGTTGGTGGAGGACCGCCTGGGCCCCCAGCGCTTCCTGCGGCTCTATCTGCTCAGCGGCGTGCTGGGAGGGCTGGCCTGGCTTCTCACCTGCTGGGACATGGTCGGCGCGTATGACCTGCTGCAGGACGGCAGGGCCCTCAGAGCCATCGTCTCCAGCCCCTCCCGGGTCCTGGCGGCCCCGGGGGTCGAGGTCCTGCATGCCTATGGCGGGGTCGTCGGCGCCAGCGGTGCGGTGTTCGGCGTGATGATGGCCGCGGCCATGACCGCGCCGAATCTGCGGATCATGCTGCTGCTGCCGCCGGTGCCGATGAAGCTGAAGACGTTCGTCGCCTTCTACGCGCTGATTGAGGTGGCCATGGCCTGGTACTCGGCCGTTGGTCAGACGCGTTCACGCATCGCGCACCTAGCTCACCTCGGCGGGCTGGTGGGCGCCTTCCTCTACATGCGGCATCTCGGGCACGTCAGCCCGTGGGGTTTCCTCCGCGGCCTGCGGGAGGCCTGGCGCGCGCGCCGAGCCCGCCGGCGCTCTGAGCCGGTCAGCGGCGGGACAGGCCCGATTGACCTCTCCGCGGCCGGCATTGACCGTATCCTGGACAAGATCGGCCGGGAAGGCATGCAAAGTCTCACCGAAGACGAACGCCGCATCCTCCTCGAGGCCGGGCGCCGTTTCCGGGACTCCCAGGAGCGCTGATGCCGGTTGCACGCCAACCGTAGAGCCTTGCTGGAGCGGCCGTGGCCCCAGGGGCAAACGCCCCCGCGGCCATCCTGCTGTCCAGCAGGACCGCGGCCGCGGGACCGTGGGCGCTCCAGGGCGGGATCGGCGCCGCAACGGACCGCGGCGCAGATGCCGGCCTGTCACTGCGTCCGTGGGCCGTAGAGGGTATCGTTGAGCCGCAGCACCGGCGGCGGCAACGTCTCCCCGGCCAGGAAACGCCGGGCCAGCGCCTCGGCCTGCTCGGGGTCACCCCCTGGCAGCCACTGGATGGGGTGTCCCTCGCGTTCCAGCTTGCGGCACCAGGCGTCCTGCGCCCGGCAGAACTGACGGATGCCGGCGAGCAGGCCAGCCCGCGTCTGGGCCAAGTCCAGAAAGCCCTGCAGGTGGCGCGCCACAAACCGGTACTCCAGGCCGAACCACTCCAGCCGTTCCCAGGACAGTCCTCGAGCCTGCAGTCCGGCCACCTCGGCGACAAGCCCCGCCGCCAGCCGTGCGTCCAGCCTGGACTCGATGCGTGCGTGCATCTGCTGGCGCGGGTAGTAGGGGGCCAGCAATAACGCCTCGGGCCGGAACTCCGGGCCGGCGGCGCTCTCCGGGCCCACCCGACTGCGCGCAATCTCGACCGCGCGCAGGAGCCGGCGGCGCTGGCCCGTGTCGACCCGGGCCGCCAGGTCAGGAGCCTCGCGCTGCAGACACTCCAGCAACTCGTGGTCGGAGAGGCCTGCCAGGCTCTGGCGCAGCCCCGGATCCGGCCCCCCGCCACTCAACCGGTAACCGTCCAGCAGCGCTTTGATGTAGAGGCCACTGCCACCGGTGACGATCGGCAGCCGGCCCCGACCCACGATATCCAGGATGGCCTGGCGGGCGCCCGCAAGGAAACGGAAGACGTGGTAGTCCTCCCCGGGGTCGACGATATCGATGAGGTGATACGGCACCCGGTCGTCCCCGGCCCCGTACTCGGCCAGGTCCTTGCCAGTGCCGAGGTCCAGGCCGCGATAGACCTGTCGCGAGTCGGCACTCACAACCTCGCCGGCAAGACGGCGCGCCAGCCGCACCGCCAAGGCCGTCTTGCCGCTGGCCGTAGGACCGATGACGAATAAGCACCGAGGCGTGGCGTGCTCCGCAGGCAGAGCCGTGCCGGCAGAGGTCATCGACCCCGGGCGGAGCCCGTGGCTTGAGGCAGGCCCTTCGGCAGGCTCAGGGCCGCACAAGCCACCGCGCTCCGTCCGTGGCGCTGACCCCGCGGTCGCGGGGCCCTGTCCCGCTGCCGGATGGACCAGACCTCCGCACCCACCGCAGCGGCAGCCCGAAGCCTCGTGCTGCCCGCAGGCCGCCGACTCGTCCCCCCGTCTGGACAGGGCCTTCTCCGTAGGTGCCCCTTCGCATCCCACCCGGTGCGTCCTGGACCTCGGCAGAGAGCCACTCGGCATAGGCAGAGCCTCGTCGAGTCCACGGGCCGAGCCGGTGAGATCAGACCATCGGCAAGCTGATGGATCCGAAGGGGCACTGAGCTTCTGGTGAGGGATGATCATGGGCTATCGGCCCACAACGCAACGCCCGGCACTGGGCACGGGCACCCGGGCGCACGATAGTGACAGAGCCGGTCCGGCACAAGCCGTCCGGCTCATTCCGTGTCGGCATGCGACGGCGTCTTGGCGAACGCCTGCCCGTGAGGCAGGCCCAGGGGAACTGCGATGAGCCGACTGGACGTCCGGATCCCACCCGCGGCAGTGGCCCTTGCGGTTGCGCTTCTGATGTGGCTCGCGTCCCTCGTCACCCCGTCCGTTGAGGTGCCAGCAGCGGTGCGCGCACTGGCCGGGGCCATACCGGCGGGGGTGGGTCTCCTGGCGATCTCAGTGGCGGTGTTCTCGTTCCGGCGTGCCAGGACGACGCTCAGCCCGATGGCTCCGGCCGCGGCGTCATCGCTGGTGACCTCAGGCGTCTACCGGTTCACGCGCAACCCCATGTACCTGGGCCTGCTGCTCGTGCTCGTCGGCTGGGCTGACTTCCTGGCGAGTCCCATCGCGCTGGTCCTCACCCCGGGCTTCGTCCTCTACATGAACCGATGCCAGATCCTGCCCGAGGAGCGGGCCCTGCTGGCGACCTTCGGGGTGGAGTACGCGGCCTACAAGGGAAGAGTGCGACGCTGGCTGTGGAGTACCAGTCCCCTCTATTCGTCACCCACTGCGTAGGGGGTCCTGGTCGCGGGGACGACCGTACCCAACGGCCGAGGCCACAACACCAACGGCCGCAGCGGCGAGGGTTTCACGCTGCGCCGCGTGGCGTGGGCGACCTGGCAGAAACGGGATGGGGCCGGAGCACCATCACCGCGACCCGACGGTCAGGCTCGGCAGCGCCAACCGAGTCCCCTGGCCCTGAAGCCCGAAGGCCAGGCCGCAGATCCTGTTGTCCAGACCGTCACACGTGGGGGACGCCTCGGAAGGTACGGCCAGCCGCGAGGCGTCCTCCAACCACACCGTGGCGCAAAGCTCCTTCCAGCTCCCCGCACTGTCGCTGTTGATCTCCGCGAACACCCGGCAGTGGCTCGAGTCCAGGAATGGGTCGACATTCCCTACCTTCCGGATGGTCAGCGTGGAGTCGCCGGTGCCTTTGGAGACGTTCCGGCCGTTGCCCCGGTCGCCGCGCCTCTCGTCGTTGGTCGGGAAGCCGGGGCTGCCGACGAAGCCTGTCTCCGGCTGGCCGTTGAAGAAGGGGTACACATACATGAAGGTCTGGTGCAGGACGGTGTGGTCCCCGATCTCGTGTCCCTAGGCGATCAGCTCGTTCACCTTGGCCACGTCGTCGGGCTTCGCCGTGTTCGGCGCGTTGATCACATTGAACGTCGCATGGGCGCCGTACCTGGTGAACATCGGGGCAACCCAGTCGACGTCGGATTTCCTCCCGTCGTCGAACCCGAAGGCCACGAAGCGGCTCTCCGCGGTCAGGTCTGCGTCGGCAGCACACAGCGGCGCAGCAGCCAGCAGCGCCAGACAGGGCGGAAAGACATCCCGGACCAGAGAGTGGACTCCCGGCTGCCGTCACGAGAGACCCCCGGGGCCCGCCCACCAGCCGCCAGGCCGTCCTGGCGGTCGGGGCCTCCTGCCGTTCGCGGACAAGCTCCCGAGGCACCAGCATCGTGGCCTGGTGCCTTCTCTCCAACGATACCCCGCGGCGGGCGCGACGGCAATGGGTGATACCGATTCCACGTCCGTCGTAGAGCATTGGCCGGTACCGCGCCCTGCGACCGCGCAGTCCCCGGTCATCCGGCTGGAGCGCCCACGGCCTCGTGGGCATGGCCGCGGGGGCGTTCGCCC
>Ga0172371_10012141_pt1 | contig 11385 bp, 10 predicted proteins | sample Lak12m_FD_114543 | JGI IMG/M metagenome (GOLD analysis project Ga0172371, IMG submission 114543) | Freshwater microbial communities from Kabuno Bay, South-Kivu, Congo - kab_022012_12m | ecosystem: Environmental > Aquatic > Freshwater > Lake | place: Democratic Republic of the Congo: South-Kivu...
CGCCTGGTCCATGGACATTGAATCCGTGGATTTGAACGCCTACCTCTACCTGGAAAAAAAGCTGCTGCAGCAACTGGCGCTGGTGCTGCAGGATGCGGCGACCGCGGCCCGGCTGGCGCAGGAGCAAACCGCCCTGGGGCGGAAGATCCAGCAGACCTTTTTCGATCCGCAGAGCGGTTTCTTCTTCGACGTGCGCCTGGCGGACAAGTCCTTCGTGCCCAGCCGCGAAGCCAGCGGGTGGCTGCCGCTGTTTGCCGGTGCGGCCACCCCGGAGCAGGCGGCGCGGGTGCGGGACCTGATGATGGACGAGGCGGTTTTCAATACGTACGTGCCGTTGCCCACGGCCGCGAAGGATAATCCCCGCCGCAACCCGGAGGGCTACTGGCGCGGCCCGGTCTGGCTGGATCAATTCTACTTCGGTTATCAGGGCCTGAAGAACTACGGCTATCACCAGGACGCCGAAGCCCTGCTCCTGAAGCTGCTGCAGCACGCGGCGGGGCTGACGCGACCGGACGGCCTGCTGCGGGAGCAGTACCACCCCGACAACGGCGCCGGCCAGGGTGCCACGATGTTCGGCTGGACCGCCGCGCACCTGCTCATGATGATGGCCGCGGAGCCCGCGCCGGAGCCCGCGCTCGCCCATCCCATCCCGCCCCGGGGCTGGAACAGCTACACCGGCTACAGCATCGCAGTGACCGAGGCGGAATTGCTGAAGAACATTGATTTCCTCAGCGAGCGGCTGCTGCCGTATGGCTACGACACGGTCACCGTGGATAACGGCTGGTTCCTCTCGGGGCAGGGGGCGGGGGTCACCATCGCCCTGGATGCCTGCGGCCGGCCCGAGGCGCACCCGCATTTCTTCCCGCACGGCTTGCAGCACACCATTGACTACGCCCACCAGCGGGGGGTGAAGTTCGGGATCTGGCTGCTCCGGGGGATCAACCGCCGGGCGGTGGCCGAGAACCTGCCGGTCGAGGGCACCCCCTACCACATGCAGGACATCGTCAATAAAAAGTCCGCCTGCCCCTGGGCCGCGGCGCCCTGGTGGAATTACGGCGTGGACATGACCAAGCCGGGCGCGCAGGAGTACTATGACGGCCTGGTCCGGAAGTACGCCGGCCTGGGCGTGGACTTCATCAAGTTCGACGACATCGTGCCGAATCCGCCCGAGGTGGCGGCCGTCGCGCAGGCGATCAAGAAATGCGGCCGGCCGATGGTCCTGAGCCTCTCGCCGGGGGACGAGATCAAGGTGGAGCATAGCGCGGCCTACAAACAGGCAAACATGGTGCGGATCACCAGCGACATCTGGGACAACAAGGGCAGCCTGGAGACGGCCTTCAAGCGCTGGGAGGCGATGCAGCATTACACCGGTCCGGAGGTGGGCAGCTTCCTGGACATGGACATGGTTTGCTTCGGCCGGCTCTACGTGGTGAGCCCGGACGGCGGCTGGGAATGCAAGTTCACCCCGGACCAGAAGCGTACGTTCATGGTGCAGCGGGCGCTGGCCGCCTCCCCCCTGATGCTCGGCGGGGTGCTGTACCGCATGGACGATTTTTCACTGCGCCTGTTCACGCACCCCGATATTCTGCAATGCAACCGGAACGGCGTCATCGGCCGGCTGGTCCACCGCGACGGCAAGCTGGACGTCTGGAAAACGCCCGAGCGGGGCCGCGACCACTGCGGCTGGCTTGGGATTTTCAATCGCGACAGCGCCAGGCCGGCCACCTGCCGGCTCGCGTTGCAGGACTGGGGCCTGGATGCCGGCCGAAAATATACCCTGCAGAACCTGTGGACCCACTGCAGCCTGCCGGTCGCGGACGAGCAGGGCTTTGAAATCCCGGCGGACGGCGTTGTGTTCTTACGCTATGCGCAGGAACCTCAGCAATGAAGTCCCTGGTCAAGAGGCTGGCCTGGCTGGCATTGTTCGCTCAGGCCGCTGCCGGGCCGTCCGCTTTGACCGCCTTGAGCAACTGCAGGCGGGGTGGCAGACACGGCTGGAGAAACTGGATTTCGACGCGCTTGATCAGGCCGGCCGCGTGGACTGGCTGCTGTTGGAGAACGAGATCCACCGTTCGCTGGCGCAGCTTGCGCGCGACCGAAAACGGCTCGCCGAGATGGTGGATTTCCTGGTCAACCGCGTCGGCCACGAGCAGCTCGGCGCGACCAGCGAAGTGCGCCGCTTTATCGCGGACGGTTCCGCCCCGCTCTACCAGGCCGGCTATTTGCTCGGCGGCCTGCAACTCGAAGCCTTGCACGACACATTAGCCGGGCCGGGCAAGATGACCGAGCAGCAGTTCCACGACGCCGTCCTGGCCGAAGGCCCAATACCGATTGCGCTACTGCGGGCCAGCCTGCTGAAACAACCGTTGGCGCGCGACATGAAGCCGGACTGGAAGTTCGCGGGCGATCAGCCTGCCTCGGCGCAGAAGTTGGAGGCTTATTGCGGCACCGATAGGTTTATTAACCCCGGGGGACCTCCTTTCTCCATCTGCCGATCAGAATTCTGATTGACCACGGATCGGAAAATTTGAGAATTTTCGCCGAGCAGGCTTCAGGCATTACTGTCACCGCTTCTGTCACGTTGAACGGGGTGGATCGCGGATGAAAACGGTGAAAAGGGCCTTATTTCTTAGCATTTCGTGAAATTTTGCCCCAATGGCATTCAGGAGGTCGGGAGTTCAACTCTCCTACCCTCCACCAGCCCCAAACAATCCATCGCCCGGCCGCGCGCGATACGCTCTGCCGGCGTTCGCGTTCGACGCCACCCGGCAGCGGGAAGTGGCGATCCGTCGGTTGACAAGGTTAATGCTCAAAGTGTACAATAGGGGCAAATGGAGCAGATAGCTGAAAGGGCGGTGAGACCATGACCACGTTGACGGCCACGCAGGCGCGGCGGCAGTTGCCGGAAATGCTGAACCGGGCAGCCTACGGCGGGGAACGCATCGCCATAAAGCGGCGCGGCAAGGTGCTGGCGGCGGTTGTGCCGGCGGCAGACCTTGAGCTCTTGCAGCGGCTCGAAGACGAGCACGACATCCGGGCGGCCAAGGCCGCGCTCCGCGACTACGAGCAGCACGGCGGCGTGACCCTCGCAGCGTTCCGCAAGCAGCGGGGGTTGTGATCCATGCCCTACCGCGTGGAGATCACGAAACGGGCGGAGCGGCAATTCGACGCGTTGCCCCGCGAGGCCCAGGTGCGGGTGAACAAACTTTTTGACGTGCTGGCCGCCAACCCGCGTTCGCATGGCGCGGTGAAGATGCAGGGAGACGCGGACCTGTACCGGATGCGCACCGGCGACTGGCGAGTGGTGTACGCGATACGGGACAACGTGTTGCTCGTGGTCGCCGTTGGCCACCGGCGTGAGAGTTACCGGGCATGGTGAGCGCGGCGGAAAACAGGCCGGCGGCCGAATACGACGACAACCAAGACCGAATCACCACCGGTGCGTTGAACTTGCCCATGACCTCGAAGCTCTCCGCCGTCTGAACAGCACGGGGCTGGTAGATCAAATCTCCTGCCGTTCACCAACCGCACCGAATCTAAAATCCCCGCTTGCATTCCCGCGGCCGGCGGGTAAACTGCCGCCGAAACGTATCTTCGGGGAATGGTGATCCCGGTGCCGCCCGTTGGGGGCCGGGAGATTCCTGACCGGCGGTTTAGCCCGCGAGTCCTCCATAGGAGGACCGATACGGCGCTCCCGATGCGGATCGGGATCCGTAGCCGACAGTAAAGTCTGGATGAGAGAAGATACGCGGCGGCGGCCTGCCGTGGTGTAATCCCCGAAGACGTTTATTCGGGGATTTTTTATGCCAGCGCGTCAGAGGAACAGCCAAGCGGCGGCCGGCCGGAAGACGCAGCGCCATCCGGCGGCGGTGTTCGATCCGGTGGCCGAGGGCATCCGGGCCCTGCGGCGCGGCGCGATGATCATCGTCGTGGACGACGCGAAGCGCGAGAACGAGGGCGACCTGGTCTGCGCCGCGGAGAAGATCACGCCGGCCAAGATCAACTACATGGCGCGCCACGGCCGTGGCCTGATCTGCGTGGCGCTGGAGGCCGACCAGTTGGCGCGGATCGGGTTGCAGCGCGTGGCGACGCGCGGCGGCCCGCGCTTCGGCACGGCTTTCACCGAGTCGGTGGATGCCGCCCACGGCATCACCACCGGCATCAGCGCCTACGACCGGGCGCACACCATCCGGCAACTGATTGACCCGCGGTCCGGCCCGACGGCCTTCAGCACCCCCGGCCACGTCTTCCCGCTCGTGGCCGTGCCCGGCGGCGTGCTGCGGCGCGCCGGCCACACGGAGGCCGCGGTGGACCTCGCCCGGCTGGCGGGACTCACCCCGGCGGGCGTGATCTGCGAGATCATGCGCGACGACGGCCACATGGCGCGGCTGCCGGAGCTGCGCAAGTTCGCCGCGCGCCGCCGCCTGAAGCTCATCGCCGTGGCGGACCTGATCGCCTACCGGCGCCAGTCCGAAAAGCTCGTCGTCCGCGAGCGGACGGTCAGCCTGCCGACCGCCTGCGGCCCCTTCGATTTGCACCTGTACCGCTCGCTGCCGGACGGGCAGCATCACCTGGCGCTGGTGCGCGGCGAGCCGGCCCTGCAGCCGGCGGCGCTGGTGCGCGTCCACAGCGAGTGCCTCACCGGCGACGTCTTCGGCTCGCTGCGCTGCGACTGCGGCCAGCAGCTCCAGGGCGCGCTGCAGCGGATCGCCCGGGAGGGGCACGGCGTGCTGGTGTACATGCGGCAGGAGGGGCGCGGCATCGGGCTGGCGAACAAGATCCACGCCTACGAGCTCCAGGAGGCCGGGCTCGACACCGTCGAGGCCAACCGGGAGCTGGGGTTCGAGGCCGACTTGCGCGATTACGGCATCGGCGCGCAGATCCTCAGCGACCTGGGCCTGCGGCGCATCCGCCTGATGACCAATAATCCGCGCAAGATCGTCGGCCTGCGCGGCTACGGGCTGCAGGTCGTTGCACGCGTGCCGCTCGTCCTGCCACGCTCGGAATTCAACCACCGCTACCTGGAGACGAAGAAGCGGAAACTCGGGCACTTGTTGTGAAGCGTCGAAAAAATACAACCCCACAGGAGGGCAGCATGAGTTACCAGGAATTGTCCGGTTCGCTGGCGGCGGCCGGGCTGAAAGTCGGCATTGTCATCAGCCGGTTCAACGATTTCCTGACCCGGCAACTGCTGGCGGGCGCGCTGGATTGCCTCAAGCGGCACGGCGCGAACGAGGCGGACATCACCGTGGTCTGGGTGCCGGGCTCCTACGAGCTGCCGCTGGCCGTCCAGCGGCTGGCCCGCGGCGGGACGGTGCAGGCGGTCATCGCGCTGGGCGCGGTGGTCCAGGGCGCCACGCCGCACGCCGGGCTGATCAACGCCCAGGTCGCCCGCGCGCTGGTGCAGATCGCCCTCGACGCCGGCGTGCCGGTGATTGACGGCGTCGTGGCCACCGACAACCTGGAGCAGGCCATCGAACGCAGCGGCACCAAGTCCGGCAACCGCGGCTGGACCGCGGCGCAGTCCGCCATCGAGATGGCCAACCTGCTGAAGAAATTCAAGCCCGGCACATGAGCACCCGCCACGAGGCGCGGCAGTGGGCCATCCAGTTGCTGTTCCAGCGCGATTTCAACCGCGACGAGCTCGCGGACGCGCTGGCGGAATTCTGGCGGGAACGCAAGGCGTCCGCCCGCGCCCGCGTTTTTACGGAGTTGCTCGTCCAAGGCGTCGAGCAGCGCCGTGAGGAGCTGGACGGGCTGCTCCAGCGCTACGCGGAAAACTGGAACGTCCGGCGCATGGGCGCGGTGGACCGCAACGTCCTGCGCGCCGCGCTGTACGAGATGCTGTATTGCCCCGACATCCCGCCGGTGGTCACCATCAACGAGGCGGTGGAAATCGCCAAGGAGTTCAGCGGCGTGGAATCCGGCAAGTTCGTCAACGGCATCCTCGACCGCGCGCGCCAGGAGCTGCCGCGCCCCGCCCGCACCGCGGCGGGCGGGGAGGGAAGAGAAGAAGAGAGCAACCTGAAACGGGAACCCTGAAACCTGAGACCTGCCGCCGGAGGCGGCCCGTCTTGGCGGGAAACCTGAAGCTTGAAATTATGGTTCAAGTTCTGAACGCTGAATGCCGAACGCTGATGGCTGATCGCCGACCGCTGACCGCTGATCGCTGACCGCTGACCGCTTGGTTTAATCCCCATGCCCAACTGGTTTTCCGCTTTGGCCCGGACCCGGCAGCAGTTTGCGCAGGCGCTGACCCGCCTGTGGGGCGGCAGCGCCGTCGCGGCGGGGCAGTCGCTTGCCGAGCTGGAGGAAAACCTCCTGCGCGCCGATGTGCCGCCGCGGCTGGCGGCCGAGCTGATGCAGCCGTTGCAGCGCGCCCACGGCCGCGGCGGGCCGGAGGCGCTGGCCGCGCTGCACCGGCTGCTCGCGGACGCGCTCGGCCGGGCGGGCGACTTCGCGTGGACCGGCGCCCGCAAGCCGCGCACCTTCCTGATCGTCGGCGTCAACGGCTCCGGCAAGACCACCACCTGCGCCAAGCTGGCGCACCGCGCCGCGCAGGCGGGCTGCCGGGTGCTGCTCGGCGCGGCCGACACCTTCCGCGCCGCGGGGTCCGACCAGCTTGCCTGGTGGGCCAACCACCTCGGCTGCGAGGTGGTCACCGGCGCCACCGGCGCGGATGCCGCCGCCGTGGCCTTCGACGCCCTGGCCGCCGCCCAGGCGCGCGGCAGCGACGTGCTGCTGATTGACACCGCCGGCCGGATGCACACCAAGACGCCGCTGATGCGCGAGCTGCAGAAGGTCAGCGGCGCGCTGGCCAAACGCCAGCCGGGCGCGCCCGAGGAGGTCTGGCTGGTCCTCGACGCCACCCTCGGCCAGAACGCCATCGTCCAGGCGCGGCAGTTCCACGAGGCCGTCCCGCTGACCGGCGTGATCATTGCCAAGGTGGACGGCTCGTCCAAGGCCGGTTTCATCTTTGCCGTCACCCGCGAGCTGGGCGTGCCGATCCGCTTCATCGGCCTGGGCGAGGGCGCCGACGACCTCGTGCCCTTCGACGCGGAACAGTTTGTAGGCGCCCTCTTGGGCGAGATGAAATGAATCGGGTTTGCTCAACGTTTGTGATGTTCGCAGTGCTCGCTTTCGGGTGGGGCTGTGTCCGCCAAGAACCAGTAACCCTGAAACAACGAGTTGCGGTGCCATCGACAAATCATTATGAGACTGATGGTAATGTGAATATTCGCATACCTCTTCCGCAATCCACCCCCGTTGAATATTCGACTGACGGGGTGAGTTACTTTCCAGTGCCATGGGGGAATGATGTATTCGGGGACAAGAGTTTTGGATGGTACGAGTTGAAGCCGAAGGAATCTTCCGTGTGGTTGAGAATCCTCTCCGATGGAAGCCGGACTAACACAGAAGCCGAGATTGTTTTCGTGTTGAAAAAATAGGTAGTGGGTTTCGGAGGCTCGCATGGCGTCGAGCGAGCATACGACGGTGGTGCAGCAGCAGGATGGATGCATGACCGGAGCTCAACGGGAAGACGAGCGGTGGATGCGGCGCGCGCTGGCGCTGGCGCGGCGCGGTGTGGGCCTGACGCGGCCCAACCCGCCGGTGGGCGCGCTGATCGTCGCCGGCGGCCGCAAGGTCGGTGCCGGCTGGCATCAAATCGCCGGCGGCCCGCACGCCGAAGTCATCGCGCTGCTCCAAGCCGGACGGCGGGCGCGCGGGGCGACGCTGTACGTCACCCTGGAACCCTGCTCGACGTGGGGCCGGACGCCGCCCTGCACCGACGCCATTCTGGCCGCGGGCCTCCGCCGCGTGGTCGCCGCCGTGCGCGACCCGAATCCCAAGCACGCCGGCCGCGGCCTGCGGCTGCTGCGGCGTCGCGGCGTGAAGGTGGCCGTGGGCATCTGTGCCGCGGAGGCGCAGGAATTGATCGTGCCATTCCGGCAGTGGATGCTCGCCGGCCGGCCGTTCGTCACCTTGAAGCTCGGCTTGACGCTCGACGGCCGGATCGCCGATTGCCGCGGCGCGTCGCGCTGGATCACGTCGGCGGCGGCGCGCGCGCGGGTGCAGGCGCTGCGGCGGCAGGCCGACGCCATCCTGGTGGGCGGCGGCACGGTGCGCGCCGACAACCCGCGCCTGCAGCCGCGGCCGGCGGGCGGCCGCTGCCCGTGGCGCGTGGTGGCCACCACCAGCGGCTGGCTGCCGCCGCGTTGCCGGTTGCTGCACGATGCCGCCGCGCGCTGCACGATCGTGGCTACCACCTCCGCTGGTGCGCGCCGGCTGGCGCGCGTCAAGACCGCGGCGCGCATCTGGGCGCTGCCGGGTCGCGGCGGACAAATCAATGTGCGCGCGTTGCTACAGCGGCTCGGCGCCGCCGGCTGCCTGCACGTGTTGTGCGAAGGCGGCGGCAAACTCGCAGGCGCCTTGCTGCGCGCGGGGCTGGTGGACGAACTCCAGCTCTTTGTCGCGCCCAAGCTGCTCGGCGGCGACGCGGCGCCGGCGGTCGCGGGCGGCTGGCCGCTGGCCGCGGCGCCGCAGTTTGCCATCCGGACGGTCGAGCGCCTTGGCCCCGATCTGCTGATCCGGGCCCGGCCCGTGGCCCGAATTCCACCGTCCTCCAAAATCCGCGCGTTCTATAATCGGCCGGGCGGCCGGCGGACGGGGCACCGTGCCGGGCAACCGGCCACTGACCAATGACTACTGACAAAGGACTCCCATGTTCACCGGCATCATTCAGCAGGTTGGCAGACTGGCGGCGCTACAGCGCCGCGGCGGCGCGGGCCGTCTGACCGTCACGGCGGGCGGCTGGGATCCGCCGCTGACGCTGGGCGAGAGCATCGCGGTGGAGGGCGTCTGCCTGACCGTGGCGGCGGCCGCCGGCCGGGAAATCCGATTCGACGTACTGGAGGAAACGCTGGCCAAGACAACCCTGGGCCGGAAGCCGGCCGGCGCGGACGTGAACCTCGAGCGCGCCGTGCGGGCGGGGGATTTCCTCGGGGGCCACCTCGTCAGCGGCCACGTGGACGGCGTCGGCACGCTCCGCGCCCTCGGCCGCACCGGGGCCGACCGGGTGCTGGAGATTGCCTGCGACCGGGAGTTGCTGCGCGGTGTGGTGGCCAAGGGCTCGATCGCCGTCAACGGGATCAGCCTGACGGTAGTGGAACTGCGCGCCGACGGCTTCACGGTGCATATCATCCCGCATACGTGGGAACACACCTCGCTGGCCGGCGCACGCGCGGGCGACGCCGTGAACCTGGAAACCGACCTGATCGGCAAATACGTGGCGCGCTACCTGGAAGGCCGCGCCGCGGGAGGAGACCTGACGCTGGACAAGCTGCGCGCGGCAGGCTTCGTGGAATGAGGCGCCGCGCGGACGACCGCGACGGCGGAGAAAAGATGCGCACACTTCGGAAAGTGTGCCGGTGGTGGAAGCAATGCAGGGGGCTTCAGATCCCCGGGCAGACGAGCACACTTCGAGAAGTGTGCTCGTGCGCCGAGGAACGCTGAGACCGCGGAGAAGTGAACATGCCGCACCTGTCGCTGGACATCATCGTGTTTGGCCTCTACCTCGCGGTCGTCACCACGGTCGGGTTCGTGGCCTCGCGCAAGGAGAAGAAGGCTGACGACTACTTCCTGGCGAGCCGCAACCTGACCTGGTGGCTGATCGGCGGCTCGATGATCGCGGCGAATATCTCGACGCACCACTTCATCGGCATGTCGGGGCTGGCCTTCAACGTCGGCCTGGCAGTCGCCAGCTTCGAGTGGCTGGCGGCCATCGCGCTGATCCTGTACGCGAAATTCTTCCTGCCTTACTACCTCAAGAGCCGGATCACCACGATGCCGGAGTTTCTGGAGCGGCGCTTCGACCACCGGGTGCGGCTGATGTACGCGGTGATCTGCCTGATCGGCTACATCGTGATCGAGCTGGCCGTGGTGCTGTACACCGGCGCGCTGGCGGTGCAGTCCATCTTCGGCTTGAGCCTGAAGTACGGCCTGCTGGTGTTCGGGCTGGCGGGCGCCTACGCGATTTACGGCGGCTTCAAGTCGGTGGCCTACACCGACATCGTGCAGGTGACGGTGCTGGTGACGGGCGGGCTGGTGGTGACGGTGCTCGGCCTGCAGCAGCTCGGCCGGCTGACACCGGAATGCGGCGCCTCGGCCTGGGGCGGGCTGCGGGCGGTCGTGGCGGGGGCCCCGGAGAAGTTCCACCTGGTGCGGGCGTGGAACGACCCGGACTTGCCGTGGGTCGGCGTGTTCTTCGGTGGGCTGTGGCTGGCGAATATCTTCTACTGGGGCTGCAACCAGTTCATCACCCAGGGCTCGCTCTCCGCCCGCAACGTCTGGCACGGACAGATGGGCGCGGTGTTCGCCGGCTTCCTCAAGCTGCTGGTGCCGGTGCTGGTGGTGCTGCCGGGGATCATCGCCTTCCGCCTCTACCACCCGGACACCGGCCTGCTGCGCGCCACCTGCACGCTGGCCAAGGGCGACCTGGCCTTCCCGACGCTGGTCAAGCAGCTCCTGCCCGCCGGCTTCACCGGGCTGGTAATGGCCGGGCTGGTCGGCTGCGTGATGTCGCACGTCGCCTCCATGCTGGCAGCGAGCTCCTCCATCATCACGTTCGATCTGTACCGGCCCTACTTCCGCAAGAACGCCGACGGGGCAAACCTGGTGCTGGTCGGCCGGCTGATGACCACCGCGGTGCTGGTCGTGGCCGTGGTGGTGGGCTATTTCCTGCGCGACCTCAAGGGGATTTTCGTCTACATCCAGAAATACTGGTCCATCGCCTACCCGTCGGTCTGCGCCCTGTTCCTGGCCGGCTTCTTCTACCCGCGCGCCAACGCGCGCGGCAGCTTCATCGCCATCATCGTCGGCCCGGTCTGGGCGCTGCTGTTCACCTTCGCGGAAAACTGGAAATGGGTGCCGACGATCCCGTTCCTGACGCGGGCGGCGATTGATTTCGCCTTCGCCTGGCTGATCCTGTGGCTGTTCCGCACGCGCGGCGACGCGCTGCCGGCGTCGGCCCGCGTGGACCGCTCGTATCCGCCGGAGGTGGCCGCCTTCCTCCGGACGATCCCGTGGTGGCGGTCGTTCCGGCTCTGGGCGACCGTGCTCGCCTTTTGCGTCGTGGCGCTGTATATCCGCTTTTTCTGAGATGCAAACCACCCGGGAAGGAAGGCAGGGCCGGCCATCCATGAAGCACTTCTGGTCATTATGCACGGCGGGTTTACTGCTGTGCGGCGCCGCCGGGGCGGCGGACCCGGCGCCCGCCCCCGTGCCGTGGACCGCCGCACAGGCGCGCGCCTGGTACGCCGCCCAGCCATGGCTCGTCGGCTGCAACTTCCTGCCCAGCACGGCGGTCAACGACGTGGAGCTGTGGCA
>Ga0172371_10012143_pt1 | contig 11385 bp, 9 predicted proteins | sample Lak12m_FD_114543 | JGI IMG/M metagenome (GOLD analysis project Ga0172371, IMG submission 114543) | Freshwater microbial communities from Kabuno Bay, South-Kivu, Congo - kab_022012_12m | ecosystem: Environmental > Aquatic > Freshwater > Lake | place: Democratic Republic of the Congo: South-Kivu...
TATTCCTCGTTTGTAATAGTTTGATCCAAATAAGCATCTAAAAGACGCACTTGTTTTTCTTCTAAAGTTTTGAGTTCTTGTTTTAAAGGAATTGTGGAAGAGGACGAGGAAGTTGAGGCTTCTTTGTAATCTTGTTCCCATTGCTTCATAAATTTATTCTTCCAACTTTCGCGAATGGAAACCTCTCTAAAAAGCTCATTTAATTGAAGCACTAGTTCTTTTTCTTCGAGATACTTTTGATGACACACTCGATTCTTTTTGGTGCAGCGGTAGTAAACATAGGTGCGGCCGGATGGTTTAATTTTCTTTTCAGCAGTAACCGCCCGTCCGCACTCTCCGCATGTAAAGATCCCACGAAAAGCAAAAGCCTCAATTTCTTTTGCTTTTCGTGGCTTACCTCTACTCTCAATTATCCGCTGCACCTTATCAAAGAGCTTTTTAGAGATAATTGGCTCATGGTTTCCCTGGTAAAGCTCTCCTTTATGTTTAAAAACTCCATAATAAAAAGGATTTCTGAGCATGCAATCAATCTTAGAAATGTGGAGAGCTTTCCCAGTTCTTCGGCTCACCAAGCCCAAAGAAAGCGACAATTTTTGCAAATCTTCAAGCGTTTTTTTACCTGTGGCATACGCCTCAAACAGTTTTTTAACCGCCTGCCATCTCTCCGGATCTTTTACGATAGTATGATGTCGTAATTCATTTAAATATCCAACTGGGGCGACACCAGGCAACTCGCCACGTCGGAGTTTCTGGCGTATGCCACGTTTAATATTTTCTGAAAGATTATCAATGTAATACTTGCTTTGCCCAAAAGCGATATTAAGCATGAATTTGCCCTGCGGAGTGGTATCAAACCAAAAGGTAGGGAATTTTAGCGCTCCTATTTTTGCTTCGTCTATAAGGTAAATAATCCTTCCACCATCCACGCTATTCCTCGCCAGTCTATCAGGATGCCACGCTAAAATTCCAATTGCTTCATTATCGTTTTCTATGCCAGAAATCATTTCGTTAAACACAGGTCTGCCAGGACATTTTGCTGTTTTACTCTCGATAAATTCTTTTACGATTTCTATATTTTCTTTATGGGCAAATTCTCGAAGTTCAGTAATCTGTGCTTCTATTGAAAGGACTTGTCTGTCATCTTCATCCGTTGATTTTCTGGCATAGAGATAATATTTCATATTTGAAAAATTAAAGTATTATCGCTTTTGGGCAAACGCGCATTCGCGCGAGAAAATTGTCGCTTTCTTCCTGAAAATTTAGAGGTTTCGCCTGCGGCGAAATGCAAAAAATCGGCTGTACAACATCCGTTGTGCTTTGCGCTTCGCGCAAGCGAACTTCCTGCTCACGGGGCAAAAGGTGGCTTGTAGCCTGCAAAATCCGTGGAAAAAATGTGCAGAAAAATCGCGATTTCCTGTTTGGAGCTCCTTGTACGAAGAAGTTAGAACTTACTTTAAGGAGAAGTATAGCTAAAAGGAAGAGCTTCCTAGGAAGCTCGCGCCTGCGCCGCCCGAAGGCGGGCGGGCGGCGCAGAGTGGAAAGAAAGAGAGAAAGGGCTGGAAGGCAAAAATTCCTCCCCCAGACCCCCTCCTTTTTGCCTTCCCGCCTAAAAGAGCCCCGCTGAAAGCGGGACAGGCCGCCTTTTTCGGGGTGGGTAGATTTTCGTAATTGACGGATGCGCCGTATTTGCATAAACTGTTTCTAGTAAAACTAAAAGACAAATATATACAATAGTAGTAGTAAAATTTTACTAATTAAAAATGAGAAAGTCAAAAGATTTACCGATAATTGCAAAAAATATAAAGAAGTATCGTGCTAAGTTGGAGATTTCTCAGGACAAGCTTTCAAAGTTAGCCGATATTACTTTTCATACAATTACAAAAATTGAATCAGGAGCAACTCCTAATCCAGGGATAGAAACAGTAATGAAAATTGCAAAAGCTTTAGACGTGACCGTCAACGATTTATTAGAATAAACACTTGAAGGTGAGCATATGCTCACCTATAATAAAGTTACTTTAGCAAATTGCCAATGCCAAATAAAACTCAAGCAAAAGAGAAAATCAAAGAATTGATCAAAAATTTTAGTGCAAACGAGAAATACTATCTTGATCCTGATTATAATGAAACTTTATTAAGAAATGATTTTTTAAATCCCTTTTTTGAAGCACTTGGCTGGGATATTCATAACAAAGAAGGAAAATCAACAAATCAAAGGGAAGTAATACTAGAAGAGGGGCTGAAAGCTAATGCTAAATCCAATACAAAAAAACCGGATTATACTTTTCGTTTATTCTCCCAAAGGAAATTTTTTCTAGAAGCAAAAAAACCGAGTGTGGATATTGAAAGTAATGAAGAGTCTGCCAGGCAGATAAGAAGATACGGATTCACGGGCAAATTGAAAATATCCGTTTTATCAAACTTCAAAAATTTATCAATTTATGATTGTTCAGTAAAAGTTGATCCATCAGATTCCCCAAGAAAGGCCTTAATTAAAAATTATCATTATTCTGAATATGAAGAATGTTTTGACGAAATTTATGAGCATCTAAGTAAAGAAAATGTATATAGCGGGAAATTTGATGAAATTTGGTCTCATATAGAGGATAAATTAAAGTATTTCAGTGTTGACGACTTATTTTTAGAGCAGATAAACGAATGGCGACTACTTTTAGGTAAAGATATTTACAATTTTAAACCTGATATACCGGAACAATACTTAAACGACCTTGTTCAAAGCTATCTAAATAGCATTATATTCCTTAGGGTTTGTGAAGATAGAAATCTGGAGGAATATCAGACACTTTTAAAATTTGCTAACGATGAAGATTTTAATGCTTTGATTGCAAAATTTAACTCTGCTGATAAAAAATACAATTCAGGACTTTTTAATCAAGAATTCCAAGAAGAGATTATAAAAAATAATCAGTCTATTTTTTGGAAAATAATAAGTCAACTCTACTACCCTGAAAGTCCTTATTCTTTTTCCGTTTTTGCATCAGATATTTTGGGCAATATTTATGAAATATTCTTGTCTGAAAAATTAAAAATTAAAGATGGAGATATCATTTTAGAGAAAAAGCCAGACCATGCAGATAAAGATATCATTACAACTCCAACAAATATAATCCAAGATTTAATCTCAGAAACTTTAATTCCCTTTTGCAAAGGTAAAAATGACGCAGAAATACTAGAATCAAAATTTGCAGATATAGCTTGTGGTTCAGGAGCATTTTTATTAGAAACATATCAGAGTTTGAATGATATTTTAGTCGATTATTATCTGAAAGAGGACAAATCAAAACTTATTCAAACTTCAATTGATACTTACAAATTACCATTTGATATAAAACGAAAAGTTTTAATTAACTGTATATGTGGAGTTGATAAGGATTATAACGCAGTACAAGCCACCAAGTTTGGTCTTTTATTAAAGCTATTAGAAGAAGAAACCGACAAAACAATTCCAAAAAATAAGCCAATTCTCCCCGATTTAAAGAATAATATTCACTATGGAAACTCACTTATTTCAAGCAATGATTTAAAAGAGGATTTTCATCAAAAAATCAATCCATACGATTTCAACGAAAAATATGACGTTATTTTGGGCAATCCACCCTACATGAAGTCAGAAGATATGAAAAACATTACACCTCAAGAATTACCAATATACAAGAATATCTATAAATCAGCATATAAACAGTTTGATAAATATTTTCTTTTTCTAGAACGTGGGAAAAATCTCTTAAAAGAAAATGGATATCTTGGGTACGTACTCCCAAGTAAATTTACAAAAGTGGGAGCAGGTAAAGAGCTAAGAAGATTACTAAAGGATTCAAAAAATATTGCTAGAATTATATCATTTGGGGCGCATCAAGTTTTTAATGATAAAACGACATATACTTGTCTATTGATCATAAATAATTCAAAGCAGAACTCTTTCAGTTATCTAGAAGTTACAGACTTTACTAAATGGAAGGTTAAAGGATATAAAAATTCAGATTTTGAAGATGTAAATCTGGATGGATTGGAAGATGACGGATGGATATTAGTGCCAAACAATTTAAAAAGTGCGTATGGTCTTATCAATAAATGGAGCATTCCTTTATCTGACCTCATTGGTAATGAGAATATATTCAACGGTATCCAAACAAGTGCGAATAATATTTACGTCCATAAGGCAAAGAAGGAAGATGAGAAATATTATTATTTCACTAAAGAGGGTAAACAGTGGAAAGTTGAAAAAGAGCTAACACGTCCATATTTTCAGACATCTTCGGGAAAAGACAATCTTTATACATATCGTCCATTTCAACCAAACAGTATTGTAATTTACCCATACAAGAAAACGGGTAAAGGACTTGAATTAATAGAGATAGGCGAAATCCAAAGTAAGTATCCGTTTGCATATGAATATTTATTACATTACAAATCTGAACTTGAAAAAAGAGATATTAAACCAGAGCCAAAAACAGCGAATGAATGGTATAGATATGGAAGACATCAAAGTTTAGAAAAATGTGAAGTAGAAGCAAAAATAGTAGTTGGAGTATTGTCTGCAGGACAAAAATATGCCGTCGATTACAATAAGACATTACTCTCGTCAGGAGGAACAGCAGGGTACTGTATTATTACTCTTCCAGAAAATTTTCAATATTCAATTTATTACATACAAGCTTTGCTTAATTCCAAATATCTTGAATGGTATTCTTCCTTGATTGGGGAAATTTTTCGTGGAGGATATATAGCAAGGGGAACCAAAGTTCTTAAAAGATTACCAATAAGGAAAATTAATTTTAATGATGATAATGAAAAGAAATTGCATGATCAAATATCACAAATTCAAAAGGAATTAATCGAATTACAAGGTAAAATAGATAAAAGTTTGAATGATAGAACCTTAGCGCCAATTGAAAGACAGTTTGAAGGCAAAAAAATAGAATTAGATAAATTACTTGCCGATTTATTCCAATTAAAAGAAAAAGATAAAAATATCCCATTAATTTCAGAAGTATATGCAGCTAATTAAAGATGCAACGGCGGAAAAGTTGAGAGGTGGGTTCTATACTCCTGAGCCAATCGCAGATTTTATGCTTAAATGGGCATTTAATGGGAAACAAGGGCAAGATGTTCTTGAACCAAGTTGTGGTGATGGTGTGTTTTTGGAGAGAATGCAGAAAAACAAACACCCCTACAATACGGTTACAGCGGTTGAGCTAGATAAGGACGAAGCAAAAAAAACTGCTAATTTAAAACTAAAGTCTTCAGAGATAATTAACGAGGATTTTCATAGATATTTCAATCGTACAAAAAAGAAATTTGATATAGTGGTAGGAAATCCTCCATACATTCGTTTCCAATATTTCGATGAAAAACAGCAAAATGAAGCAGGTAAAATTTTTGATAAAGCTGGTCTAAAATACTCAAAACTTACCAATGCTTGGGTATCTTTTGTTGTGGCCTCAAGCATGTTATTGAAGGAACACGGGAAAATAGCTTTTGTTCTTCCTGCTGAGTTATTACAGGTTTCCTACGCGAAAACTCTGCGTAATTATTTAGCTCATTTCTTTAATAAAATTAATATTATATCTTTCAAACAATTAATATTTCCGTCAATACAGCAGGAAGTAGTTCTTTTGCTTTGTGAAAAAAATAATAGCAATGAGCATTCTATTGAACATTTAGAATTGAATGGAGTTTCTGATCTTAAGAAAGTAGATTTCAACCTTTTAAGGAGCCCTAAAAAGAAAATTGATTTTAAAAATAATAAATGGACTTTTTACTTTCTTGATCAGGAAGAAATTGATTTTCTGGAAAAATTAACAAATTCACGAAAAATACCCCGTCTTAAAAATTTTGCACATGTAGAAGTTGGAATAACCACTGGAGGTAACGATTTTTTTACAGTTCCTAAGTCAATTATTGATAAATTTAATCTGACAGAGTATGCGAGACCGCTCGTAGGTCGAAGTGTTCAGGTAAATAGTATGATTTTTACTGAAAAAGATTGGCAAAAAAACAGAGATAACGAGGCAAAGGCTCATTTACTTGTTTTTACAAAAATGCAAAATTTGAAGAGAAACCATAAAGCTATTAAGTATTTAAAACATGGCGAATTATTAAATATTCACAAAGGATATAAATGTAGAATAAGAGACGAATGGCAAATTGTACCATCACTAAAAGTCTCAGATGCACTTTTTATACGCAGAAATCATTTATTCCCAAAATTGATTGATAATTCAGCAAAGGCATACACAACTGATACTATGCATAGAGTTTTCATTAAGGAGAAAGTAGAAAAAAAAGCTTTTATAGCAAGTTATTATAATTCCTTATCTTTTGCATTTGCAGAGATAGTAGGGCGTAGTTACGGTGGTGGAGTATTAGAACTAATGCCAAACGAAGCAGAAGAAATATTGCTGCCATATAAAGAAGAACATTCGAAACTTTTCAAGCAGTTAGATGATATGATCAGGGAAAAACAACCTATTGATAAAATATTAAGGTTTTCTGATAATATTATTTTGCATCAAGGCTTTGGATTTAATGAAAAAGAAATAAAAATTGCAAATAATATTTGGAAAAAACTGTCAGCAAGAAGACTTAATAGAAAATAATGTACATAACCGCCTCAAAACTCTACGATTACCTTCAATGCAAACATCGTGTTTGGCGGGATATTTACGGGCTACAAGATGAAAAAATCAAAGAAACAAATCCTTTTGTTGAGCTTCTTTGGCAAAAAGGTGTTCAGCATGAAGAAAGAATTGTTGGTAAAATTGGAGAAATTGCAGATATTTCTGAGGGGTCGTTAGACGAAAGATTTAACAAGACTATTGAGGCGATGAAAACCAATGTGCCACTTATTTATCAGGGAGTATTGAAACATGAGAATTTGTTGGGAATCCCGGATTTACTAAAAAGACTGCCAGATGGCAACTACATTGCAATCGATATTAAATCCGGCAGTGGGATGGAAGGTGTTGATGAGGATGAGGGCGAAGAAGGGAAACCTAAAAAACATTACGCAGTACAACTCTGCTTATACACAGAACTTTTAAATATTTTAGGATTCTCAACCCTAAAAAAGGGAAAAATTATTGATATTCATGGTGACGAAGTTGAATATGATTTAACTGCTTCACGAGGACCGCGAACACCTCAAACATGGTGGGAATTTTATGAACAAGTTAAAAAGCATGTTGAGTTTTTGATGAAAAATCAGGATAAAAACAAGCCGGCAATGGCTGGAATCTGCAAACTCTGTCCTTGGTATAACAGTTGTAAAAAATGGTGTGCTGAAAATCACGATCTATCCAACATCTTTTATTTGGGGCGCAGTGTACGTGATGTTATCAACGAAGATTTACTTGTAGATAAAATTGAAGATTTTTTGGATATTGATGTCGAAAATTTAATGAAAGAAAAGAAAAAAGATAAAAACTTTCTTAAAGGTTTGGCTGAAAAGAGCCTAAGTAAATACTTAAGGAGAGCCGACATTCTCACAAATACCAAAAAACCGGTTATTTACTCGCAAATATCATTCCCAAAGGTTAGTCATGAATTGTTTTTTGATATAGAAGACGATCCGACTCAAGAATTTGTATATATGCACGGAGTTTATCAACGGAAGGGATCAAAAGAGAGATATTTACACTTCACAGCTAAAGAAATCAGCGATGAAGCTGAGAAAGAAGCATGGACAAGATTCTGGGAGTACATAAGATCACTGCCAAAAGATGACTTTGCTGTTTATTACTATTCTCATCACGAAAAAACAACCTACAAGAAATTACAGGAGTGGTATCCAGACGTTATTTCAACGGAGGAAATGGAGGCATTTTTTGAAAATCCAAATGTCATTGATTTATATAAAATTGTTCAAAGCCAAACCGACTGGCCAGTAAGCAGTTATTCTTTAAAAGCACTGGCAACTTATCTTGGGTTCAAATGGCGAGATGAAACCCCCTCAGGGGCTTTATCAATTCAATGGTTTAATGAATATATCAAAACTGGAAATGAGAAGATTTTGGAAAGGATTTTGTTGTATAATGAGGACGATTGCAAAGCAACAATGGTTTTGAAAGATGGAATAGCAAAACTAAATACTTAAAAAAATAATATGAGAGGAAGAACCATAACAATATTCATACCGGACAGTAACCCAAGAGGAGTAAAAATTTGCGATATCAAAGACTCAATTGTTAAAGCAATTTTTATTCCTAGGAATAAGATGGACACGGTCTTTAAAAGAACTGACCTCAATGAGCCTGGAATTTACTTTCTTTTTGGGAAAGAAGACGAAATTGAAAAACCAAAAGTATATATAGGAGAGGCCGAAAACCTTATAACAAGGCTAAAGCAACATAATGCAAATAAGGATTTTTGGAATACAGCTATTTGCTTTGTTTCTGAAAAAAGGAATATCAATAAAGCTCACATCAAATATTTAGAAAACCATTGTTGTGAACAAGCAAAGGTTATAAATAAATGCAATTTAGAAAATTCAACAACTCCTACGCAATCTTCTCTAACAGAACAAGACGTAGATTTTGTTTTAAGTTTTTTTGATGATTTAAAAATTTTAATTGCAACATTGGGGTTTCCTATCTTTGAGGAAAATAGAAAAGAAAAAGAGAACCTTTTTATATGCAAAGGAAAAGATGCATATGCTGAGGGAGAATATATAGAAGATGGAATAACGATTTTCAAAGGGTCAAAAGCAAATTTGGAAGAAACAAACACTATTGGGACTTGGTTATCGAATAAAAGAAAACTTTTGATTGAAAAATCAATTCTAGAAGAAAAAAATGGGGTATTAATTTTTAATGAGGACTACACGTTTTCTTCCCCAAGTGCTTCAGCTGGTGTAGTCCTAGGAAGAAGGGCCAACGGATGGATAGAATGGAAAGATAAAAATGGGAAGACGATTGATGAAAAGATAAGAAAAAAATAACAACAATATGACAAAAAATATTGATCCTAGAAAAAAACAGAAGGCTCGCGCTGGGCACCAAGAGATTCAAGGCGAAACAATCGCAAAGTTTGAGTTTTTTGATTATGGCTATAATCCATATAGTAGATATTTAGATGAAGATAAAATTGATCTAATTTTAAGAAAGAAAGAAGGTAATAATATAATATATAAAGAAATTCAGGTTAAATATGGACGCCTTTATGAATGTACGCCAAAATGGGAAAGTAAATTGTTTGATTTTACATCCTGGAAATTCTTCAAAGCAGAAGAATTTAAGAATGCTTCTGACAATCTTTTTGTAGCCTATGTTTTATCCTTCCCAGAAGGATATAGAGGGGATATTTTTATCTTTCCTGCCAAAGAATTTAATCAAATTATTTCAAGCGCAATCGAACGTAATACAAAGAAAGGGATTCAATACTGTGTGTATTTTTCAAGGTCGCTTAAGGACGGAAAATGGTATTTACGAAAAAAAAGTAAATTCGATAAAATCAACAATGTAAATACTCTATGCATCGAGAGATATAGGAGAAATTTTGATTTTTAAATTCTAGGAGAAAAGAATTCCGCCGCAAAAAAGCGGCTTTTTCAGGCTAGCCAGGCAAAATTATTAGTAGAAAAACTTTACATTTTGCCGAAATAAGTTATACTAAACTCGTCCTTGAAAATTAGACCTAGTGCGAAGGTAATCGCACCATTTGTTTCTCTCCTTCCAAGGAGTAGGCGCTGGGGAAATCTGCCAGAAGCCACATGAAATGAATGACTAATCGCATTATTCTAAAGCGGTTGGGAGATTTCACCACTCGGAGGTATAAGTCCGGGCATAGTGAATTTTCCTGACCGCTTTTTTTGTTTTCTAACCCAAAAACATATGGACAAAAACAACTCTCCTCCAGTTCTTTGTCATTTACTCCAAAATGACGAAGTAGAGTACTACACCGATCTTCACAACTCACTTGAAGAAGTGAAAGAGTATATTCATGAGTCTCACTTATGGCGTCATTTAAAACGATGTAAAAAATGTGGACAACTATTCTTCTTTGAGTTTTATGAATGGATTGATTGGGAAAAAAGAAATGATCCGCAATATGATACATGGATTCCAGTAAAGAATGACCAAGAGGCGTATGCATTAAATAAGTTAACTCCGATGGAGCTGAATGCATACTTTGGATTACACAGAAATTGGCCTGCGGATATGCCTCAAGCTCCTGATTGTGCGACTCTATGGAATAAGCCAACAGGAAAATATGAAAGATTTCTGAGGCCGAATTGCTCCGCAATAGATATCCTTAATGCCGAAATTAAAAATAATAGCCTTTAACCAAACAACTATGAAATTTTTTACTACAAGAATAAACAAAGCTATAAATGCTGCAGCCGTGTTGCATGATGGTCAAGCTCGTAAAGGCGATGATTTGCCTTATGTTGTACATCCGTTCTCTGTTGCATTGATTCTGATGGATTACACTGAAGATGAAGATGTCATTGTTGCTGGAATTTTGCACGATACAATAGAGGATACAGCCTACACCAAAGAACAAATGGAGGAAGAATTTGGAAAGCGTGTAACAGACTTTGTCCTTGATGTAACAGAAAAAGATAAAGCTTTGCCGTGGCAACAGAGAAAAGATGATTATCTGAAACATCTTTTAGCCACCGGTCATGAGTCCAAGCTTATATGCGCAGCCGACAAACTCCACAATTTACAATCGATGTTAGATGCATTTCGTAAGTTTGGAGAAAAGTCATATGCAAAGTTTAATGCTCCAGTAGATAAGAAACTTTGGTTTTACGAGGAATGTCTGAAAGTTTTCAAGAATGACAAAGATATGCCAGATGAAATAATTAAATCTATTGAACAAGTGCTAGAGGATCTAAGAAATTGCGAGATACAGGAGCCCAAAAGGAAAATTTTATTTATAGAATGCGAAAATGAAGATTGTGGTTTCGGAGTTAAATTTGAACACCAAAATGAAACTTTCTTCTTTTGCAAGGATTGCAGATTGGGGATCAATCCACCTAACGAACAAGTAAACAATTACAACCACATCTGCAATAATTGTAAGAAAAATATGGAGAAATATGATCTTTATGATGAAGATAATGTTTGTCCAATTTGTAATGATATGTTGAGTGTGTGTTTTACATATAGAAATAAATAATAATTCCACCCCGAAAAAGGCGGCCTGTCCCGCTTTCAGAGGGGCTCTTTGAGGCTGGAAGGCAAAAAGGAGGGGGTCTGGGGGAGGAATTTTTGCCTGCCAGCCTTTTCCCTCTTCCTTCCTTCTCTGCGCCGCCCGCCCGCCTTCGGGCGGCGCAGGCGCGAGCTTCCTAGGAAGCTCTTCCTTTTAGCTATACTTATCCTTAAAGCAAGTTCTAACTTCTTGGTACAAGGAGCTCCA
>Ga0172371_10012144_pt1 | contig 11384 bp, 9 predicted proteins | sample Lak12m_FD_114543 | JGI IMG/M metagenome (GOLD analysis project Ga0172371, IMG submission 114543) | Freshwater microbial communities from Kabuno Bay, South-Kivu, Congo - kab_022012_12m | ecosystem: Environmental > Aquatic > Freshwater > Lake | place: Democratic Republic of the Congo: South-Kivu...
AAGCTGGTTACTCCTTTCATTCCCAGGTTGCTTATTGTAAATGTCGCGCCTAAAGTGTCTTTTAATGACAGTCTCTTATTTTTCGTTTTTTCTACTACTTCATTAAGCGTTTTGGCGATTTCCTCAATGGATAATTTCTGCACCTGGTGGATCACCGGGACATATAATCCCTCGTCAGCAGCCACAGCTACAGCAATGTTGATTTCAGAGAATAGAATCATATAATCATTTTCAAATCGTGAATTCAATCTGGGGTGTTTCAGCAAGGCTTCCGCAAGTTTCCAAATTAAAACCGCAGTAATGGTTAGTTTAGGACCTTCAGGTGATTTTTTCTTTTCGATAAAACGGATGAGCCCATCCATATCAATATCCATCGAGATTGAAAATTGCGGTATCTCTTGCATACTTTGCTGCATCCGCCTTGCTGTAATTGTCTGGATCTGATTTAATGGGATCCTTTGAGAAGGAACAATTCCTTGAAATAATTCTTTTTCCTCGCGGATCAATGCCTCTACATCCAGAGCGGTTATTCGCCCTTCTTTTTTTATCTGGGCGATTTCTTCCCGGCTTATCCCCAATTCTTTCGCCCTTCTTTTCGCGTTAGGGGAGACAATTAAGCGGAGTACATTTTTCTTTTCATTATTGAAATTATCTTTATTGTCTACTACCAATCCAGCTGGTTCAGTGTCTTTTGTTTCAGCCTGGTCTTTTTCTTTTAGGTCCCATTCCTCACCTGCTGAACCAACAACCGCGATCAACTCTTCCAGATGGACTGTATCTCCAGGTTTGGCAAATACCGCCAATAGTGTACCTTTGGCTGGGCTTTCAAGCTCCATCATCGCTTTAGCCGTTTCCAATTCAGCCAGCACTTCACCGCGTACAACCGAATCTCCAGGCTGTTTTAGCCACTTGCCGATCACAGCCTCTGTAATAGATTCGCCCAGGCGTGGAAGGAAAATTTTTGTTGCCATTTGTTAGTCTTCCAAAACCTTGTAAACTGCTTTTTTAATATCTTCTATCTGTGGAATTACATGGCGCTCTGCAGCCGGACCGAAGGGAATAGGCGTATTATCAGCCGCAACCCTGACAACAGGCGCATCCAGGTAATCAAAGGCCCGATCCATTATCAGTGTGCTTAATTCAGCGGTTACGCCTCCCCGGCTGATATCTTCTGAAACAACAACCACGCGATTGGTTTTCTTCGCAGAGGTAAGCAGGGTGTCTTCATCCAGAGGCACAAGAGTTCGCGGATCGATCACCTCACAGGATATACCTTCCTTTTCCAGATCAGCTGCAACAGCCAATGAACGATGAATCATCATCAACGTCGCAATTATGGTCACATCTTTCCCGGCGCGTTTAATATCCGCTTTCCCAAAAGGAATCTCATACTGCTCTTCAGGAACATCCGAACCGATCGAGCTGATCGTTGAATCAGAAAGGGCTTTACCACCCCCCGGTGATGCTGAACCATAAAGCAATTTATGCTCCAGTATCAGTACAGGATCATTCATCCGAATCGCCCTGGTCATCAGGCCTTTGGCATCATAAGGAGTTGAGGGCAAAGCGACATACAATCCTGGTGTATGCATAAAAAAGGCTTCCACACTTTGCGAATGTTGGGCAGCTCGGCCTGTTGCGCCTTGAGGGGCGCGGAAAACAATCGGCACACTCGCCTGCCCGCCAGACATCAGCCGCAATTTTGCGGCCTCATTTACAATTTGATCCATGGCGCAAAACATGAAATCTGCGTATTGAAATTCAATGATCGGGCGCAAACCAGTTAATGCTGCTCCAATACCCATGCCCATAAATCCCGCCTCAGATATTGGAGTATCCCAAACTCTCTTTGGACCGAATTCATCAAGCATTCCATTTGAAACATTGAAAGCGCCATTGAAACGCCCGACATCTTCACCTAAAAGGATGACGTTTGGGTCGCTGCGCATTTCCTGGACCATCGCTTCGCGAAGCGCTTCAGAAATTGAGAGCGGCCTCATCGGTTACCTTCGCTTTCTGAGGGTATTTCATAAATAAATTTCTTGTAGTCCTCGGCCCCAACATCTTCTCCAGAATTTGCGAAATCAACCGCAGATGCGATTTCTGCTTCGACCTGTTGGTTGATATTTTCCAACTCTACTTCAGTTATATCTCCACTGGAAAGAGCCGCTTCTTTGAAGCGTTTGATGGGATCAAATTTCTCCCACAGTTCTACCTCTTCTTTATTACGGTATTCGGCAGGTTCAAACCGTGCATGTCCGCGAATCCGGTAAGTGATGCATTCCAAAATAGTGGGTCCGCCGCCATTGCGTGCTTTTTCAACTGCTTTCTTGGCCGTTTCATAAACCGCAATTACATTATTGCCATCCACCTTAACACCAGGTATTCCATAGCTGCTGCCTCGGGAGGACAGGTCAGTAACAGCGGATACAAGGTCATTTGGCATTGAAAGCGCATATTGGTTGTTCTCGATCACATAAACCACAGGGAGTTTCCAAAGGGCAGCCATATTCAGGGATTCATGAAAAACGCCCTCATTTATCGCGCCATCCCCAAAAAAGCTAACCGCTACCTGAGGCGTACCTTTTACTACCGAAGTCAAAGCTGCACCCGTAGCAATTGGAATGCCCGCACCAACGATCCCAAAAGCGCCAAGCATTCCACGGCTGAAATCGCACAGGTGCATTGATCCGCCCATTCCTTTACACACACCATTACGCTTGGCAAACATTTCTGCCATCATCACATTCAAAGGCACGTCTTTTGCAATGCAGTGGGCGTGACCACGATGTGTGCTGGTGACGTAGTCATTGGTATTTAATGCACTCGCGACTCCCACAGCCACTGCTTCTTGGCCCGTTGCCTGGTGCATGGTGCCAGGCATTTTGGTAGCTAGGAACAGATAATAGAGCTGTTCTTCAAATTCTCGCGCCCGGACCATGCGTAAATAAAGCAATTTTAGAAAAGATTTGTCATATCCGCCCATTACGATGGGCGAAGAGACCTCTTCTGGTCTTTTAAAACTCATTTTTCCTCCCAATCCACCCCGATCACACTCACCGGGCATGATTCCAAACCCATGATCTTAAGTGGTAACGTAAAGGTCCAGGTGCGTTTGCCCAATAAAGGTTTCAGGTTTGTCAGATACTCGATCAAAGGTACGCCTGCACCCAAAAGCATTTCATGGTTTGGCTGGCCGATCACAGGGGTGCTGTCTTTTTCACGCACTTCATGTCCCGAGGTATCCACACCCATCAGTTTTATATCAGCTTCATATGCCAGCCATCGGATTGCGTCTGTGGCAAAAAATGGGCGTTCATGCTGTTTTGGTGTGTAATAATTCTTATCCAGTCCGGTATAGAAGAATACAATATCTCCCTTCCGGATTTGTCCATCCGCGATCTTTTTTAGATCAGCAAGCGGGATTTCTTCGTTATTTCCGTATTTGGAAATATCCAATACGATCGTTTCACCGACCATCTTATCTACCGGAAAATCAGCTGCATCCAACCCATGTTTGTCATGATGCAGAGGAAGTTCAACATGAGTGCCTATATGTGTACAAAAAGTGATTTCGGTGATCAGGTATTGATCTTCCGGACGGCGGGGATATTTTGCGAACTGCGGCCATCCTTCTACCTGACGGCTGTCGAGTTCAAGCCGGTACTCTTCTTTTGAAGGATCCACCCGGTGTGAAAGCTCATAGATTTTTTTAATTTTCATGGCTGACTCCAAAAATTTTTCTAATTAATCGATCTTTGTAACGGTAACCTCTTGATAAATTCGTTCTACATCCGGCATTCGTACATCGCCTGTTCTTTCGGTGAGGACTGCCGCAGCACTGACTGCGCCTGCCCATTTCAATGCCGAAGCCCAGTTATTGCCTTTCGTAAAGCGATAGACCAGGGTTGAAGAGACAGCATCTCCTGCACCCGCAGCACTGACAGGGTTTTGGTAGGGTGCTTTGGTCAGATAATTTCCTTCTACCGTTATCGCAAGGATCCCGCGCTTACCCAAAGTCAAAACCAGGTTTTTCAATCCCGCGTCAGAATAAAGCTGTTTTGCCTGAAGGATCAGCGACTCAATCGAATCTGCTTTTTTATTGAATGTCCATTCGAACTCATCCCAATTCATTTTTGCGATATCGGGTTTCGCTTTGATCGCTTCGATTAAGTATTTTTTCTGCGAGTCGATCAGTGTTGGAACTCCGGCATCTTTGGCAATCGCAATCAATTCTGAATAAAAGTCAACATTCAGGGTTGGCGGCAGAGAACCGGCAAAGATCACCCATTCTGCTTGCTTTACGCGTTTTCTAAATTTGTCTACAAATTCCTGCTTTTGTTCTGGAGAAACGATCACCTCGCCGGTAATAATGTGACTGTGGATATTTGTTTTTTCTTCTGCGATAACGTGGGCAATTCGGTTGGTGCCGCCCACCCATACCGGTTCCGGGATTATGCCGTACTCTTCAAGCAACTCGATGAGTTCTTTACCAGTTTTTCCCTCAAAGAAACCCATTCCAACCGTTTCACAGCCCAGATGACTGAGGACAACTGCCGAATTAAGACCTTTGCCACCCACACAGTTGATAACATGGTTGGTTCGCATGGGCGTCCCAGGGATCCATTCCTTGATAAAGATTATCTTGTCAAGCGCTGTGTTCGGGCAAACGGTTAAGACCATTTTTAATCCTGGTCCTAATCAAGCCATTTTTGTGCCAAAACCGTAAAGGCGTTGGTATTCATGCGCTGGACGCAATCCAGGGCGGTCATCAAATTGGCACTGGCAACGATTATTCCATGTCTGGGCATAAGCACAGCAGCAGCTTTCTTTTTCATGCGATCTTCCTGGCTTCCGAGCATTTCAACGATCTTGTCTGCCTGGTCTTGAGAATACATCGCTGCTTCTCCATGGTATTGCAATTCGCCAAAGCTTTTCGAAGCGCTCAGCATTGGGGGTATGGGTTTGGATTGCGCCACAAAGGGATTAATATATTTTGGATGCGCATGGATCACTGCGCCCACATAGGGATATGCTTTGTAAATTGCCAGGTGCGACAGTCCTTCTCGCGTAAAGCGGGGATGCTGTTTAAGATCGTCAATATGATCGACAGTTCCCTCCACGATATCATCGGTGTCAATATTCCAGTGCCATTGGTTACCGGCAAGCGTGGGTGTCATGTATAATACATTTCCATCTCTGGCGCTGATGTTGCCGCCGGCGATGTCAGTCAGATCATTTTCAAACATAAATTTAGACACATACACGATTAATTGCGGTAAGGTCATTCTTTCAGCAATGGATTTCATGATTTCTCCCGTAAATATTAGATGGGTTCATTGTAACAAATGATTGACAATTGTCAATAACATATGTAAATTTGGCGTTGATCAAAATCTTGAAATAAAATATTCTATAATTTGCTGAACCGATCAATCTTGGGATAATAATTTGAAAGATCTGCTCATTGGAATCGACATTGGTTCGTATAGCTCAAAAGGTGTTCTGTGCACTGGTGATGGTCTGGTTATCGCTGAAGCACACACTCCTCATGAAATTTTGTTTCCCAAACCTGGTTATGCTGAACATGATGCTGAAAAAGTCTGGTGGTATGACTTTTGTTTATTAGCAAGGGGTTTAGCAGCCAAAGTATCGTTTGGTGACCGGATCGTGGGTGTAGGTGTCAGCGGTGTTGGACCCTGTGTTCTTCCGGTCGATGAATATGGCAAGCCGCTCAGACAGGCAATCCTCTACGGCATCGATAACCGTTCTGCCAGGCAAATTGAATACCTGGAAAATGTATTTTCAAAAGAAGCTTTATTGAAGTTTAGCGGTACACGGCTCACAAGCCAATCTGCCGGTCCCAAGATCCTTTGGATCAAGGAAAATGAGCCGGATATCTATAATCGCGCATATAAATTCGTAACCTCGACCACATACATCATACACAAACTTACCGGCCGTTTCGTAATGGATATGCATACAGGCTCCTATTTCAATCCCTTATTTAATATCTCCTTAAGGAGATGGGATAACCGTTTTGCTGGTGAAATTGTTGAAATAAGCAAATTGCCGGAATTAGGTTGGAGCAATGAAATTGCAGGAAAAATCACAACAAAAGCAGCGAATGAAACAGGTTTACCTGAAGGCGTTCCTGTAACTTTTGGCGCAGTGGATGGTTTAGCAGAAGCTACAAGTGTGGGTGTGATCCATCCCGGGGACCTTATGATCATGTATGGCAGCACAGCCGGCTTTTACCTGCCTCTCAAAAAGCCGCAACCCACTGAAGAATTCTGGCTTCTCGCCGGAGCTGTCAAGGATCAGGTTGCCTTTGGAGGAGGGTTAGCAACAAGCGGAGCTGCAACCACCTGGTTCCGAAATCATTTTGGTCGCGATCTGCTGAAAAGTGAAGCCGAAACAGGAGTAAATGCTTATGCTGCCTTGGCATTGGAAGCCGCCGCATCACCGCCAGGTGCGAATGGTTTATTGATGCTTCCTTATTTAAGCGGTGAACGCACCCCTATTTTTGACCCTAAAGCTCGCGGAATTTTCGCCGGACTTTCACTCAGCCACACCCGTGGGGATATGTATCGCGCGCTGCTTGAAGGAACTGTTTATGCTATTCGCATGAACATTGAAGCTATGCAAAAAGCAGGAGCGGATCTTTTTCAGATCATTGCAGTCGGTGGAGGAACGTTTAATGATCTTTGGATGCAAATAGTTAGCGACGTGTGCGGTATTTCTCAAATTGTGCCTGAAAAGATAATTGGTGCTTGTTATGGTGATGCTTTTCTGGCCGGATTGGCTGTGGGTGTTGTGGAAGATATTGAAATTCTAAAGCAGGTTTGGGTGAAGAATTGTAAAGTGATCAAAGCTGACGTGGCAAAAAAGCAAATTTATGACCTGCATTATGAACTTTTCATAGATCTATACAAACGATCAAAAGAGACCGTTCATAAATTAACGGATTTACAGGAATCGGCGAGCTAAAAAGCTCTGAAATTATTTAAAGCACCATTAGGTCCGGAACTACCAATTCACCCAGTGGTGTTTCAATTTCAATCCCGGGCCATGTGGAATTTTGAAAAGATGAGATTTCAAGTCCTTTTTCTGTTAATAAAGACAGTTCTCCCATTTTTGTGCCAGTGATCGTTATGAACCATTCGTAAGCCTGATTAATCTGTACAACCTTTTCGGTAAGGCAGCGGCCAGCATCTACAATTACATAACCGGTTGGCCCGCCCTGAAAATGGTTGCGCCATTCTTCAGGATAACCTTGTTCTGCATACCAGTTCTTTTGCAGGGCAAGAATTTCCGAAAACTTTACTCCAGGTTTCAAAGAAAGGAAAACCCGCGTCTCCACATTTGCGGCAGCGTTATAAACCTTTCTAATTTCTTCAGATGGCTCACCAAAATGTATGAAGCGTGTCAGGTTGCAGTGCAGCCCCCAGCGCCTGGCAACAGTGTGAAGCATCAGGTATCTATCCAATTGTTTTTCGGTTGGAAGGGGATGGCGATAATTAAAGCAGCGCTCATCGCTGCCCACGATCAGGACATCAACCTCCATATTTTTTTTCAAATGTTCACAGTGCAGCCTGGCAGCAATATCTTTTTCAGTTTCCCCTGGTTTTACGGTGGAGGCAAAAGCTGAAAAAAGTTGATCAGTGGTTGAAGCCAGCCAGTGTGTCCGTGATATCTCGAGATCTGTCATTGGGTAATGAAGATCCACCAGATCTGCGTAAACGTTCTGAGTGTCTTTATAAGATGTATCCGAAGCGACATTCCTGCCGGCAAGTTCCAACGCTTTTTGGCGAACATCCCCTTCATACCATCGCTGAACAACCAAATCATAGCCCTGACCTGGAATTTGCTCATCATACAAACGGGCGGCATCCATTGAATGCGCCACCAACCAGGCTTTATCTTTGGTAATGACGATCGTACCAAATCCAGTATCAGTATTACGAACCACATGGCTGTCACCGCCGCCCGTGATCCAGGCAAAATGTTCACGGGTGGATATAATCAATCCGTCATATCCCTTGCGTTGAAGAAATTCCCGTACTCGCGAACGTTTAATTTCTGAATCATGAATTACATCAGTGAGAGAACTACTTTCAATCATAGCTTCCTCTCTTTAAAGTAAACCCTTTTTTGCATAGTAAGTACGGGCTTCTTCCAGTATCCGGTCAAGGTCCGCGTTCTGGCTGTCAGTTAAAGGAGGATCGGCTTCATATGCAGCCAGCATCGATTCCATTTTTTCCTTTGCATTCTCAAGTATGGTCTTTTTGCCTTGTTTGATCCAGTCGTGATATGAAAGCCGGTCGCTGACCGCAGGAAGAAAATGTTCTTTTTTCCAACTGGTCAATGTATGTTTATTTCGCAGGTAGTGACCTGGTATGGGTCCAACCTCGTGGATAATATCCAAAGCGAGCGTGTCATGGTTCACTTCGATTCCCTGAACAAAGCGACCAAGCATGCCGGCGATATCATCATCAATAATAGATTGGGCTGGATGGTAGGTCAATTCGACATGGATCCCGCCATGCAAATTGATGATACTGGCACCTGAAACAGCCGCCAGAGATGCGCTGATCCCTTTTTCAAATCCAAGTTGCACATCGATAAGTTCTGAACTGGAAGGTCCGCATGCGCCAATCATGGTTGGCACGTTATATTTTCCACGCCATAATTGGTTAAAAGCTGCCTGGAAGAGCGATACCTCGATCCCGCCAGCTGCAGGTGAACCAGTCATCATATTCAAGGCAAAGACGAATGCATTGGCCAGTATGCCTGTACCTGGATTTACCAACTGCACCATTACAATCGCAGCCATCATTTCTGCCAGGCTTTGGACCAGAGCACCGGCAAGCGTGGCAGGGCCTGTTCCACCCATTACCGCCCCGCAGCCAACTTCAACCGGAAGACCGCGCTCAGCACAAGCCCATGCGCAATCAATCGCATCTCCGTACCAAGTCAAAGGCGGCGCGGCTTCCATTGCGGCAAAAACATCAATGCCAACCACGTCTGCCATTTGCATCTCCCAAATGTGGCTTTCCATGGATGATCCTACCCTTTGCGGCTTTGAAAAATATTTCATTCGGCCCCAGGCGCTTACCGGCAAAAGCATAACGCCTGGCACATCTTCCAACTCGCAATATGGTGTATAAGAAGCGGCAAGATTAATATTGGGGAGTTTATCCAGGATCTTTACTGCCTGATGATTTTCCTCAACAGTGGGTACACGCTGCTCCCATGTATCCAGATCGATAGTACGCATGCCCGGCGACGGACAAAAATAAAGTGTGTTCCCGCCAATGGTCAAATCGGTTTTTGGGCTGCGTCCCTTCATGAAAAAGCTGCTGGGGCACTGACGCAGGCATTCCTCTACTAAACCAGATGGGATACGCACGCGTTTCAGATCGTAATCTACGCGGCAGCCATTTTTTTCAAAGAGTTTTAATGCCCTGTCGCTTTCAAATCGCGTTCCTGTAACAGCCAGCACGTCCAAGGCGCCGCGGTGAATGGCTTCCACATCTGCATCGCTCAGGATCTCGAGCGGGTTAGCTTTTCGTAAATATCCTTTTGCGGTCATTTCAGCAGATCCTTTACGATCCCAACAGCATCAACAGCTGTCTCACCATACGCATCTGCGCCAATATGGCTGGCATAATTGGCATTTGTCGCCCCTCCACCGATCATCACCTTTACAGAAGAGCGAAGCCCTTCGCTCTCCAGTTTTTTTATTACATTGCCCATTTCTGCTGCTGTGGTCGTCAGCAGTGCAGAAAGGCCAAGAACATCTGCTTTATTATCACGCACACCAGCTGCCAATTTTTCGGTTTCTACATCGGTCCCAAGATCAATAACCTTATATCCGTTAGCGATCAATAAGGCTGCAACAATTGATTTGCCAATATCGTGCAGATCACCTCTTACAGTACCTAAAACGATCGTGCCCTTGTGTTCGGCAACATTTCCATCAGCAGTGATCTTGTCTTCGAGTACCTTTATGGCAGCCTGGGCGCAATCGGAGGCATAGATTAGCTCTGGCAGGAAGAGGTCCCCAGAATTGAAACCTTCACCAACAATATTTAATGCTTCGGTTACCGCTTGAAGCATTTTTAAAGGGTCTGTTCCCTCTGATATTCCGGCCTTTGCCGCCTGGAGAGCATTATCTTTCTCATATTCCAGGATACTGGTTTTAAGAAGTTGATAGTTATCCATACGATGATTACCTCAGTTTGTGTGGTATGTTTTCAACCAAAATTTTAAAGAAAGGTGGTCTGATCAACCACCTTTTCTTTTAAATATTCCCACAGCTAAATTTGCACAAGAGACCTGCTTTTCAACTTCATTTATCCTTGATGATAATAGACTTCCCAACCCATATAGTTGCCAAAGGCTTCACTGATTATTTCAGCGGAGAATGCGTTGGTGAATGCGGCATGATGTTCAAAACCATAGGTGCAAATATGTTTGAGCAATTTTTGCAGACCTGGCACTGAAACCACCGCACGGCTGCCAAAAGTATCCAGTTTGTCATCCGTGATCTGTCCGTCGCCCATATATGTTCGGATGAGCCCATCGTTGTCATCTGTGGTTATACGGGCATAACTCATCGGGCCTGCGGGAACACGACCATTGATCGCCCCATAAGTATTCTCTTCACCCAGGGTTGTCGCCAGAATTTCAGCATTGCGCATGGTGAAATCAGGATAGAAAGATTTTGCCCAGTTGCCACAATGGAAGAAGACACATTTGTCACTTTCATTTGCATAGTTGTTGTTCCAGTCTACAAGCGCTGCCGGTTTACCCGTTGCCTGTGAAAGCGCATACATCGAAACAGCACCTGTAACATCCACTTCGCAGGCTGATGGCATTAAGTCATTGCTCATCATACTCATCAACGTGCAGGGATTGATCCCCAAATTCATCTGAATTGAATCCCAGCACTGCAATGCAGTTGCAGTAATATCCTGAAACTTGATCCATTCATTTAATACGACTGAAAATTTTGACATGCGCAGAAGCGGTTCTTCAGGGATGCCTGTTGTTGGGATGTAATTCTTGATCTCCTGCAGTTTAATTTTCACATCCTTGTGGTCATCAGCCATGCGGGAGGCTTTGCCAAAAAGTTCGGATAAATCTATGGTCTTAACACTGATGCCATACTGCTGTAGTAATTTCTCGCTGAACCGAACAGTATTGAAAGCATTCGGCCTTGCGCCAACTGCGCCCACTCTGAGATTTCGCAGTCCCTTAACTACCCGGCAGACACCCAGAAATTTCGAAAAATCTTTCTTGAATTGGTCGCATTTCGGATCGGAAGTATGGTCAGTGGTGAGGGTGTATTTATAACCATATTGGCGTAAGTTATTGCA
>Ga0172371_10012147_pt1 | contig 11383 bp, 11 predicted proteins | sample Lak12m_FD_114543 | JGI IMG/M metagenome (GOLD analysis project Ga0172371, IMG submission 114543) | Freshwater microbial communities from Kabuno Bay, South-Kivu, Congo - kab_022012_12m | ecosystem: Environmental > Aquatic > Freshwater > Lake | place: Democratic Republic of the Congo: South-Kivu...
TGCAGCCAAAAAACAAGAAAGAACTAGAAACAATGTTAACTCTAATAAAATCAGACTTATTTGTAGTTATAGCTTTTGGAATGATTTTCCCAGAAAAAGTCCTAAAAATGGCAAAATATGGAGCAATAAATGTACACGCATCACTTCTTCCACTTTATAGAGGAGCATCCCCTATTCAAGAAAGCCTCCTTAACGGAGACGCATCAACAGGAGTGTCTATAATGAAAATGGACACAGAACTAGATCATGGAGATATCTACCTAATGATAAGGATGGAAATAGAAAAATCCGACTCATTAGAAAAGCTATCAGAAAAACTGTCAGCCCTTGGAAGTGGAATATTGCCATTAACAATAAAAGACATTGTAGAAGGAACACTTAAGCCAATTCCACAAAATCACAAAATAGCTACTTTCTGCACAAAGATAAGCAAAAACGATGGAAAAATAGACTGGGAAACGGACTCTGCTGAAAAAATCTACAACATGGTAAGGGCGTATACTCCATGGCCATCAGTATATACAACGTTCAATAATAAAACCTTGAAAATTCTAGAGACTAAATACGAAGAAGGGTCCATCTCTCCAGGAAAATTTACAATAGACGGAGAAAAAGTAAAAATAGGCACATGTAAGGGAGTTTTAGTGCCATCAAAAGTCCAAATAGAAGGAAAGTCGCCAATGGATATAAAGAGTTTTATAAATGGGTACAAAAATCTACTAGTAAACTAATCCTTTTTTAACATGTTAATGAAGTTTCCTTTCAAAGAGCTGTTCCTAGAAGAGGTAAGAAAAACCAAAGGAATGGCTAATTGTCATGCACATTTAGACAGAGCCTATACCTTAACTCCAGAAATATGGGAACAAGCATCCGCATTAATGGAAGAAAAATGGATTTTAAACAGAGAAATTAAAAAAAGACACACGAAAGAATCCTTAACTGAAAGATTTCATTACTGCATAGACAGCTTCATGAAACAAGGAATAGCTGCATGTAGAACACATGTAGATGCAGACAGTGTGGTTGAAATGCTCGTAGTAGAAACATCATCAGAAATTAGAGAAGAATACAAAAAGAAAGGATTCATTTTACAATTAGTAGCTCATCCACTGGAAGGATTTTTAAATGAACAAAAAACAGGATTTGATAAGAAAAAAACAGACCTTTTCGAAAAAGCATGTTCAATCACAGATGTAGTTGGAGGACTACCATCAAGAGATAGGGAGATGGGAAATGGAGACAAAAAACATGCGGATTTATTGCTGTCTGTAGCAAAAAATCTAGGAAAAGATTTAGACGTACATATAGACCAAGAGAATAATCCAGACGAAAAAGACACTGAGTGGCTTCTAGATAAAATAAAAGAACATAAGATGGAAGGAAGAGTAACTTTAATACACTGTATTTCGGTCGCATGCCAATCAGAACAAGATCGTAATCGTATTTACAAAAAACTTATCGACACAGGAACAAATGTAACAGTTTGTCCAACTGCAGCAGTAAGCATGAAACAACTAAGAGAAAAACAAGCCCCAGTTCACAACAGCATTGCATCTGTAGTAGAAATGTTAAATGCAGGAGTAAACGTATCCATCGGAACAGATAATATTTCGGATATATTCGTTCCGGAATGTAGCGGCGAATTGGCACAAGAAATATTAATGCTAGCTTCGGCAGAGAGATTTTATGACATAAAGCGCTTAGCAGAATTAGCAACTACAAACGGATTCAAGACAATGAAATTAATTTAACCTAAAATATATATGACTCAAAAACCTATTAAAAGAAAACTTTGGTACAAAAAAAACGCAGTATCGTTAAACCCATTAGTAGAAAAATATAATGCTGGAGATGATATTATATACGATCAAATCCTAATCCCCTACGACGTAGAAGGATCTTTTGGATACGGAAAAATGCTCCATCGTCATGGCATTTTGACAACAGAAGAACTAACAAAATTAAAGAAAGGATTTGATGAAATAATGAAATTATACAAAGCCGGAAAATTTGTTCTAACTCTAGAAGACGAAGACTGTCACACAAAAATAGAAAACTATCTAACTGAACATTATGGAGATGTAGGCAAAAAAATCCATACAGCAAGATCCAGAAATGACCAAGTACTAGTGACAATGAGACTTTTCATGAAAGCAAAAGCGGACGAGTTAAAAAAATCAGCAATCATATTGGCAGAAGATCTTCTTGTAGCTGCAAAAAAATACGAGTTTGTTCCTATGCCAGGATATACTCACATGCAAAAAGCTATGCCAACAACCCTAGGAACTTGGTATGGATCATTCGTCGAAAGCTTACTGGATGACATCCGGATGTTGGATGCAATAAGAGACATTTTAGTAGATCAAAATCCTCTAGGAAGTGGAGCAGGCTACGGATCCCCTTTCGGATTTGATAGAGACAAGCTTTCAAAAGACCTAGGCTTCAAAAAAACACAAAATAACGTAATTTATTGTCACAACTCTAGAGGAAGAATCGAAGGAATGGTGCTAGAAGCCTGTGTACAAATAATGCTGACTTTAAATAAGCTAGCCTCAGACATATTGTTTTACACAACACAGGAATTTCGCTTCTTTGATGTTCCAGACGACATAGCAACTGGATCGTCGATAATGCCTCAAAAGAAGAATCTAGATGTAGCAGAATTGATCAGAGCGCGCACTGCCACAGTAATTGCATGTAAAAATGAAATCACAACAAACATTCTAAATAAAATTTCAGGATATCATCGCGACGGACAAGAAATAAAACGACCATTATTTTTAGGACTACGCTATACAGAAATGTCCATAGAGGTAGCATCAATAATAATAAAAAGCCTAAAACCTAATGAGAAAAGATTACTAGAAGACATGACCCCGGAATTATTTGCAGCACACAAAGCTTTTGAAATGGTAAAGAAAGAAGGGATTTCTTTCAGAGATGCATATGTAAAAATTGGTGCGAATTTAGATAAATTAAGCATAGATAAAAATGATATAGCAAGAATGTTAAAGGAGTCTAAGCACCAAGGAGGAACAGGAAACCTTCAATTAAACATGTTGTCTTCAGAAATAAAAGCTCTAGCGAAGAGCAGTTAAGTTGAGACCAAATTTACGACTAGATACCAAGGCTAAATATATCCAAAGTAAAGCCTGTCCTTGGTATAAAGAAATAAAATAATGGTCAAAAATTCCTATAACAAAAATTGAAGAACCAAGAGCCAAAAGTATCGCTAAAAATTTTCTATTACTCAAAAAATCTTTACTATCAAGAGACTGCATTAGATAAAAAATTACATAAATAGACATCAAAAGAAAAACAACTCCACCTACTATACCAATTTCATTTGCTACCAACATAAAAATATTATGAACTGGTTGATACTGCCAAGGCTCTAACTTAGAAGGGATATAGTTTTGCATCACTAAGGTAAAATCCCCTGCTCCAACTCCAAAATAATTATCTTTTAGCATATTAGTAGAAACATTGAAAAACATATTTCTCTCTACAAATGATTCACTTCCAAAGAAAAACAACCTATCAATCAAAGCCTTATTCAAATTTAAGGCAACCAATAAAGAACCTATTACCAAAATAAATAAGAAAATCTTTTTATACGGCACCTTCTCTTTTGAAAACATGTAATAAAAGAAAATACCAATAAATAAAGCGAAAAAAGCACTTCTAGAAAAAGTTAAAACAAAAGCCAAAAAATCTATACCCAAAACAAATCCAAGAATAAGTTTCATCTCATTCTTTGCCTTGCTAAAAAGATATGCAGTAAAAAACATCGCAAAAACAAGATAGCCAGCCAACACATTAGGATGAGGAAATGTCCCATAAGCCCGTAACATATCTCCAGAAAATAAATTTATTTTTGCAACTCCAACAGTACTACTTGAAACAATTGATTCTCCAAGAAAATGGAGGCCAACAGAATGTCCAAGTCCATACTGAAGAATACCTATAAAAGCGCTTATACAAACAGGAAAAATGAAAAAATACAGAAATCTTTTAACGTCAATAAAACCACTACTGACAAACAAATAAATAATAAAAAATTCTACAAATCTTAATATATAAACAATGGAATTAACTTTATCAACTGAATTAGAAATTGATAATATATAAAATCCTAAAAACAAAACAACAGGAAGCATCAAAGTAAAATTAAAGTTCTTAAATCCAAAACTTTTTCTCTTAGAAAAGATCAAATATATTCCCCAAGACAAACACACAAAAACAAAAAGGATGTCATTTATAGATATATACTGACTCAAATATGGATTAAAAAAACCTGAAGAATAATACTCAGGAGTAAACAACAATGTTTTAATCTGAAAAGGCAAAAACGCAACAAACAAATAGATGAAAAATCTAACAAAGTCTCCAGATCTAATTGTTTGTAGTGTCAGTATTTGTCGTAGTTCCATTATTTTTCTTTAGATCTTGTTTGGCTTTATCTTCCTTTGCCTGTTCTTCTGCATCTAATGTTTTCTTTGGCTTCAAATAGCCATCCTTTGGCAACATTTCATTGATAAGATCCTGAACTTGAGTAAGCTCGGATTTATTTGCATCATCATTATGAGCTTTAGTAATAGATTCAGAGAAAAGATCTTTATATTTATAATAATCAACTATAGGGAAACTTTCGGCATATCCTATTTGAGAAGCAAATTGTCCATAAACTGGATCTTTCTTTTGATCTTCAATCATATCTCTTCTTGAAGTAACTTTATGAGCCTTAGAAAAATAGTATTTCAAGCTATCCTTGGAAGTTAAAAAGACCAAGAAATCCCAAGCCACATCAGGATTTTTACAATTTCTGGAAACAGTTTCCGCAAAATAATTAGAATAAGTAATTCTCTTTTCTTTAGATGCATCAGGATCATACATTTGAGGAATTGGAGCAACTTTTACAGCAGTCTTGTCTATAGTTTTTAGTCCCTTACTTTTTAGAACACCTATTTCATTAATAATCTGATCATAGGTATAAGAATACCCAATAATCATTGATACTTTTCCAAGTGCAAAAGCAGTCACCTCTTTTCCGGCTTCATCAGGACTAATTACATTTTCATTCCATGAATAATTTTTCTCCTGCGGATCAGAAAAACTACTAAAAAATTTCATAGCAGCTATTGCAGGATAATTATCCATTTTCCCCTGCATACCAGCAAAAGTAGACTTAGAAATATCATTATTATAAAAAATAACACCATACTGCATGAAAAGTAGATAAAGAATATCTACAGCTCTATCAATATTCGTACTTAATCCCATCGCCATAGCAGCAACTTCAAATTCTTCAGGATTATCCGGATTAAGTTTATTCAAAGCAGGTATCTGAGTCTTAATTCCTTCCCAAGTTTTTGCAGGTTTTCCAGGATTTGGTAATCTGTCTTGAAAATGATCTTTATTGTAATAAAGGGCTAAAGTATCAACAGTCATCGGCAAGCCATAAACCTGTTCTTTACCTTCATCGTCTGTCAAAACTAAATCCTTGGAAGCAGTATCTACAAATACAGTACTAAAATCTTCTGGAGTACCTTGATCAGCTGGCATAGGAGTTATTTTACCTTTATTTGAAGTAAACCAGCTATTTTGCATAGAAAAAATATCTGGACCTTTTCCGTCGGCCATCTCATTTATTACAGTTTTCTGATATTCTTCGAAATCTGAAAACTTTCTATAATTAATTTTAAGACCAGGATGCTTGATTAGATACTCATTTATAAGAGGATCAAACACATCATTGCCATCAAAAACCTTATAATAAGTTAGCTCTACTCCATTATAAGACTTCAATGTTGCTGGCGGAGTTTTAGTCCTACATCCAACAAACAAATTAATAGAAAATACAAACAAGAAAGCAAAAACTAATACTTTTTTAATTTTCATAGGAATATTTTTTTATTTTTTTATTTAGCTTTTTTACAATGAGAACATCCCTTCTTTCCATGTTCTCCGCCGCCACAAGAAACCTTAAACTGAAAATCATCAAACCTCTCAACATCCCAACTCTTACAGGAAATACACTCGAGGCCTTCTTCTGAAATTTTATCATTAATCAGATGATCAAACACAGATCTACATCTTCTACATTTATATTGGAAAACTGGCATAATAAACTTTCTAAAAACTGCCAATTATTATATTGCATGTGTTTTCAAAATGCAAAAAAAGAGCGAACATTTTTATCCGCTCTTTTTTATACGAACTACAAATATATTAAGCAACTGCCACTAACGAATCATCCATAATCTGTTCTTTTTCCTTATCTTCAGAAAAATCCTTTATGGCTAACTCTCCACCTTTAGCAGTTCTCTTCCAAGTTAAAATATTCAAACTATCAGCAATTATTTCAGTTCTATAATGCTTGTTTCCATTTTTATCATCAAAAGATCTATTCATCAATCTTCCCTCTAGGTACACAGCCATGCCTTTTTGTAAATATTGAGCCGAAATATCAGCCAAACTCCTCCATGCAATCACTCTGTGAAAATCCACAACTTCCTTCTTGCCACCACTTCCGTCATTAACCATTTTATTTGTAGCCATAGGAAAACTAACTACATGAATCCCCTCTTTTGTTTGACGAGCCTCCGGATCAGCTGCCAAATGCCCCATAAGAACTACCCGATTGATACTTCTCATAAAGTTTTGTTTAAATAATAATTAACTCCTTTTTAACAAATAAACATTAAAAAAATGTTAAAAAATCTTAAACTTTACGTTTATCGAAAAAATCTCTAATATTCCACACGCATAACATAAAAAACCAATGTTCACAGGAATCATAAAAGAAATAGGAGAAATATCTTCTGTAAAAAAATCAGGAGCAAACAAAACCTTCGCTGTAAAAACCAGTAAGATTTTGGCTAATAAGAAAATAGGGCAATCCATCGCAATAAATGGCGTATGTACAACAATTACAAAGATTACAAAAAACACATTTGAGTTTGAAGCGATGCCAGAAACTCTAAACAGAACAAATTTAGGAATAATTAAAAAAAACAGCAAAGTTAACCTAGAAGATTCTTTAAAGTTCAACGAAGACATCGATGGTCATCTAGTTCAAGGACACGTAGACACTAAAGGAGAAGTTATTTCGCTAAGCAAAAGTAAAAAAGGAACTATTCTGACTATAAAATATCCAAAAGAAATAGCAAAATATTTAGCATTTAAAGGGTCAATTTCAATAAACGGAGTGAGTCTTACAATTTCAGACCTGAATTATTCAGATTTTTCCGTAGATCTAATTCCTCATACATTAAAGAACACAAATCTTGGCATATTGAAAAAGAAAGATGAAGTAAATCTAGAAATAGATATGATAGCTAGATATGTAAAAAGATTACTAGATGCTAAAGAAAAAGAATTTACATATGAATTTTTAAAAGACCGCAATTTTATTTAACATGAAAACATCAAACAACAAAAAAGATTTAAAAATTAACGGCCAAAAGTTAAAAATTGCCATCGTATTGCCATATTTCAATGAAAATCTTGGACTAGAACTTTTGGAAAATGCAAAAAAAACTCTACTAGAAAACCAAGTAAAAGAATCAAATATTAAAATATTCAGAGTGGCTGGAGCATTAGAAATTCCATTCGCTTGTCAAAAAATATTAAAGAAAACAAAATTTGATGGAATAATCGCACTTGGAATTGTTATTAGAGGAGAGACCAAACATTTCGACTTAGTTTGTGAAACAACATACAAAGGATTAATGAAAATACAAATTGAAAAAAATATACCAATCGCTTTCGGAATCTTGGCATGTGAAAATATTTCTCAAGTGAAAGATAGAGTTTCATCAAAAGGACAAAACAAAGGAGCGGAATCCGCAAAAGCACTATTACTACAAACAATTTTATAACTAATCATATTAAGCATGATGGAAATAAAAACACTACAAGACATTCCAGAAATCCAAGGAAAAAAAGTTTTATTAAGAGTAGATTTCAACGTTCCAATTTCAAAAGAAACTGGAGAAATTCAAGACGACACAAGAATAGCTGAGTCATTAAATACAATAAATTTTTTAAGACTTAAAGGAGCAAAATTGATTATAATGAGCCATTTAGGACGACCTGATGGCCAAATAAAAGAAGATCTTCGTTTAACAAAAGTCGCAAAACACTTGGAAAAACTGATTGATCATTCTGTAAAAAAACTAGATGAAGTTTTAGGAGACACGGTAAAAGATGAAATATACAGAATGAAAGACGGAGAGATAATTATGCTAGAAAATTTAAGATTCCATCCAGAAGAAGAGATGTGTGAAGAAAATTTCACAAAAGAACTAGCAAGTTTAGGAGAAATATACGTCAATGACGCTTTCGGCACTGCACACAGAAAACATGCATCCACAGCGGGTTTAGCGGATTATCTTCCAGCATACGGAGGACTTTTAATAGAAAAAGAGATGAAAGCGCTTGCGCCATTACTTACAGACAATATCGCTCGCCCACTAACAATGATTTTTGGTGGAGCAAAGATAGATACGAAAATTGGATTGATTAAAAATTTCATAAATAAAGCAGATTACTTCCTTATGGGAGGAGGATTGGCAAATACATTCATAGCAGCAAGTGGATATAATGTAGGAGAATCTCTATGGGAAAAAGATAAAGTCGAACTAGCTAGAGAAATAATGCTTGAATGTGAAAAAGATCGCGAAAAATTTATAATTCCAAAAGATGTAGTAGTTGCCGACAAAGTAGATGAAAATGCTGAAACAGCAATCGTTCCAATTCAAGATGTAATTGGAAGCATGAAAATTTTAGACATTGGAAGACTTACAATCGATCGATACTGCGAAATCATAGAAAAATCAGGAACTATTATTTGGAATGGTCCGGTAGGAGTAGCAGAATACACACCATTCCAACATGGAAGTAGAGAAATAGCCGATTGCATAGCAAACACACAGTGCACATCAATAGTGGGAGGTGGAGACACTGCAGACGCCATTAAACGTTTAAACATACCAGTAGAAGCATTCACACACGTTTCAACTGGTGGAGGAGCATGCATAGAGTTCTTGGAGGGAAAAGTTTTACCAGGAATTCAGGCACTATTGAAGAAATAAAAGAAACTCAAGAAATCTGACATATACGAGGCAAAAATAAAATTTCGACCGCAATGTACATCCATAGTACATGAGGATCGAAATTTTATTTTAACGAAGTAGATATTAGATTTACTGAGTTTCTACACCTCGGCAATACAATCAATTTCAACCTTGGCTCCTTTCGGCAAAGCTGCAACCTGAACAGTCGCCCTTGCAGGTTTAACTTCAGACACAAAATAAGATCCATAGATTTCATTTACGACAGGGAAATCAGCCATATCAGCAAGATATATTGTAGTCTTGATTACTTTTTCAAAACTAGTTGAAGCCTCAGCCAAAACGGCCTTCAAATTCTCCATGACCTGTTTCACTTGATCTTTTATATCTGTACCAACAATATTTCCATTAGTATCTAAAGGAATCTGCCCACTACAAAAAACTAATCCATTAGTGGCTATAGCTTGAGAATAAGGACCTATTGCTGCTGGAGCATTCGTTGTAGCTATTTTTTTCATATTTAAAATTATTTATTAATTGTTTTTCCAAATCCTTTTCCTTTAAACAACTTCAGTTTCTTTTGAAAACTAGCCCATCCCTGCAAATCTATTATTTTTTTAAATCTAAGGTTTAATTGATTAAAAATTGTATTACTCAAAGCATAGATTCCATAAGTAATAAACAAAGCAGCAAATACATCCACCGAGTAATGTACATGCATCAATAATACCGTTACAGCCATCAATATAGTAGTAGCAATCATCAAAGCTCGGAATATTTTATATTTTCTAAAGATGAAATAAGCTAAAAATGGCACAGCTGTATGACCAGAGAAAAATAGATCATTCCTGAAAACTAACGTTCTAAAAGGATCATCATTTGAAATCAAAACGTCTCCATAAAAAAATCCAACCGGAGGACCTATGTGAGTCAAAACCATAAAACACGCCCTAAACAGATATAAAATACCATATGTCTTCAAAGCAAATGGCAACCTTTCAGGTTCAAAAAATATGGCATAAACAAATATGAGCACCGGAAGAAGATATATTCCAAATTCAAAAAATAAAGTTAAGTTGTACGTAGGTAACATATCCAAAAGAAGATCCCCCACCGCCAAATATTGAACCTTATCATTAAAAGCAGCCATAATTAAAGTGACAAAAATGGATAAGGCAAACATCATCATTCCTCCAAGCAAAGAAGCAATATACGCTGGATCCTTGAGAAGAATCTTCCAGTGATGCCAAGTTTTATGAAAATACTCTTTTACCATATCTTATATATTTTTATATTTATTATTATTCCTCAGTAGGAACTTTTTCTTTAGGTTTATCGTTTTTCGCCTTTTCCCTCTTCACTGCGTCACTTTTTCTTTCTTCCTTTCCTTCATCATCTCCATCTTCATCCTTAGAAGAACTCCATCTTTTAATTTTATCTGTAATAACATCAACTTTTTTAGCATATCTCTCACGAGAAACTTTTCTAACCTTTTCTATTAGTTCAGGAGTAGCTCTTTCTCCAGGAGGAGGAAGTGTTGCCAAAGAGAAAGTACTTGTAGGCATTCCATCAATAAGAAGCCTCATATATGCATTATATTTACTCAAAGAAACAAGATCTGGAGGCATAACTTCTTCTCCAAACTGTTGAGATAAATAATCAGCGTCATCAAACCCAACTTGGAAAGCAAGAGTGCTACCAACGTTACCAAAAACAGCGTCTCTTACTTCTTCAGGCATCTGGGCAATATACTGATTCGCCATCGTTAAATTAAGTTTATACTTTCTAGCTTCTGACAAAATTGTAGCAAAAGAATCAGTGGCAAAATTTTGGAACTCATCGACATATAGATAGAAATCACGACGCTCAGCTTCAGGTATATTTGCTCTACTCATAGCATCAAGCTGGAACTTTGTAATGAACATAGCACCAAGCAATGCTGAGTTATCTTCACCAATTTTACCTTTAGAAAGATTGATAATAACAATCTTTCCTTTATCCATAAAAAATCTCAAATCAAGAGTGCTTTTTGCCTGACCAACTATATTTCTAATAGTGGGACTGGATAAAAACTGACCAACCTTATTCAAAATAGGAGAAATAGCCTCAATTCTAAATTTGTCCTGCATTTTCTCAAACTCCTCAAGCCAGAAACTCTTTACTACAGGATCTTCTACCTTCTTTATAACTCTTCTTCTGAAATCAGCATCTTGTAAAATTCTAATAATTCCAAGCATTGAAGTCCCTGGATATTCAAGAAGAGCTAAAATTGTATTTCTCAAAATATGCTCCAATCTAGGTCCCCA